>Ga0315553_10000657_pt1 | contig 30031 bp, 25 predicted proteins | sample SalMarSW160140MG_FD_203099 | JGI IMG/M metagenome (GOLD analysis project Ga0315553, IMG submission 203099) | Salt marsh sediment microbial communities from the Plum Island Ecosystem LTER, Massachusetts, United States - Salt Marsh Sediment SW1601-40 ... | reverse complement strand
GGACTACACTACAACCTCAAATGTGCTGACCTTCGCCCCTGGCGAGACATCGAAGACCCTTGATGTACCGATCCTGGAGGATCTCATCGACGAGCCTGCTGAGACCTTTTTCGTTAATCTCAGCGACACAACCAACAGCATAATTGCAGACCCTACAGGCGTTGGCACAATTCTCGACAATGACACTGCGGTTAGCGTCTCGAAGAATTTCTTACCGGACTCGATCCTGGCAGGCGGGACAAGCCGGCTAACAATTGCACTGGGGAACACGAATGCGGGGGCGGCGACATTAACATCCGCTCTTGTCGATACCCTACCGGCGAACGTGCTTGTGGAGAATCCAGCGAATATCGGCGGATCATGCTCAGGGACAGTCACAGCAATACCGGGCGGTTCGGTGATCACCTATGTGAATGGGTCGACGATACCTTCGGGAGGCTGCACGATCCAGGTGGATGTGACATCTTCGACGGCGGGGACGCACACGAATTCGTTAGCGGTCGGGGATCTTCAGACGGATTTAGGGAACAACGTCTCACCTGCTAGTGATGACCTAACGGTGACGATTCAGGCGCCGACACTGACGAAGGCGTTTTCGCCGACCACGATCCCGGTGAGCGGGATGAGCACGTTAACCCTGACAATCGCGAATCCGAATGGGGTTGTACTAACTGGGGTGGGGGTTAGTGACACATATCCCGCAGGTTTGGTGAACGATACATCGCTCTCCACGACGAACACATGCGGAGGGGCACTAGCGGCAGCGGGGGGAGGGACCAGTATCAGTCTTAGCGGGGGGACTGTTCCGGCGAATGGCAGCTGCGCGGTGACAGTGGATGTCACGAGCTCGACTCTAGGAACGGTTACAAACACAACGGGTGTTGTGACGAGCAACGAGGCACCGAACAGCGGCACGGCAAGCGATGATCTGACAGTTAGCGCCCCAATCGTGATCGACCCCGGTGTGACGAAGTCCGGGAACCCGTTGACGGCACAGATCGGTGATATGGTTACCTTTACATTGTCTGTATCCACCACCGGAGATGCCCCCGCTGAGGATGTTGAGATCAAGGATGTGATCCCGAGCTTCCTCGATATTTTAAGCGTTTCAGTTATTCCAACGAGTCCGGATGTGGATATCACAGGCAATACGATCACCATTGACTTCTTTACGGTGGATCTGTCCGAGTCCTTCATAGTCACCATCACGACCGTTGTCAACGATACGGGAAATCCGCCTGGTGGTTTAAATGAAGTGACGCTGACGACGACATCGGACGACGCTGATACCGACAATAATATCGATTCGGTCTATATCAACATCGTCTCCCCTGACGATCAGGATTTGCCGGCTACCGGCTTCGCGCCAAACCGACGCACAATCCTTCCCTCCCAACCGGCTCATCTTTCTTATCAAAATCATGGTCAGCTTTGGCTGGAGATTCCGACATTGGGTGTCGAGACGAGTATTGTTGGCGTCCCTCTTGTCGAGAATGGTTGGGATGTGACCTGGCTATGGGACAAAGCGGGTTATCTGGCAGGAACGGCTTTCCCGACCTGGTCCGGGAACAGCGTCATCACGGGACATGTGGTTCTGGCCAATGGTTTGAATGGGCCCTTTGCTAGGTTGAAGGAATTGGAATATGGAGATGCCGTCATCGTCCATGGTTGGGGGGAGCAGTATGTCTACGAAATCAGGGAAACCGATATTGTATCTCCGCACGATCCATCGGTTCTGCGCCATGAGGAATTTCCCTGGTTGACACTCGTCACCTGTGCGGGATATGACGAGACGTCTGATTCCTATCGCTGGCGAGTGGTGGCGCGTGCGGTTATGATGTCGATTGATTCAGAAGCCAAAAGCTGGTTATCATCAAGAACTAAAGAGCAACCCGATGTTCACCCCTTTGATCGGGTGGGATCAGGTGGAGTTCAGCCCTAGACCGGCTATCGTTAAGTTCGAGATCGCAATTTTATTTAGAGGTATTCAGAGAAACGCCTGGTTGCTGCCAGGCGTTTCTTCTCGATGAGGAGAGATTTGACCTCCGGATTGATGTTGGTAAGGCGCTATTGATTGTGCTCGATGATTGCCACAACCTCAGGAAGGTCGATCCCCAAACGGCGTAGGTTCTCCAAAGTGGGGATTCCGCGCTCATTCCACCCTCGACGTTTGTATACCGTGTCGACTAATTCCTCGTATTGTTCTTCTCGGTATTTACGAATGTGCGCCATCTTCTCCGTCGTCGTCAGGTCCTTTGGATCAATACCGACCTGCTCCTGCAATTGCTTGTCGTAGCGGTCCATGCGTGATTCATATTCGTCAACAGTCACAGGACCTACGGCGCGGTAGGGAGGGTAATCGTGGTCGCGTGTTCCGAAGCCCATCTTCAAATTAAAGACCCGCTGGAAGTTGTATACCTTTTCGGACTGTAAAACCAGACCCTGCGCGGTTATGGGTTCACCTGTGATCCCCTCGTAAAGCCAGGTGTAGTTCTCCACGTGCTCAGGGACCTTCGCGGGCTCGTCGGTTTTATCATTGTCCGCAGGAAGGATGTCGTTCCACGGGAGTTTGCATAAGCCATGCAGGCTGAACCATGTGCGCCACATGGGGAAGTAGTGCAGAGCTTCCGCTTTGTCTTTGAAGGTCGGGAGCTGATTATTCACCTGGTCCATGAAGATGAGCCAGGCTTCATCATGCTGTGCGCCCTTGAGAGCCATTGAGTAGCCGCCCTGTTGGGCGAGGGATTCCTTCGTGACGTACTCGGAGAACTCAAGACCTTTGTTCTCCATTGCGATGTCCTGTAAGAATTCAGGGTCAGCGCCGAAGTCATCGACGAAATGCTGCTTCATGAAGCGCACGCCTTGCCCAACAGTAGCACCAAAGCCTTCACCGCGCGCCATCTGATGGATGATCTCAAGCGCAGCTTCGGCATTGCCCCAGGTAAGTTCAAGCCCTCCCGTGCGCTCGCTGGTCAGGATCCCCTCCTGATAACACTCCATGGTGAAGGCGATGGAATTTGCCAGGCTGATCGTGTCGATTCCATACGTGTCGCAGTAGAAATTCATTTCTATGATTGCCAATGGATCGAAGACCCCGATATTGGACCCCAGTCCGGCGACGGTTTCATACTCGGGTCCGTCCACATTGACGGAGTCTCCCGAGTACGGGCCCGTGCGAAGATGGAAATGGTCGACAGCATGGGAGCAGGAGAGCGTGCATCCAACCCAACAGCCATCGGGTAGACCCTGGGTGAAGGCGTTCTTCCAGACTGTTGAATCAATCTTGTTGGTTTCAGAGTGCGCTCCAAATCGGTAATTGTGTACGGGGAGTAGGTCAAAGTGGTCCATGATTTCCACAAGAAACGGCGTACCGATCTTGCGCATTTGGTTTTGGGAGTCATCGAGTTCGGAGATTTCCTTATTGATCCGCCGACCCGCCTTCTGAACCGTGGCGTAATCGGCCGGGTTGTTGCTATCACCCTTCAGGTTGCTGAAACGAACCACGATTGCCTTCAGACGCTTGTCACGAAAGACACGTCCGGTTCCGCCGCGCCCAGCCTGTTTGATCCTAACGGCGCCGCGCCGAGTGTCATACCAGCTGAAATTCAAGCTGGAATACAGGACATGGTCTGCTGCCTGTCCAGCCGAAACCACGGAGATGCTGCGCTTATCACGCTCATCCTCGGCGTATATCTCCGTCAACTGCTCGGCTAACTTGTGGGTATCGAGATCCTCTAGGGGGGCTTCCTCGATCGTCACCCGGCCGTCATCGCCATTGATTATGATGATGACATCTCGTTTGGCTTTACCCTGAATCTCAAGCGCGTCCCATCCGGCGAATTTCAGGTAGGGTCCAAAATAACCACCAGCGTTACTGTCGATGACGGAGTGGGTTAGCGGCGAGATGGTCACAACCGTAGATTTCCCCAGACCGGGGTAGGAGGTCGTTCCGCCGATCGGTCCCCCGGCGATCACTAACTCATTCTGCGGGTCGTCCCATCGCGTGTCCCCATCGACCGCGTTCCACAGTCTCCATAAGGCGAAACCGCGTCCGCCTGTGAAGAGCTGCTTCATTTCATTGGTGACAGGCTTCTCTGAGATCGTGTTCTCAGAGAGATTGACATATAAGGTGCGATTAGCATAGCCGCGTTCTACGGGTCGTTTCTCGTAGGAATAGTCCGCGAGCAAATTGTGGGCTGCTTCCATTTCAGCAAGGGTGACTTTCGCTCTCATCGGCGCCTCCATATAACAAAATCCGTTCACGTGATCTGTTGCACTACATTTTAACAGTTATTCTTCGAAGGAACATCTTGGCTGGACATGATTTTAATCATACAAAGTGAGATTAATACCTTCGATATTTCGCAATAATCCAACTGCTTAAGCATAAGCAACCGTTTCACAGTCTATTTCTACATGAAGGGGCGCAACGACTAAGCACCTGCTCAGTGTATGACGAGGGGGCGATCTTACCGTTATCCCGATATTGTATTTGCCGTTGTAGGAACACCTCCAACAATTAAGCTATTATACTTAATAAAGAGAATATTAAGTGATAAACATTAATTGTGGTATGATAAATGCTAGGAGCTTAATATCAGATGGGTGAAAAACAGTACTTCGCAGTAATTGGAGACATTATTGGTTCAAGGAATGTCGATGACCGGGCGGGTCTTCAGCGACAGCTCGGTGCTGGGCTCGCTGATGTCAACCGGCGGTACGCGAACCAGATCGCATCGAAATACTTGCTAACGATCGGTGATGAATTCCAGGGATTGCTCCGGACGTCCGAAAACATCGACCGAATTCTCGCTTCACTCCGTGTAGCTGTGCATCCGGTCGATCTGCGTTTCGGGATCGGGGTGGGGGGATTGGTCACCCCGCTACAGGAGCAGGCTATCGGCATGGATGGTCCCTGCTTTCAGCGTGCACGGGCGGCGATCGAGAGGGCAAAGGAGCGATCCACACAGATCGAAGTGGAATGCGGTGAGGCTCATCCCGGGTTCGAGATTTATAGCCAGCTGTACAGCGGTATGCGTCGCAGTTGGACCGAAAGGCAGCGGCAGATCATCGACCTCTCAATGTCAGGCATGGAGGGTGTTGATATTGCTCGCCTGCTTGAGATTAGCCCGCCAGCGGTGAGTCAACATCTGAGCGCGGCTGGGGTGACGTATGTCCGTAAAGCCACAGCGTCATGGCATGAGCTGCTTGCATTCATTGAAGCCAAGGGTACAGTTAGCGGTGAGGTGAAAAGTGGTTAACCTTTATTTACTTGCTTTGTTTGTGCTGGTCCTAAGTGAATACGGCTTCCAGACACGTAAGCAAGCCTTAACCGCATTTGGAGAAAAATGGAACTGGCGCCGAATATTGTTGCGCGCCGTCGTTTGGAGCAGCGTTTTCTTGCTCCTTCGTAAGATGGGATCGCGGCAAGCGCTCATTCTCATTGGAACAGCATTCCTGGTTGGCGAGCTGTGGGTGTACATCCTGCGCCGACTTATTAGAGAGGATATTGAGAGAGGCTTTGCCTATGCCCGGCCGTGGGTTCATCTGCTCCCATTCCTACTTTCAGGGATTCTGCCACTGGTCCTTCGCTTTATACCGAAGGGCATCGAGCCATTGTCAGATATGTTTGGGGGCTACGCTTTTTTGCAAATCCTGAGCATCGCCGTTGTGCTCGTCCTACTATGGAATTGGGCGACGCTTTTCACGGTTAGCGTGTTGGGGCTTGTAAGGCCGGAGCAGATTGAGGAGGAAATCCGCCCCATGATAGGCGCCGGAGAGGTCATCGGCATCCTCGAGCGCTACGTCACCTTTGTGCTCATCTTGGTTGGAGGCTTCGCTGCTGTCGGTTTCGTCGTCGCCGCGAAAGCGGCAGCTCGCTATCCGCAGTTCAAAAAGCGCGAATTCGCGGAATACTTCCTTGTTGGTACGCTTTGCTCGGTAGGGTTGGCCGTGCTCACTTCACTTATTGTGGGAAGGCTGTGACGATCAAAGCGCCAACGCAACGATTATACAGTTCGATAGATTAAACTTAGTAGAATCAACCAACAGCCCACCTCAGTTTGGATGAGGGAGGGAGAGGCTAGGCGCCGATCGTTTTATATGGGTGAAACTCCACGTTGATTTGCCTTTCTTGGCACAAGTGCTATGCTGAAAAAATCCGACCCTGGATGAGGTCCCCCATGTTGGTGGGCTGGTCGTTCACCGTAAATCTCATCAAAGTTTACCCGGCCTGCTACCAGTATATTATTTGTAAGGGAGGAAAAAAAATGAAACACCCTGTTCTCATCGGCTTTCTTTCAATCGTGCCAGGGCTAGGTTACTTGTTCCTAGGAAAATTCACGAAGGCAATCTACGTTTGGACAGGATTGGCAGTCTCCTTTTTCATCTTCTTATTCTCCCCTTATGAATGGCTGGCTGAGATAGCCTTCTTTGCCATTTTCCTTGTGTGGTTCTATCAAATAGCTTGGGCGTATAGAGAAGCGAAGGAATCCGACCGGCTGGCAAAGAGGGAAGTCATTGAGGCAAAGGAAGTAATCCTCAATCCCGCTCCAGATGGACTCTCCCGCCAAGAGAGGCTCATTTACAAAGTGCGAGAAACGATTAAGGCACAGCTGGCACCCGGTCAACAAGTCGGTCAGGTCATGATGGTAACTGATAACCCTCGGTCGTCGTCGGCAACTGGTTGGTTTTACCTCGGTGTCATCGACACCGGGGTGATGCTTGTCAAACTTTCGATATGGAATAAACCTAAATTTGTTGAATCAATCCCCTTTGCAGAAATCGATAGGGTGGAGTTCAAAGAACCCAAACTCTCATTCAGCGGTGAAATCCGATTTTATTTACGCGATCAAAAGAAACCCCTCCGTTTTTACTCAGCGCGGCAATATAAAGAGCAGGCCAGGCAGATTGCAAGCGCTGTGAGTCAATCGATCGCTACCCAAGGAATGTCTCAAGAGCTCAGGTTCGACCATAAATAGAGCTTTTGAAAGGGGGAGCTGATGCGCTAGAATGTCAAGAAACTCCTCCAAACATTTGTAAGCGCATTGCTTTGCAATGGGTCATCCCTCAGGAGTCGGCAGCCAGGGCAGGGCGAACCCGGGCGGAAGAATTGATGTGAGCAGGTAAATCGTCAATACTCTTCAACACGCCAGGTGATGATAAGTACGGGGGAGTTTGGCTTGAATTGGTCAGGTAGATTCAGCCAAATGTAGTTTGAAAGCAGTTTGTTGGCGCTTGAACATTGCAGAGGGTCATCACCAAAGTTTTCAACCCATAGTGCTGCGCTCCTGCGCTGATCGTGTATGGAACAACAAGGCTGACGGCAATCTTGATCTTTGCGTCTCTTTCGGCGAACATTCATCAACTGATCTCGAATTTTGCGTTTCCAAGGGTGAATGTTGGTCCTGGGGCAACGAAGATCTAAATTGGATAACAGTCGTTCGTCTCCTTATGGACAGTTGACGCAATGTTTGCATATTAAACTCATATTGTCTGTCTCGAATTTGTGATAGAGTTCAAGTTGTACTATACGGTTTGTTGGACCGATTTTCACGATTTGTTAATTTCACGTCATCGTTACTTTTCCAATTGCATAACGGTGAGCGGTTGTGACGGTTTGAAATCTCCAGCAAATGGAGAATCGATTGACCAAACACTGTCTAATATTGACAAGTCGCTATTTTGATCTGTCACGCTGATGAATATTGCGTGTGATCTGCAGGACACCTCGGGTATCGAGGACGCCGAGAGTAATGCCGCGGCCTCGACTCTCAGTTCTGCGATAGCCCATCTTCATGCTTCAACTTGACTGAGAAAATGAATGTATGGATCGATGGTGTCCCTTATTTATATTAAAAATTTCTGTACAGGGAGTTAACAATCTATACTTTGTTCACAAAGCCCTTGCACCAAATAGGAGAATAGAACATGGATATGGAAGTTGAAGAATACCTTAGGCCGCCAGAGATGGATTTGCCGCCTTACCCACCAAAGGTAGTTACGCTAGCGACGGGGGGCAAATTGGTCATCCGGCAAGCGAGTCGGGATGATGTGCCTATCATCCTAGAAGCAGTAAGACCGACGTTGAAAGTCGAGCGCGACTTCTACGACATCGTCGGCGCGCGCGTGTATGCAGAATTGCTGGGCTGGTACCGTTACCGAGTGCGCGATGAGTTCTGCCTGATGGGGCAGATCGATGGTTTACTTGTTGGAGTCGTGAACACGCGTCTCTATTCGCGCGAACTGGGAATCAGCCTTCATACCCTTGCTACCGAAAGAGGGCTGCGCATCGGTGCCCACCTCTTTGCCGCTAAGATGGAATACTCGTTTGAGTATATCGGGCAGGAGGAAGTGCTTATCACTGCCGAAAGCCCCATCGGCTTCAGGCGCTGGATGATCGAGTACGAACTAATCCTACGTGAGGGTCAGCATGAGCTCGGAGGTGCCGCCCCTTATGGCCTGACAAAAGAGCTGTATTACAAGCACAAAGACCGCTTGGTGGCTGGCGAACGACCTGTGCCAGAGGAACTGCTTGCGGTCGCAGAAAAAGAAATCATCGTCGCAAGCGAGGATGATATCCTGGAGAAAATCCTTGGAGCAAGGAGGAAGGTCCGATGAGACCCGTTGTCGTTGCTGGAGCAGGAATGATACCGTTTGAACGGCGGGATGATGACAGTCTGATGGATATGCTCGCTGCCGCAGGGTTGAACGCCATGGATGACGCCGGTTTAGGCAACCTACCCGTCAACTCCGTGTACGTTGGCAATATGGCCTCAGGTTTGTTCAACCACCAGGTTTCCGTTGCAAGCGCTCTTGTCGATCGGTTGAGCTTGCTTCCTGCCGCTGCCGATCGGGTCGAAAATGGCCCCGCGTCTGGCGGTTCGGCGATTAAAAATGGCTTTCTGGCTGTGGCTTCAGGATTCAATGATATCGTGCTCGTCGTTGGCGGTGAGAAGATGCGTGATGTGATCGGTCCGAAGGCCACGGATATCGTCGCCTGTATGACCCATCCTGAGGCGGAGTACATTTATGGTCTGACGCTGCCTTCCATGGCGGGGATGTTTGCCCGCCTATATATGGAGAAATACGGGATCACACGCGAGCATCTTTCGATGGTTGCCATTAAGAATCAGACGAATGGGCTGCTTAATCCCTATGCTCACATCCAGATGAAGATCACAATGGAGGGCATCCTCACGCACCCACAATCGCATGTTAACAGCCCTGTAGTGGCTGATCCAATCCATCTCTACGATTGCTGTCCAGTCAGTGACGGCGCAGCAGCGGTGTTGCTTACAACTGAGGAGATCGCGAAGAAGCTCAAGAAACCATTGGTCACAATCGACGGTGTTGGACAGGCGACGGACACCCATACGCTTCAGGAACGGAGCGATCCCACCGACCTCAAGGCGGTTACGCTTGCCTCGGAGCAGGCTTTCAAGATGGCGGGGATCAAGCCTAAGGACATTGATGTCGCTGAGTTGCATGACGCTTTCACGATCTTGGAGATTGCCGAGAGCGAACACGCCGGCTTCTTCCCTAAAGGAGAGGGTGCCAAGGCGCTGGAGCGGGGTGAGACGCAGATTGGCGGTAAACTGCCGATCAACCCATCGGGAGGGCTTAAGGCGCGCGGTCATCCCGTCGGGGCGACTGGCGTGGCTCAGGCAGTTGAGCTCGTTTGGCAGTTGCGCGGAGAAGCCGGGGAGCGGCAAGTTAAAGACGCAGCCAACGGTTTCTCACTCAACTTTGGGGGTTTCGGGAATAACGTCCTCGCGTTCGTGTTGAGGAGAAAATCATGAAAACCATCACAGCATACAAATGCAACAACTGCGGATTGGTGATGTACCCCTACCACGATCGCTGTCTGAACTGCAAAGGGCGCGATTTCAAAGAGATCGCACCCACTTCAAAGGGCAAGCTTCTGACCTACACGGTAATCGAGCAGCTTCCCTGGGGCATGGATGAACGCGGGCGTGTTCTTGGTGTGGTTGAATTCGACAACGGGGTGAAGGCGCTCGGCTTAATCAAGGAAGAGGCGCCGCGCATCGGCATGAAGTTGAAGGTAGGTTGGGAGCCCGTGCGCGAAATGGGGGGTGAGAAGATCTATGGCCTCACCTTTGAAAAAACGAAGTGATCTCTTCAGATAGAAGCTTTGGGTTTTCTATGCTGAGGGGATACTCTGCGAAAAGGACATCCACTAGCAGGACGCAGTTAACGTTGGACATGACTGGTGGAACCTTTTGGCGCTGCGGACGGGTTACTTTTGCACAAGCGCTTCCCATAAAGCGCTTACTCTAATCCCAGCGAGAGCACTGTGAAAGTTAACCACGGTGTTCAGATGTTGCACCATATCAGCATCAGCTTCTATCGTTAGTATTGTTAATATGAGAGGGAATGGTGTCCTTCATTTCTCCCTCGAAAGGTATGCTATTTCCTTAGACGAGCATTAGCCTTTTACAATCCCACTTATCAAAAACTGTGGCTTGAATACCGACTGCACTTTTCATGAAACCGGGATGGAAATTGAGGGTGTCGGTGGTCTAAGGAACATTGGAGCAGTGTTTTGAATGTTACATGAAGCGATGATTAACGACAGATCTGATGAGTCTATACTCCCCGAACCAATTGCAGCGGGGGAGGAAAGGAGCGATCGATGAAGATTGTAGACTTGACAATACCGCTTGGAATTGGCACGCCTCCCTGGCCAACTTATGAGCCGCTTCAGATCAAATACTTTAAGCGGCTCGCTCCGAATGGAGCGAACGGCCAGATTGTCACACATTCCAATCACCTGGGCACGCACCTGGATGGGGAGATCCATTTCTACACGCCGGGAAAGGACATCGCCGAACTTGACTTCGATTTCCTGCACGGCCCGGGCGCCATTGTTGACCTCTCAGATGCCGCCGGCGATTACGACATCTACACTTCCAAGATGGTCGAGGAACGTGTCGAGGTCCGAGAAGGTGACATCCTGCTCATCCACACCGGCTATCACCGCTATGGTTGGGACCAACCGATCGCCGATGAAATCCGGTATATGGTGAAGCATCCCGGTCCGGACCGCGAGTTCGCAGAGTGGTGCAAAGATAAAAAACTGAAATGGCTCGGGGTTGATTGCGGCAGCGCCGATCATCCAATGAATACCATCATCCGGACGTGGATGCCGCGCCAGACAAAGGAAGCGCAGGCGCATTTCCAGGCGAAGTACAAGAAATCGATCGAGGAAGTGTTCACGGATGACAAGTACCAGCTCATGCATATCGAGATGTTCCCTGAGGGGATCATCCATGCCGAATGTCTCGGTGGGGATATCGATCTGCTGCTTAATGAGCGAGTCGAGATCGGGTGCTTCCCCTGGCGTTTCGTCGACGGAGAGTCGAGCATCGCCCGCATCGTCGCCTTTGTTGACGATGACCGTTACGACAAGCTTATGGAAAAGAAAGCTTCTTATGAATTAACGAAGTTTGGCGACTGTGTCTGCCAGAAACCACAGAAGTGAGCAACGTGTTAGTGAAGCTGGATTGAACGATGTTTAGGTAACCCAGGATCAAGGAGGAAGGCAATGGAAAAGCAAATTACCCCAGGTTTGAAAAATACGTTCCTAACCCACAGCATCATGATGGCTATATTTGCCCTTAATTACATATTCACCCCAGTGTGGTGGGGCAATTTAACGGGTTGCCTATCCAACCAGGTTCCGCAAGTGTTCAGGCTCTTTGGTACAGCCATCCTTGGCTACGCGATAAGTTCATTCTTGTCGTACCGGGAGACCGCCTGGGAAAAGGTCAAGATTGTTGTCCAGATGAATTGTATAATTACTGCTCTGTTCCCGATTATGCTCGTCTTGGCTTTGCTCTTCTGGGACCTGCCATCGATAGGCTGGATGTACTTTGTGGTGATGAGTGTTTTTGGGGTAGCGTTCAACTATTTCTATTTCAAGAAATAAGCCACTGTCTGTAGAAGGCACATCTCTTCCAACCCCCAAGATTTTTCTGGCTGTGAAGAGAATTGGATTAGGTGGGATGCCACGGAACAACTCGATGAGAAGGATTCCTTTACATCTTTAATTTTCAAGGAAGGTGCTTTAAAGGGATCACTCATCTCGATACGACAAACGATCATTCATGACCACAATAGGATGGTTGGAGACATTTACGTTGTTGATTGCATTAAAGTATAAGGTGGGAGGAAAATATGAAATTGCCGCTGCCGGAACTTCCACAATTTGACTATATACGAGCCGAAACCGCTGAGCGGGCGATCGATTTGCTCCGGGAAAAAGGGGCAGTGGCGCGCATTCTCATGGGCGGTACGGATCTTTTCGTTCAAATGCGAAATGGCAATTTGGCCCCCGACATCCTCGTAGATTTAAAAAAACTACCAGGTATGGACGCAATCGCATACAGCAAGACGGCCGGTCTTACTGTGGGTGCTGCGGTGACGATGAACGCTCTCGCTCGAAATCCAGATGTGCTTAAGCACTATCCGCTGTTGGTTGAGGCTGCGGAATCGGTTGCCTCCTATCAGCTTCGGAACCGAGCAACGGTTGGCGGGAATTTGTGCAACGCCTCGCCCGCGGCTGACACGGCCCCGGCCGCGCTTGTTTTGGAAGCCGATCTAACAGTCATCGGTCCAAAAGGAGAACGCACGATCCCTGCTTCGGATTTTTTCATGGGCCCGGGCGTCAACGCGCTGGAAGCGGGCGAGTTCCTTGCCAGAATAAACCTCCCCAAACAGCCGAAAGGGTGGAAAGGGCGCTATTTGAAGATCGGGCGCAACGCCGGGGGCGATCTGGCAATCGTCGGCGTTGCGGTGATGGGTTACCCCGATAAGGATGCGCCATCCGATTTCCGCTTCAGGATCGCACTCGCCTCAGTCGCGCCCACGCCAATTCGAGTTCATGAGGCGGAGGAGATCCTCGCTCAGAGCCCAATATCAGAAACGGTGATTGAGAATGCAGCCGAGGCAGCCCAAGGAGCATCGACTCCGATCGATGATGTGCGCGCCTCAGCCCGCTACCGTAAAGCAATGGTGAAAGAACTCACCCGGCGAGGCTTGATAGAAGTCTGGTCGCAGCTGAAGAAGGAGGCCTAGATGGATAAGCATATGATCTCCTTCACCATTAATGGCGTTGATGAAACCCGCGAGGTTCCATCCAACATGACCTTACTCACGTTCTTGCGCGAACAGCTAAATCTCACTGGAGTGAAGAGCGGCTGTGACGCTGGTGAATGCGGTGCCTGCACCGTCTTGATGGATGGAGAGCCTGTTAACGCCTGCTTGGTTCTGGCAGCGGAAGCGGATGGTGTCAACATTCGCACGATCGAAGGATTGGCAAGCGACGGAAAGCTCGATCCGCTTCAGGAAGCATTCATCGAATTAACAGGAACGCAGTGTGGATTCTGCACACCGGGGATTCTCATTCAAGCGCGAGCTCTCTTGGATCGCAATCCGGATCCGACAGTGGACGAAATTAAAAACGCGCTCAGGGGAAATCTATGCCGCTGTACCGGATACACACGAATCATCGATGCGATCCAAGCGGTAGCACAGGAGGGAGGTTAACATGGCTGATACAGGGGACATGAAAACAATTCCCTCGCCGATTGGAGAAAGCGTGCGTCGCGTTGACGCGCTTGAGAAAGTCACCGGGGATGCGGTCTTCACAGATGACATCCAGTTTGGTCCTGGTCTTCTGCACGGGCGTGTTGTGCGAAGCCCTCATCCACATGCGCTGATTAAGCGTGTGGATGTAAGTAAAGCGCTGGCATTGTCCGGCGTGCGAGCCGTAGTCACAGGTGAGGAATGCGAAGAGCACATCGGGCTATATCTCAAAGATCGATACATCTTTTGCCGCGATCGCGTCCGATTTGTTGGTGATCCTGTTGTGGGTGTCGTCGCAATAACCGATGCTATCGCCGAAGAAGCCTGCCAGTTGGTTGAAGTCGACTATGAGGTCTTGGAACCGGTCGTGAATCCTCTGCGCGGCATGGATCCCGGCGCTCCGCTTTTGCACCCCGATCTTGGAACGTATGGTGTCGCCGATTTCATCGACCCCAAACCCGGCACGAACATCGCCAATCATTTCAAGGTCAGGAAAGGTGATGTCGAAAGCGCATGGAAGGAATGTGCGGTCATTGTGGAGCGCGAGTTTCAAGTGCCGCATGTGCAGCATGTGCCAATTGAAACTCATGTAGCTATCGCAGAGTTCAATCAGGCCGGAAAAATCACGCTCTGGAGCAGCAGTCAATCACCGTTCGCCCAACGCAATCTCATTGCTGAAGCCCTGGGTATATCGCAGGGCGATATCCGCGTCATCGCGCCGTATGTCGGCGGTGGATTTGGGTCGAAAGCCGGTGTCTCTGTGGAAGGAACCGCCGTCGTGATGGCGAGGCTTGTGCCTGGCCATCCGGTCAAGGTCCGTCTAACGCGGGAAGAGGAGTTCTTCTGCGCTTTCGTCCGCCAGGGATTGATTGCCAAGACGAAAGTCGGAGCGAAAGCAGATGGCGAAATCCTGGCCATGAAGACTGAATATTACTGGGATGCCGGCGCCTACACTGAGTACGGAGTTAATATCACCCGTGCCAGCGGTTATTCATCTACGGGCCCCTATCGGATTCCTAATGTGGAGACTGATTCGTATTGTGTCTACACCAATCACCCGGTTGGCGGTCCGATGCGCGGCTTCGGAATGCCCGAGATTCATTGGGGGATTGAGCAAATCATGGACATCGTGGCCGATGAGCTGGGCATGGATAAAGCCGAGTTTCGTTTGAGGAATTGCCTTCGTGGTGGCGACGAGAACGTCACCGGTATGATCATGCATCCAATTGGTCTGACCCAGTGCATCGAAGAGGTTAAGGATGCCATCGGTTGGGGGGTTCAGGAACCCCCCAGCGCAGCTCATAAGCTCCGTGGAAAAGGCATAGCGATCGCATGGAAAGCGCCTGCCATGCCCCCCAACGCGGGATCATCTGCATGGGTGCATTTGAACGAAGATGCTACAGTGTCCTTAGGGGTTGGAGGTCAGGAGATCGGTCAGGGAACGTTCACTGTTGCAGCGCAGATGGCAGCTGCTGCACTCGGAGTTCCATTTGAGTGGATTCGGATAAGTACCCCTGTGGACACGAAGTACAGCCCGTATGAATGGCAGACCGTCGCCAGCCGGCTGACATGGTCGATGGGAAATGCCATCGTCGCTGCTGCAAAAGACGCACGCCGGCAGATCCTTGAGATCGCGGCTGCACACTGGGATGAGGACCCCGAGCACCTCGATATCCGCGATGGTGAGGTGATCTCATACCGCACAGAAGAGGTTATGTCCTTGAAGAACATGGTTGTCTATGGCTTGCCTTTGCCTGACGACCAGGGCTGGCGCGGCGGACCTATCATCGGGCATGGGAATTTCATGCCCTCTTACGTTACCTCACTGAGCAATGAAACCGGTCAGGGTAAGAGGGCAGTGGTTCACTACACAACAGGATGCCAGGCGGTTGACCTCGAGGTCGATACACAGACGGGACAGATCACCATACTGCGGGTGGCTTCGGCATTTGACGTTGGAAAAGCGATTAACCCCGATCAGGTGCGCGTACAGATGGAGGGCGGCATCGTCCAGGGCATTAGCACGGCGCTGTTTGAGAGTTTGCAGTATAAGGATGGGGTCCCGCAAGCCTCAAATTTCACAGACTACCGTATTGCGACGTCTGTGGACATGCCGGACGAGATTATCCCAATCATCGTTGAAGTCCCTCAAGACGACGGCCCTTGGGGCGCTCGTGGAGTTGGCGAACATCCCATGGTTCCGACTGCACCGGCGATCGCAAACGCGGTTTTCGATGCGGCCGGGATTCGCATCTTTGAATTGCCGCTTACGGCTGAGAAAGTATTTCTCGCTATTCAAGACCAGGGTGGAAAATCGTAATCGAAACGGTGCAAGCTCTCTCTATTGCCTCCACAATATCGGGCTGGCTTCAGGATCCGAAGCCAGCCCGAGTGCTGCATGTCTTCGAGAATGCTTGCAACCTGCTGGCTGAAGATGGTGAAGTATTTTCACTTGTCACGCCTGGGGTGGGGGATGGTCCCTTCAATATTGTGCTCGACCCTATCAATTTCTGCGATCATGCAGCGGATGACACTACGGTGATGATTGAGCATCAGCGAATCCAAATCGGAGAGCTCGAAATCGTTCTAACTCCTGCTAAGATCTGGGAGCCGCGTTTTGATTGGGAGTCTTTCCGGGGCAGGCAGGACTCCTTGTCCATTTCCGCCGGGATGCTGGAGGACGTTCTCTTTGAAATAGCGCCAGTTGAGAGCTTCGTTAGATTGTTTTGTCCCAGAGAGGGCCCTTTGCGTGAAATCGAGGCGCAGATTCTCCTATCTGCGCAAGAACCGGCGGGTACCTTATTGGAAAGTCTCCTCTGTATGGATGAGGAACGCTGCCGCGTGAGCGCGAGGAAATTGGCTGGGCTCGGCGTAGGATTAACGCCGGACGGTGATGACTTCATGATGGGATGCATCCTGGCGCTATGGGCACGTTGGGCAGGTGAGGGTGTTGAGGAAGCCGCGAGTTGGGTTTCGCTGGAGGCTGTTCCGCGGACAACGCCGATCGCGGCAGCGTGGCTGCAGGCTGCGAGCCGGGGTGAATGCTCTGTGCGTTGGCATGACCTGCTTCAGGCGATACTCGTGGCGAATGAAGAAAGCCTGCGTTGTGCCGCACTTACGATCATCGATCAGGGTCACACATCCGGAGCAAGTGCCCTGGCGGGTTTCACTGCCGTGTTGAAGGGTGGGTTCCAAGGGACTGGGTTATAAAGCTGCCGCATCGATCTCTTGTCGGTGGGTTACACATTGTTGTTTTCGAAAGCGCCCGAGAGGAAGCGCTAAGCTCTTGAGTTAATTTGGATTTTTCCCCCTTGTTTCACTTATCATTTGAAGGCAATCACCATCTAAGCTCGATTCCTGAGTCGTCATTTCAAGCTGCGGCAGGTTTAATGCTTCACGTGCAGGGAGCTTGTTTCCGTCTAAATCCGACGTCCTCGGTGATTCATTGGTATGAATGGTCGCCCATGTTGTATGATGGGAGTGTGCTCAAACGAAAAAAGTACCCAATGCTAAGGTGTGTTGTTTCCACCTGAAGGTGATACTTAACCCCTAAGTAAGCAGCCAGCATCCACCTCTCATCGAAACTACGCGCAAGGAGCACCGGTGCTAAAAGCGAGTATCCTATGAGGATTCTAATCCCAAATCACTTCCCGCTTGAAGGGTCTGGAAGCGGAATCTACACGCAAAACATCGCCCGCGAGATCACGAGAAAAGGTCACTCAGCACTCGCGATAACACCTGCTCATGACGAGCAGGAAGGTTTTCCATTCGAAGTGCGCACCATCCTGTTCACCGCGGATGATGCTGAGGACAGTGGCGAAGGACGTCTTCCTTTCAACTTCCCTTGTTTCACCACTCACCCCCTCAGCACGACAACTTTTGCAGATTTGGACGACGACCAACGCCAGGCATATGTACAGGCATTCCAAGCAGCCATAGATTCAGCGGTGCTCGATTGGAGCCCTGATCTGGTCCATGCTCAGCATCTGTGGGTTACGGGTTACGCGGCGTACAAGGCGGAGATACCCTACGTCGTCACAGCGCATGGGACGGATTTGATGGGTTTTCGAAAATATGAAGCATGGAAGCAAGTGGCACTGGAGGGAGCCCAGCATGCACGCACTGTTATCGCCATATCCAAACAGGTTGCCCGTGACGCGATCGATCTCTATGGGATCCCCGAGGAGCGAGTGCAGATCGTGATGAATGGTTTTGATGAACACATCTTCCATGTCATGTCCGTTGATCGGTCGAAGGTGGTGGCGAGATATGGCATACTGAAAGAACCCGCACATCTGATCACGTTCGTCGGGAAGCTGACGGAATTCAAGGGGGTCGATGTGTTGCTTGATGCGGCGCGCATCTACGAACAAGAATTGGGCGATGTCACCACGCTCATCATCGGCGATGGCGCGCTGCGTCTCCAACTGGAGGAACAGGCTAAGCGGTTGGGGTTGGATGGTATTCACTTCCTCGGTCACCAACCGCAACCTGCTGTTGCGGAGATCTTGAACGCCGCCGACATCTCCACCGTCCCCTCGCGGGTGGAACCTTTTGGCCTCGTCGCTGTGGAAGCGCTGGCGTGCGGTACTCCCGTCGTTGCCACGAACGAAGGTGGCCTGCCCGATTTCGTCGACGAGCGTGTGGGCGCGCTGGTGGATGTTGGTGATGCTGCGGAGTTGGCCAAGGCAATCATCTCTGAAATTCGATCCGACTCGAAGGAAGTGAAAGGACCCTTTGCAGCGGTATATGCGCTAAAGGATTTCTCTTGGTCCGGACAGGTGGATAAGATGATCGATATATACACAGAAGGACTCCAGACAGATTGAGAACCGAACAACGGGGCGACGAAGCAAGCGGAGAAAGGTATGAGCACGATTGAGAACAGCAAAATAGGCCTGGGTCTCATCACACGTTACCTCAACGACCCAGCACCTATCCTCAGATTTGTTGACAATGCTAAGAAATTCGGTCATTCCATAGACCGCGTCATCGTCGCCTATTCTCACGGAGTCAATCCTGACACCGTGGCGTCCGTTGAAAAGTCGATAAAAATGACCGTTGTTAAGGCAAGTGGCGACGCTAACTTGCGCAGCCGGTTGCTCTCCACAGGGTTGAGCGTGGATGAAGTGGATGGATTGCTGGATGTCCCCAGTTGGCCGCTTCACCAGGAGGTCCCCTACGGCACATACCGCAACGCGGTCCTCATTGAGGCGCTCCTTCGTGGATTGGATTATTTGCTCTTCTTCGATTCGGATATCCAACCATCCGTGTTGACAGCCTTAAGTGGAGAAACGCCCGCTTGGCAGGAAATCGACTTCGTGGGGACTCATTTGGCTTCACTCAGCAAGGCGCATGTCGCGGTTACGACGAGTGAATATTCGGGCTACTACATCATCCCGCCGATGTCCTTCGATGGTCTCGGTGACCTGCTATTTGGTCTCGGGAAGGGTATGGCGCTCGAGTATATGGAGGATTGCCATAAGCACGGATGTCTGAATTTGGGTCCTGCCTCGCCCGGGCCGCCAGCCCCGACAATCAAGCCCCTTGGAGGTAATTTAGGACTCAGCCTGGATAAGCCGCGACGCCTGGCTCCATTCTTCTCGACGATCTACACAACGCTTGGGACATGCATCCTGGGGCGCGGCGAGGATACTTTGCTGGGGCAGGCGCTCTCCGATTTCGATGGTCGGATGATCGATGTGGACTTGCTTGTCTTTCATGATACCTATAATGATTTCCCGCGTGCCCCGGATACCCGCAGAAAATCCGTGCGCGACCGATTCTATCGAGCTTGTCTGGGGTGGATCGGGCGTAATCCTTTCATGACGTGGTACCTGGATAGGCTCGGTCGATTGGTGACGAGCTCAAAAGCGGAGATCAATCTGCAGAAGCTGGGCTTGAGCGTAGGTGGAGAAAGAGCGGCGCAGTTCTTCGACGATCCACGCTTTGCGGAGCTCCCCCTCGCGTTTGAGGATTCATACGCGGCGCTCCCGCGAGCGATCGATCGATACCAACGATTGATGTATGGGTGGAAGGCATTACTCGCTACGCTTGCGCCGGAAATCGCTCCACGTGAGAATGATCAACATCTCCCTCTCGCCTCTTGAACAGAGACACCTGCTCTGCAATAGAGGACGTCTCTCCCCTTGCACATTGGAGGTCCTTCGTGTAGAAAGGTGGCGAAAGGTTCGCACCCGTTATTGACGTGGGTTGCGCACCACATCATGTATCCCATTGATCTATCGAAAGGAGAAGGTGGGCGCACATCGCATTAGTTTGATTGTGATCGGGCGTCGTATACGAATATGAAGACAGTGATGGTCATCCCAACATATTGGTCTCGCGAAGAAGCTGTGGGTTGGCAGCCGGGCGACATTGTATACGACCACCCCACACCCATCGATCAGGAAGGCACCTTGAGAGTGGCACTCGAATCTATCAAGGTGCTGGAAGACAGGGATTTCTCGCTCGTCGTGTTGGCGTGCGCCACCGCAGCGGACATTGAAAAAGAGGTCGAGCAGCGTGTGCTCGAGCTGGTTGAGGAGGTTGACCCTCCGGTTGAAACCTTCGTCATTTCCTATTCCCATCTGCGCGAAATGCATGAAGTGCTAAAGAAGGCGGAGAGAGATGATCTTCTGGATATCCTCTCTCTACGAGGTTACTCAAATATCCGCAACATGTGCCTTTTTATGCCGTATGTCCTCGGCGCCGAGGTGGCCGTCCTTATTGACGATGACGAGTTCATCGACAACCCCAAGTTTATATATAAGGCACGTGAGTTTATCGGCAGCCGCTTCATGGGGCAAACAATCGACGGCGTCGCTGGATATTACTTGAACGCAAAAGGGTCCTATTACGACGACGTACCGGAAGAAATCCATTGGATGACGTATTGGGATCGCTTTGGCAGCAAGCGTGAGGCTTTCGATAAAATCATCCCGGGTGAACCACGACTAAAGCGTACCCCTTTTGCTTTCGGTGGTTGTATGGTTGTACATCGTTCACTCTTCAGGACTGTCCCCTTCGATCCTCGCATCACGCGTGGGGAGGACACAGATTACGTTTTGAATGCACGTATGTTTGGATTTAATTTCTTCCTCGATAACGAACTCAATATACAGCACCGACCACCCCCGAAGACAGCTCCGACGTGGCAAAGCTTCCGGGAAGATATATTCCGGCTCCTGTACTCCAAGGCGAAGATCGACGGTCAGACCGAAGAAGTGAATATGACACTCGTCGAGGCGGAGGATTTAGATCCCTATCCTGGTGAATTCCTGCGAGATACGCTCGATGATAAGATCCTTAAAACCAATCTGATCCTCGCGCTTGACTATCTTTCAGATGACCGCGTAGCTGACGCTAAAGAAACCATTCGCAACATCTGGCTGGCGAAGACCAAAGCAGTCCCCATCGATAATCCGTTTGAGGTCTACTTAAACTTCCAACGACGCTGGCTCACGCTTCGAAAGCTTACGAGCCGTGATCTTGGCGTTGCGTTCTCCTCCATCATTAAGAGTGGGAACATCCGTCTTGAGGAGGTGGCGCGAACGACAGAAGTCATGCGTGCCGAATTCGAGCAATTGGATGATAAAGCGCTTCATCTTCTGATTAAAGATATTCCGTTGTTCAAAGGTCTCGACCCGGATCAGATCAAGGCGCTGCTTTCCATATGCAAACGCGAATTCTTTGCCAAAGATGAGGTTGTCATCACAGAGGGCTCGAAGGAGCACTCGCTCTTCGTTGTCACAAAGGGGAAGGTTCGTATCACACTGGGCAACGATTCCGAGGAGTCCATGGAGTTGATCGACTTGGGAGTGGGGGAGACGCTAGGAGAAGTCTCCCTGCTCATCGATGCACCCCATTCGGCGACTGTCACGGCGTTGGAACCGACGGAGGTTATCACCTTCACGCGCAAGTCCCTTGCCGCCCTCATGGCGGGTTATCCCGAGTTGGCCGCGAATGTCTGGCACCGCCTTGCTCAGTCACTCAGCGGCCGCCTGCGCCATTCGAATGAGCGCTACCTCTCGCATATCCGTGAAGCGTACGACGTCGCCGATGATCTGCTTGGCACGCAGCCGCTTGAGGATCTCTAACCAGACGCATAGTCATCGATGTCAAGAAAGGCTCTGGTCAAACGATATTAAAACTGATATGATTTCAGTTAGAAAGTTGCATGTAAGTTCTGTCTGGAAGTCGAAAGATCAAGGCCTGAGCTTCATCGACTCAGGCCGATTTTATTCAGACCAACGACCGCCGGGAACGAGACAAGCAACTCAACATAGTTTACCGTAAGGAGGAAATGTAACATGTCGGAACGAGTTCTTGGTACGGTCAAATGGTTCAATGGCAGCAAGGGTTACGGATTTATCGAGCGCGAAGAGGGAGAGGACGTCTTTGTCCATTTCTCGGCGATCCAGGGCGAGGGCTTTCGGAATTTAGAAGAAGGCCAGCGCGTGGAATTCGATGTTGAGACAGGCGAGAAGGGTTTACAAGCCGCCAACGTTGTGGTCGTCTAGGTTAAATTAAAACTAAGATAAAAGCCCTCGCATTGCGGGGGCTTTTACTTTAATGGAAAGAAACTGAGGCACTATTAGACTCGCCATCATCATACAACCGCATCTACGGAATGAAAGAGGTGGTTCCCCGTGATCCCCTGGCGGTGTTTTTTTGGCGCATCAGAACCCAGTATGCCCCCGCCATGGTGATTAGGCCGATCCCGTCGAAAAGCATGAATCTGAGCCCGGTGGCACGCAAGGGCGAATGCCCGGAGGGCAGTGTCAACCAAAGCCAGGTCTCACCAACAAAGCCTATCGCTTGTTGTATCAGTACGACGACGAACAAGGCTCGATAGCGGGTCGGGTGAAACAGCACCAGAGGGTAGGTGGCATTCCACATGAGGAAGAGGATTCCCAAGCCCTGGACGTAGACCCTCCCCGGAACACCAGCAACTTCAAACCCCGGGGCATATTTATCGGGTTGTAGGATAAATGCAAGGGCGCAGGATATATTCATCAGGAATACCGCGCCGACAATGATTCGCGTAAGCCATAGAAGATTGCCTGTCTTTGCCTTTTCTCCAGTCTTCATTTTTCCATCCGGCTCTCAATTCCTAATAAGGTGACTTCTCACTGCGCTCCAGTATATCCTTTTCCACGCAAATGGAAATCGGTCGCGTTGCCGATAAAAGATGGTGTGATGCTTCGGACGATCCGATCCTAAACGGTAAAAGAATCTGAGTGGAGTACTCAAACAGCAAAAAAGAAGGAAATCATGGGGGGAACAAGCATGGATTAGATTGCATCGGGGTTTTCCAGAATCATAAAATCAAATATCCTTGAAGGGCATAGGATATAACTATTCGAGATATCTGACATGATCAAAAAACAAATCTCCCTAAAAGTCGTTGTAGGTGTCACCAAGCAATAGCAGATGCTTCTATAAGGGGAGATATCTTAGCTGATGTGAACTTCTGACTTGGTAGGAGTACAGCGGCAAACGACTGGAACGTATCAAGAGAGTGAAGATGATGGAATTGAAGCGTTTTAATTACACACCGATCCTTGGATGGTCTATGACCCGCTACGACGTGTTCTCGATTTGTAAGCGCAGGTACTACTACCAGTACTATGCCAAATACGATCCCGAGTTTCCGAGGGTCAGAATCGAGGCGCTGAAAGAGCTGACAACCATCCCGCTCGAAATCGGCGCAATCGCTCACGACATCATCCGCGTTCTACTCCGGCGTCTCGCACGCACACAGGATGTGGTGGATACGGATCGTCTTTTTGCGTATGCGCAGGATATCGCGCAAGGTCGCTGCAAAGCGAAGAGGTTTGCAGAGGTTTATTATGCTGAAAGGGAGGAGATCAACCTCGATGATATCTTCCCAAAGGTGAATAGATCGCTCGAGAACCTGCTTGGAAGTGAGCGTTTCCAATGGTTCCTCGATCCAGAGCTTCAGCGCTACGATCGTTGGCTTATCGAACCGCCCGGTTTTGGAGAGACACGTATTGACGGTATGAAGGCATACTGCAAGGTGGATTTTCTGCTTCCCGTGCAGCAGGAACTCTTTGTCATCGATTGGAAGACGGGCAAGCAGGACGAAGATAAGCACGGAGCGCAGTTAATCGGCTATGCAGCGTGGGCATCCTTCCATTTCGAAACGGACCCGCAGGCGATCCACCCTATCATCGCCTACCTCTCTCCCGATTATTTAGAGCTGGAACTGAGCCTTGAGCAGAAAGATGTCGGGGAATTTGCACAGAGGGTGAGGGTTGAAACACAAGAGATGTTCGCCTATTGCCAGGACGTGGAAAAGAATTTTCCCAAAGAAAAATCGGTTTTTCCCAAAACCAGCAATCGACGTATCTGTGAGTACTGCAACTTCAGGGAACTATGTAAAATCGAACCAGTTCCCACCTAAATTTGTATCCAGGCACAAGCTTCGGCGGATCAACCGCAACTCGTATGTAAGCGATTCATTGGATAAACGACGTGTCTACCGAAATAGGCGGCACAAAGTAGATTATCGCATTGAAAATAAGCTGAGAATACGTTACTAGATTCGCAGAGCTTTGGGTTATTTACTCTTGGCCACAAGTATCTAGTGTGAGAAACTTGGTAATCGCCTATCTAGATTGGGTGATCGATCTTTTCCAAGAATGGTTTCGGTAATAAAGGAGGAGTTATTCCAATATGGAAAATCCAGTTATTGATGTGAGGGATTTCCGCAAAACCTATGGCGATTTCATCGCAGTCGATGACATCAGTTTTGAGGTAAATCAAGGCGAGATCTTCGGTCTTCTTGGCCCCAATGGCGCTGGAAAAACGAGCACTTTGGAAAGCCTGGAGGGTTTACGCTCACCGAGTAGTGGTTCATTACGCGTGGCTGGAATTGATCCAACCCGCGAGCAGCGAAAACTTCGAAATGTAATTGGTGTGCAACTGCAAACCTCGTGTCTACCGGATAGCATCACGGCCGAGGAGGCGATGATGTTTTTCTGCGCCTATCATGGAGTAGCTGCCCGTTATGACCTTTTAGATCGCCTGGGCCTGGCGGAGAAGAGGGAAGCACAATATCACCAACTCTCTACCGGCCAGCAACGGCGGCTTTCACTTGCCCTGGCGCTTGCGCATGACCCGTCTGTGCTTTTCCTTGATGAGCCAACTGCTGGGCTGGATGTTGCGACGCGCGTCGAGCTACACGATATCATGCGTGAGCAGCAAGAAGGTGGCACGACCATCATCCTCGCCACACATGATATGGCTGAGGCGGAGGAAATGGCTGATCGGATCGCAATACTGCTGAGGGGCCAGATCGCAACCACCGGAACTCCCATCGAGATCACCGCGGAAGGGGCGGGATTAACCAAGGTTTCGGTTCGCACACAAAAATCAAGCCTGTCCGAACCCGGGATTTCTTTCCCGGCCGTAAGCCAGCAAACAGCTAAGGATGAATACAGCATCTATTTCAGCACGGACATCGGACCCACTCTCGCGGCCATAATTTCTCACATCGAAACCCAGGAGGATGCACTGATCGATTTGCGTGTTGAGCGGCCGTCGCTTGAAGATCGTTTTCTTGAAATCACATCCCCTGGAGGTGACCGGTGACCGCATTTATCAATCACTTCTCTTTTGAATTCCAGGCTGGAATACGAGACAAGCAGCTGCTCTTGGTGAATTACCTTTTACCGTTGGGCTTTTACGCTATGCTGGCGTTAATAATGCCCGGGATCAACCCAGGATTTCTCGAGTCCCTCATCCCGACCATGGTCACTTTCGGCATTCTATCGGCCACGCTTCTCGGCATTCCCGATCCACTCGTCAAAGCTCGGGAGGACGGTATTTATCGCTCCTACAAGATTAACGGTGTTCCATCCATTTCGATCGTAACCATTCCAGCATTAACCACTATGCTGCATCTGGTTATTGTGACGGTGATCATCACCGTCACCGCACCACTGCTCTTTGATGCTCCGGTGCCAGAAAATTGGCTCAATTATCTGATTGCATTCGCTGTGATGGCTTTTGCCTCTGCTGGCTTGAGTGTGTTGATTGGCGTGCTCTCATCCAGTACACGCATGACGGTGATGTGGTCGCAGCTCATCTATCTCCCCTCCATGTTGGTGGGAGGGCTGATGATTCCTTCAAGTTTATTACCTGACATGGTTTTGAAAATATCCCAGCTCCTGCCTGCAACCCAAGCCATGAACGCCTTCAATGCCTTAGCTATGGGTAAAGTTGCGGATTTTAATCCTTGGGGATCGGTTGTCGCTTTAATTTTCAGTGGAATACTCTCCTTCGGGTTGGCAATCTATATGTTCTCCTGGGACAGCCGCAACGAGGGTCGACGTGGACACCCGATTATGGCTCTGCTCGTCTTGCTACCTTTTGTTATTGGGATATTTCTCTTCTGAAAGCTGGGAGGGATCCTGGGAAGGCGATTGAGATTGGGTGATGTTATTTCCCCAGATAGGGGGGGCTGATCTCTCTTATTCGGAAATCTTGAAGTACTTGCAGGGGAGATTGATCAGATCGCTGGTCATTTTTATATGTGATATCAGCCAGTCGCTAGCGGCGCTCAAGCTTGAGTTTACAGCCTCAATACCGGGAAGCACGGGTTAGGACGACAACCATAGGGGATCGCACTGTTGGCGTTGTTGAATACATCTTCAACCGTCCGGTACTGGGAAAGATTGAAACCACACACCATATCGAATATATCTATGTAGGTCAGATCAGCCGCTATCATCTGGATTTCTCGGTTAGGGAGCTGCAGTTCGAGACCTATCGTGATCTGTTTGAGGAAATGGCGGGTTTATTCGCCTATTTATCAACATCCAATTGATAAATATTGACTTAGGCACGGTTCCAACCGCAATCTCTAACCTATACGGCTCGAGAAGAGATTTTATCGGCGAAAACCAACGTAGCAAACGTCCAACAGGTTGAGTATAGATCCTGTCAATTTTCGTGGATGCCGACTCTATCGTGCCATATCTGATGGTTAACTTTCCGGAGGAAGCGAACAAGCCACTGGTTTTAACTGGCTCGCTGATCCTGCGGGATTGTTTTCTTGGCGTCGATGAACTGCCTATGTGTGAGTCGAAGACTGTTGGCTATCGCCCGAATCTCTTCAATTTCCTCGTTTGATACGAATCCATCCGCGTTGGCGATGGAGAACAAGATATTTAGGAATTTAGCCTGCTCCTCGCGGTCTGTAGATGAGAAAAACTGCCGCGCCAGGCGGTAGTAATCCATGTCGGGGCCAATTTCGGATACCGCGACTTCCGTAACAAATGCAGCCTCTTCTGTGCTTATGCCCCATTCAGCCATAAGTGAATTCGCGATGGCTTTATATTCGTCGTCTGTGATCTCTAGATCGACATGGGCAACTCGGGCCATTAACCCGCCTGCCAGACTCAATTTTCTTAAGCGATCCTCGTCGATATCCAAACTCGTTTTATTAAGTTTAAGTCTCCGTTGGACCTCATAGAAGACTTTATTCTTAATGAAATCTTCGAAGTGCTCCTCGCGGTTTGGTGCAGCGGACAGCGCGGCTTCACGACGTTGAATAGAATTCTTCACTACTCGCCCGAGCTGGCCGATTACACCAGCATTTGCTGATTCGATTTGGGTTTTAATCTCATTGATGATGGTTTCCTCACCCTTGGTTACAACACCGTCCGCTCGCGCCAAGTCGTCGAGGCTTTGAAGAGCGAGTGACTTATCACTCGAAGACCTCAATTCATTCTGAAGCTGTTTGACCAATCGTTCTCTTTCAGCGGCTCCGACCGGGGCTTCAATGTACATCTCCAACATTGCCCACTCCCGGCCCGTCAAACCGGGGAGACGAAAGAGCAGGTCTTTCAAGCAGTTCACTTCATCATGTGCCACCTCGCCGTCAGCCCAAGCCGCGGCGATGATTACTTTGCCAAGCGTTAAATAAAAGTTCGCATCGGGCATGTTCCCTCCAGTTAGAATGACTCTGGTTACATCACTGCCATTCAATTATATCCAACTGAGAATAGACAGATAGCTCATCTCCTCTGCCCATGACATGATGTGAACACCGGCTAGGAAGCGGCGGCTCGTAGGTTTGACCTGAGCTCTACCGATCATCCCAACGTAAAAGCCGTGATTTTATCTAAAAATTGATGTTTAAATTGCCCTGTACATATCCTTGAAAATATGTTAGCATTTGGGTTCGAAGGTTGCATGTAAGTTCTGTCTGGAAGTCGTAAGATCAAGGCCTGAGCTGAATGCTCGGGCCGGTTTGTTTGAAAACCCGACCACCGAGAACGAGACATAGCACCTAATATGTTATTTGCCATAAGGAGGCAATATCTAATGTCGGAACGAGTTCTTGGAACGGTTAAGTGGTTCAATGGTAGCAAAGGCTACGGCTTTATTGAGCGCGAAGATGGTGACGATGTATTTGTTCACTATTCAGCAATCCTTGGTGATGGCTTTCGCAATCTAGATGAAGGCCAGCGCGTAGAGTTCACAGTTGAACAGGGCCCCAAGGGACCCCAGGCTGCGAGCGTAACGATCGTATAAGCTCTCTGAGCTGATCACTGAAAAGGGCTGTCCCAAAAGGGCAGCCCTTTTTTTATTGGACAGTGCACATAGAGTGGGTTCTGAAGTGCATTCCCTAATAACCTTGTCAGGGGTGAGATTCTCCGTTGCCCCGCTCCCTTCGGTCGGACTTCGCAGGACAGGCGCCCCTTCCGGGCACCTCGCAGCAAAGATGGGAATAGTGCTTTCCTATCAATTGTCATTTCGCGCGAGCCGTGAAACGGCGACTGAGTAATCCCAATGATGCATCTCCTGATAACTCCATCTATGGAAATGAAGGAAGCCCCCTCCGCTCCGCAAGAAGACAGTTATCACATTCCGCGGGACACACAAGTACTTTCGTAGGATTACGCGGTTCAGAATGCAGAGGTACGCTAGGTAGTGTCGACGGCTTCCCTGTTGGATGGATCTGTAGACACATCCAACTTCTCCTTCATGTTGAGTGTTTTGCGAAGCGGGATATCCAGGATATGATCTAATATCGGAGTGTTGCCGCAAATTTATACTATTACAGTGATAGCGCCGCATCTTGGAATGAGGCTATTTGCGTGGAAATTCATCCACACCAGGAATTGAAATCATGCGTCGCTGGTTGATTCTCCTTATCCCTTTAGGGTTACTCCTGTTAGCCGTGGGTTTTGGTTGTGGTTTCCTATGGGAGCGAAGGTCCAAGCTGGCACTGACGGCGAGAATTTCACCAACGTTCACCCCTTCACAAACATCTACCATAACCCCATCCCCTACCACAACACCCACGGCGACGGACACACCCTCGCCGACATATACTGCTACACCCACTTATACGTCTACAATCACACTTACACCTACAGTCACATACACCCCAAGTATCACGCCAACACCCACCGCCACGCCGGAACTTCGCGGTAGAGTCAGCACTCAGGCAAACTGCCGCTATGGTCCCGGCTCCGCCTACCTATATGAATGGGGGCTCTTCCCGGGCAACCGTGTCACAGTCCTGGGCCGAAACCAGGATGGCACCTGGGTCTACGTGGATCCCTGGACCTATATGGACTATTGCTGGGTGAAGACTGAGTTCTTGGAACTCACGTACGATGTGTCAAGTGTGGTCCAGATCCGCACGTTGCTTCCTTACACAGAGTTCTACTGGGCACCTCGAAATGTCCGAGCCAGTCGTCTCGGCGACGAGGTCATGGTCAATTGGGATTTGATCCCGATGAGTTTAGATGATAACCGTGGTTACCTGATCGAGGGCTGGCTATGCAAGGATGGCCAGTTGCGCTTCACCCCGCTTCAGTTCTGGGCCCCCCCCGCCATCCTAACGGACGAACCGGGGTGTATGGAGCCATCCAGCGCGAGGATCTATACTGCGGAGAAGCACGGCTACTCCGAGTGGGTTGCAATTGCCTGGCCTCCGCATCCAACTCCCACTCCCTAAAAACGAACTCTCTCCGCTTCGCATCCTGCTGCATCGCTTCAGTGTTGGAAAAACATAGGTACAGCCGCGGCACTGACTCTCCAGAACGCATCGCGGTAGTTGTCCAATACGGACCTCTCCCGGGTCGGCATTTAATCCTTCTCTTCGTTGTCGCTTGGATAGGCTCTCAAATCCTGGCCTCAATAAATTCCGATGTCTTTCTTGGGTCAGTGGTAAAATCCCCTTCTGTGCCTAGGAGAACCCGTGTCCAAAATCAACCAAATTCGTGATAGGGCAGATGATGCCGACCTTGTAGTTGATCGGTTAGCGTCAGAGCCTTTCCAAGCCGCCGAGGTCGTCACGCTCTCGGGTGGCCACGCCGTCCACGACACCTACAGCGCGTTCTTGGCTCCCCTTCTACCGGTCTTGATTGAAAAATTC
>Ga0315553_10000656_pt1 | contig 30088 bp, 27 predicted proteins | sample SalMarSW160140MG_FD_203099 | JGI IMG/M metagenome (GOLD analysis project Ga0315553, IMG submission 203099) | Salt marsh sediment microbial communities from the Plum Island Ecosystem LTER, Massachusetts, United States - Salt Marsh Sediment SW1601-40 ... | reverse complement strand
CGCCGGCACAGGAATTTGCCGCGAGATTGCTCGACGTTTAGGAACGCATAGGCAAATACTGATGTCAAGGTGATATTTCAGTCAGTCGACGGTGCACACCTCGACAACGATCCAGTCCGGCGCGCCTCAGGAGCTGCCTGGTTCCGTTCATCCCCGCGAAAGCGCCGCGGAGGCGGGGACCCAGCCCGCTTCGATCAGACTGGATTCCCGCTTGCGCGGGAAAGAACGGGATTCCGACCAGTGGATCGGAAACTGCGCTAGAGCGAATTCCGTTCCTTTGGAATCGGAATTCGCTCTAATTGTCCTTGAGTGGTCGCATTTTCTGCGGCGAACCGGTTCCCACTTCGCCGGAAACTGCGCTAGTGGTTCGGAAATGCGTTCCGAGCGCCGATCCGCAATCACCTCATATCCCGCTGAACCAGTTGAATCCTTGCGTGCTGTAAAGGGTCTCCGGGAATGTGTTGGTCACTTCCATCGCGACAATCCAATTTGGATTCTTGAACCCGAGCTTGGTCGAGATGCGCAGCCGCAAGGGGAAGCCGAACGGGCCGGCGATCGGTTCTTTGGCGTATTTCGTTGGAGGATGGTCTGCGGATGCAGTGTGGTCGGCATGTCGATGCTCTCGACGTAGTCGTCGGCGCAGTGGAAAGCTACTTGGCGGAAAGATCGGCGCCGATGCGTTGGCGCGACGCCGCAGACGGCGAACAAGACTCAAGTGGCTCGATTGAGAATCCAGCCGATGAAACCCTGTCCCTCGCGGACCGCCGGCACGCTTCGCCGCAGCCAGGCATCCAAGCCAAGACTGCGACCCGCCGCATAGAGGGAGAAGAGGAACATCAATATAGCGAGGAAGAGGTATGACCACGGCCATTCCGCGGGGTCGCCCGCCCGATAAATTCCGAGCCATAGCTGCAGCACGAAGAATATGCCGATCACCCCGACGAAGCGAACCGCGAATCCCAGAATCAGCGAAACCGAGAACATGAGTTCGGTCAAAAAGACCAAGGGTCCGAACAGGCGGAGATTGGGCAACAAGAAGCCCGTCACGAATTCGCGGTGAAACTCGAAGGCGGCGCGCGTCGCCTCCTGTTGGGTCCAATATTCCAGACCGCCCGAGAGCGGCAGCGGCAATTTCCATAGCATGCCCTCGAACCACATCGTGCCGATCATGATGCGCACGATCGCGGTCCCGAGGTGCGTTCCAGTGCGCTGGGCCGGATCCTCCCGCCAATTGCGGATAGCAAGGTAAATGCTGCCCAAGAGCAGCGCCCAGTACAGGGCGACCAGGAGGAAGCGCCAAGGGCCGAGGGTGAGATAATCGTTGGTTGCCCCGGTAAAGAACAGAAAGGCATCAGTGAGCGGATTGTCTGGCATGGTTGCTCTCCATCAAGCCCTGCATGCCAGGTTCTCGCTGGCAATTCGTGTTTCGCTCGGCGCTTCTGACAGACGCGTCGGTACGGTGTGAATTCGCAGACGGCGACGCAGGCCGCGCGAGAACGCGTCGACGATCATCGACAACAGCGCGGTCACGACGATCAGCACCACGGCGACGTCAAGCTTGAATTCAGAGATCGCCGCGTCGACATAATATCCGAGGGTTGCAATCCCCAAAATGCCGAAGATTGCGCTTTCGCGCAGGATGATTTCCCAGCGATAGAGCGCATAGGCGAGGAACTGGCCGTACAGTCGCGGTACTGTTTCATAGAAATAAAGATTCAGGCCTTTCGGCGCGTCGCGTCGATAATCGAGTGCGTCGGCGTGCCGGCCCATCAGGTAGCCGACAATGCCACCATTGTGCAGCGACAACGCGATGATCGCTGGCAGCATTGAGGGACCGAGAATCTGCAAGAGCACATAGACAAGCATGAACTCTGGGGTTGACCGCACGATGACGAGAGCGACCCGCCCGAGCGGCTTGCCGATCGGGCCGACGAACCTTTCACAAATGAATGGAAACAGTACGAGCGCGATGATGCTCATCGCCACCAACGCGATCTGCGACAGCACCAAGGTCTGAACGACGCCGGGAACGGCTTGCCGGGTGACGATCGGGCCCAGCCAGGCAAAGAAATTCGCCCAGGTCGCGGGCGACAAGAGATCGGCGCCGCGCAATGGGACGGGCACGATGTCGTGGGTTAGGAACCGAATGAGATTGGTCAGTGTCGCGTTCGCACCGACCGCCTCCGGCAGAACCAGCAGGCTCGCAACGATCAACAGCGGAATCGTCGCAGGCCGCGCCCACAGGCGCCGCGTTCCGATCAACACATAAAACGCGAACAGCAGCGCCGCCGCTTCCGCGTAATCTCCCTGTTTGAAGTAGGAGTCGAGGTGAAAACCGATCGTCGGCAGCCCGATGAAGCCGAGCACCAAGGTCGAGCGCATGCCGCACTCAAGCCGGTACAGCGTATAGGTCCAGAACTGGGGAGCGAGCTCCGGAATGCGGGCATAAGCGAAGCGTGCGATGATCGAGGTTCTAGCCGGCAACACGCGCTCGGCCGACAGATCGGCCTCCTCGATCATTTCGGCGAATACCTTCGCGAAGATGCCGGAGTAGGGGATCGCCACCGCGAGAATTCCGGTCGTCGCCGACAGCCCACTCACCTGAATCAGCAAGAGCGCCCAGAACAATTCGTGCACCGACCGCAAGAACGCGCACAGCAATCGCACGGCGCGCAGTTGCGCAAAAACGAGCGCCAGCAAGAATCCAGTCGTAGCGCCGAGCGCAACACCCAATACGGCGAAGGCGACCGTCCACACGACGCTCATCGTCTCGATGGACAACAGGTCGGGTTGCAGCAGCCCGGCCAGCAGGCGGCGCATTTCCGCCCACGGGTCAAGCGTGCTGACGGCCAGATCGGCTATCGCGAGTGCGACGAGGGCGATCAGCAGGAAAAGATAGCTTGCTGACGCGTAACCGAGCTTCGGCAGGGCTAAAATGCGGCTCGGCATGACAGCGTCACCCGCCGTAGTAGGGAACGAGGTCGGCCGGGGTCAGCTCACGCGCGCGCGCATCGAGCACCATGCGACCCTCGTCCAGCACGATCACCCGGTCGCTGTGGGCGAGCGCGAGCGGGATGTCGTGCATCGCCAAAATGCTGGTCTCAGAGCGCCGGCATAATGCGCCGAGGATTTCGGTGGCCTGCACACGGTCGAGGGCGGATACGGGCTCGTCGCCGATGATGATCGGCCGGCCGTTGTAGAAAGCGCGCGCGACCGAGGTGCGCTGCTGCTGGCCACCGGACAGCGCGCCCGCCTTGGCGAATAACTTGTCGGTCATACCGACGAGGTCGAGCGTGTGCTTGACCTCGTTGACGTCTTGGCGCGCCGGCCACACCAGATTGCGCAGGTTGTGCCAAGTCGAGCGGCGCTCGAGCCGCCCCATATAGACGTTATGGTAAACCGACAAGGTCTTCACCAAAGCTGCCGCCTGCGGGATTAGGGCGACCTGATCGGCCAGCTTGTCGTAAAGCAGGTTGAGCAATGTCGATTTACCGGCGCCGGACCGCCCCATGACGGCGATCCGCTCGCCGGCCTCGATCTTGAGATCGAGATCGTGCAAGACCGCTTGCCCGCCATAGCCGGCGGACGCTCCGATCAGCTCGAGCAAGGCAGCCATACCGACAGGATCAGTTGAGCAAATTGGTGACCTTGGCTACCTCCTCGATCGGGGCATAGTCGGAGTTCTTCGCCGAGATGAATTTTGAGCGGGCGAACTGGATGAGGATCGCCGGATCGTCGATCGCCAGCAGCGCCGCCTTCAGCTTGTCCTTGAATCCCGCGCCGTAAACCGCATCCACGTCGCCGCGCACCGTCCAATTATAGTCTGGAAAGGTCGGGGTCTCCCAAATGACCTGGACCTTCCCCTCGTCCACCTTGCCCGCCTTCTTATCGAGGTTCCAGACAGTATAGTCGAGCACGCCCACGTCGAAGGCGCCCGACTGGACGACCTGGATGGTGCGGCTATGGTCGCCAGAGAATCCGACACGCGAGAAAATCTCGTCCGGCGATTTCCCGCCAAATTGCTGGCGCAGGAAATACTCTGGCATCAGCCGACCGGAGGTCGAGGCGCGCGAACCGAAGGTGAAGGACTTGCCGGCGATCTCCTTGGGGAATTCCTTCGAGGGCTTCAGGCCGGTCTTGGCGTTGGCAATGAAATAGCTCTTGAAGGCGACATCCTCGGCGCCCTGAGCGATTGCCTCCGAGCCCGGAACCCGGCGGCGAGCTTGCACGCCGGTGAAGCCGCCGAACCAAGCCATCTGTACTTGGTTGTTAATGAAGGCCGTGACGGAGGCCGGGTAGCTCTTCACCGGCAAATACTTGACCGGAACGCCGAGCTTGTTCTGCAAATAGTCCGCGACGCGCGTGAAGCGTTCGACCAGCCGCGTTTCGTCCGAGCTCGGGATGGCCGTGAATACGAAGGTCGGCTTCTCCTCGGCGAGCGCCGCGCTTGTCACAAGTGACAAAGCGATCGTAAGTGCAGCCATAATCCGGTTCATGGAATCTCCCCGTTGTTCATGACAAGATCGGCCCGGATCCGACCCACTGAGACGGTCCGAGCCCCGTACGGCTTCGATCGTGGAGGGTTGCACGTTACGGCGATCATTCGTTTGTGATCAGCGGCTTTGTCGCCGTCCCGATTTGTGCTACCGCGGACAGGCTCACCTCAGCGCGTCCCTGGTCGCGCTCGAGCCCGGCTACGAACGCCGCCATGATGGCGCTGCGATCCGACCCGAGCGCTGCGACCAGAGCGGACAGGCCGGGCGCGAACGCAATGCGCTCGGCGATCCAGCGCGCCGAGGGCAGCCGCCATTGCTCCTCTGCCCGGGTGATCGACTCAACCGTCAGCCCGCCAGCGCTCAGCAGCTTATGAAACGCCGCCTCTTCGCGGAAGCGCAATTGTGCCGGCAGCGACGAAGGCGGCGGCTGCGGGCCGCGCACCGATGCGATGGCGTCGATCAGCCGCGTTGCAAGCTCGTAGCGCTCCATGTCAGTCCAGGTGACAACGGCGACGCGGCCGCCCGGCTTCAGAATGCGCGCGATCTCTCGCATTCCACCGACGGCATCAGGGAACAGGATGACGCCGAAAACCGATATTGCCGCATCAAATCGCGCGTCCGGGAGCGACAGCGCCATTCCGTCCATGATTTCGGCGCGAACGCGACTGACGCAATCTCGCTGTTGTTGCGCACGGGTGTTGATACGAGAAACCATTTCTCGCGAGGCGTCAATGGCGAGAACGTCAGCGCCGTGCTCAGCCGCAGCGATCAGAGCCGCGCCGCCGCTGCCGGCGCCGATGTCGATCAGTCTTTCGCCGGGACGCAAATTCAGCTGGTCGAGGGCGGTGCGCGCGAAAGCGTTGGTTAGAGGCTCGAATACCGCCTCATACACGCCAACGTGATCATCCCAGCGCGCCGGCTGCTGGTCCGGTTGCAGTTCGGGGCTTACCGTCATGGCACCTTGAACAAGACAAGATTTCCGATTTGTTCAACGTAGCATGAGAAGCCGGGCAGCGGATGACGACAACGGTTTCACAAACAAGAGGGCGGGCAGCCGAGGCGGAGCGCACTTTCGCGCTCGGTCTTGGGCTCACCAACGAATGCAATCTCGCCTGCGCGTTCTGCTATCGCGACCCGAGCCGGCTCGATCGCCTCAGCGTCGATCAAGTCCGCGCGGTGATGCGGCGGCTGCCGGTGCGCTCGGTCAATCTCGGCACCGGCGAGAATGGCATGCATCCCGACTTCGCGGCGCTCCTCAAGGAACTGCAGCGCGAACCGATCAATCTCACCATCACGTCGAACGGCTATTCGATCGCGGTGCTCGACGACACCCAAGTTAGAGCCTTCAAAGATATCGAGTTTTCGCTCGATTACCCGACCGAGACGGAGCAGGACGGCCAACGCGGCCGCGGCAATTGGCGACTGCTGCATGAGCAGGCCGCCCGCTGCCGCCGGCTCGGCGTGCCGGTCACCTTTATCGCCGTAATGATGCGTTCGAACTTCGATCGCCTCGCCGACATCGCCGAACTCGTCAAGGTCTATGACGCGCCGCTGCGTATCAACGTCTATCAGTCGGTGCGGTCCGACACCTTCGCGCTGACCTATGACGAATATTGGCAAGGCTTCGAAACGCTGTTCGCACGCACCGATGCGATCGCAGTCGGCGAGCCGCTAGTGCGCGCAATGGCCGGTCTGCCGCCGCGTCGGGGCGGCTGCGGAATAGCGACCGTACGGGTCACCCCGCGCGCGACCGTGCAACCGTGCGTGTACTGGCCGGGGGGTGGCGCACCGCTCGATCTTCTTGTCGACCTCGGGCCAAGTATCGTCGACACCGATCCGTTCGTGGCTGCGCGGTCGACGCCCTCAGCCTGTGGGCGCTGCCGGCATGTCGTCACCTGCGGCGGCGGCTGCGCCGGCCGGCGGCGGCTGCTCGAAGCGCTCGATGACCCCGATCCCTACTGCCCGGTCATTCGCGGGGAGGATCGCAGGCTTGCCGTTCAGATGGCGACAAGCCGTGACCTGCCGAAGCTGGAAAGCGCCTGTACGACGATCGTTACAGCGCGTTCCGCGTGACCAATCAGCCCCGTGCGATTGGTCTGATGAAACCCTCTGCCCGAAGGATGTCGCCGATACGAAGGGGGCGCTGAAAACAATGTACTTTCCAGGAGTAACTTTCGTTTTCTCGGAAACGAAATTCACTTCGGATCATCTTGCGCCGCCGCACGGTGGGGCCGGCTCTCTTTGCCGGAGAAAATGCGCTAATGTTGCGCGAGCATGGGAATGACCAAGCCAGGCAGACCGCAACCGGGACAGGACCATGACCATTCAGAACATCAAACTGACGAGCCTTGCCCATGGCGGCGGCTGCGGCTGCAAGCTCGCTCCCTCAGTGCTGCAGCAGCTTCTCGCCGGGCAAGCCACGGCGGGACCCTATGCGCAGCTCCTCGTTGGCGTCGAGACCGGCGACGACGCCGCGGTGTGGCAGCTTGACGACCACAACTGCATCATTGCCACGACGGATTTCTTCATGCCGATCGTGGACGATCCGCACGATTTCGGGCGGATAGCGGCGACCAATGCCATCTCGGACATTTACGCGATGGGCGGTCAACCGATCATGGCGCTCGCAATCCTCGGCATACCGCTCGACAAATTGCCGATCGAAACCGTGCGCGCAATTCTTGCGGGAGGGGCCTCCGTTTGTGCGGCGGCGGGCATTCCAGTTGCTGGCGGGCACTCGATCGATACCCCCGAACCGATCTACGGGCTCGCCGTCATCGGCACTTGCCGCAAGGAAAACCTCCGCCGCAACGCCGATGCTAAGCCGGGCGACGCAATAATCCTGACAAAACCGCTCGGCGTTGGAATCTATTCAGCGGCGCTGAAGAAGGGCATGCTCTCAGGGGATGGTTATGCCGAGATGGTCGCGACGACCACGCTCCTAAATCGCATCGGAACCAAGCTTGCCGAAGACGAGAACGTTCATGCAGTCACCGACGTGACCGGATTCGGTCTCGCCGGCCACGCGCTCGAACTCGCGCGCGGCTCGAATCTCTCAATCGATATTCACGCGGATAACCTGCCATTGCTGAGCGAGGCGGTCTCGCTTGCGCAGCAGGGCATCGTCACCGGCGCATCCGGACGCAACTGGGCGAGCTATGGCGACGGCGTAGAATTACCCGCCGGTTTTTCCAATTGGCGGCGCGACCTCCTCACCGACCCGCAGACTTCGGGCGGGCTGCTCGTCTCCTGCGCGGCCGAGCGCGCCGACGCGATCCTGCAAACGATTACTGAGGCCGGCTGCCCGGCCGCGCGCAAGATCGGTCGTGCCCAAGCGGGACCGCCGACGGTTCGGATTGTCGCTTGATCCGCACGGGCTCGGATTGAGCCGCTCAGCAAGGCCGTCCAAGCAAGTTTGCTGACGCAAACGTGATCGATTCGGCCTGCTTGGCCCGTAACATCGAGCGCGGTCGAACGTAATTGATCGCGCGGTCGTCATGCTCGCCACGGTCGGCAGGCGCTGGAACCTTGGATTTGCGCGTGATGAAGGGGGCGGTGATCGGGATCATTCATAATGCGCCCGGTACGGGGCGCGGCGATTGCCTCCTTGCTGCGGCGATGAAGAGGACCGGCGCTGCCGCGGCGACATACGCCTGCTTTGCCGCCTCGGACGGAGCTATGTTGTGAGCGCCGAGCCCGGCGCCGTCGACGCCGCCGCGATCGCGCGGACCGAGCCGGGCGATAGCGCGTTGCTTTATCGTTTATGGGCGCTCGGCGCCGTTGCGGTCGTGCTGACGGCAGCAGCGCCCTTTGCGTTTCGCGCCTTCGGCGACAACGCCTATATTGCGCTTGCGCTCTTGACCGGTCTCGTCGCCCTCGCTGCGACAACAGTCGCGGAGCGCGCGCCGGAACGAACCGCCCTTTGGACGATCGCCGCCGTCGCGATCCTGCTGCGGGCATACCTGCTGTTCACCGAGCCGCTGCTGTCGACTGACATTTATCGCTATGTCTGGGACGGCATTGTGCAGGGCGCCGGCATCAATCCTTATCGATATTTCCCCGCCGATGAGGCTCTTTCCTTCCTGCGCGGCAACCCGGTCTATCCGAACATCAATCGCGCCGATTACGCCGTCACCATCTATCCCCCGGTCGCGCAGATGTTCTTTTTCCTGGCGACGCGACTGGGCGCGAGCGTCACCATGATGAAGCTTGCGCTAATCGTCTGCGAAGCGGTTACGGTCCTGATGATCGTATTGCTGCTGCGCAGGATCGGCCGTCCGGCCACCCGCGTCGTGGCTTATGCTTGGCTTCCCTTGCCGCTCTGGGAGATCGCAAATAACGGACATATCGACGCGTTGATGGTGAGTTTCTTGATGCTCGGCCTCTGGCTCGCTGCTACGCACCGGCCATTGCGCGCGGCTGCCGCGATCACGCTGGGCGCGCTTGCAAAGCCATTCGCGGCGCTTGCGCTCCCGGCCGTCTGGCGACCATGGGATTGGAGGCTGCCGCTGGTCGTGCTCGCCATTGCCGCGCTGTGCTACGTGCCTTATCTGTCAGTCGGATCAGGTGTGCTCGGTTTCCTCGCACAGGGCTATCTGACCGAAGAACGCTTTAATACCGGTGAGGCGTTCTGGCTGCTCGCCGCCATCCAATGGGTATTTGGCGTTCACAACTGGGATCATTTTCAGGTCTATCTCGTGATTTCAGGGATCGTGCTCGCGGCCTTGGCCGTCCGCGTGGCGTTCCGCGCCGAGCGCTCGGCCCTGACGATGCTCGCAGACGTCAGCCGATTGCTGATGGCTTTTTTGTTCCTGCTGTCGCCGAACTACCCATGGTATTTTCTCGCCTTGACGCCGTTTGTCGCGCTCGTCGGCGGCGCCCCCGTGTGGGCGCTTACGGTGGGGGCAGTGGTCTTACAGGATGAGGTCGACTGGGATCCGAGCGTGCCGATGATGGTACGCAAGACAGTTCTTTATGTCGGGTTTTTGGCTGCCTGCTTGTATGCAGCCTGGCGAGCGCGGCGCAGCCGGCACGAGAGGAGAATTGAGCAATGAACGGCATGTGACGCGAGAGCCTGGGCGACCGAGCGTCGATCGGCGCCAGTATCACAAATCGGTTGCTGCTAACCTTGGCACGCCAGACTCGATCTTCATTTTTTCTTGTTCGGTATGATCCTTCTCAGGGACAAATTCGCATGAGCGTGGTCGCGGTTGCCATCATGTGCAAGACCCCCATCAACGGCTCGTCCAAAACCCGCCTGTCGCCGCCGCTGCGACCGGAGGAATGCGCCGCCATTTCCGCGTGCTTCATCCGCGATTTGTCGAAGACCATCGCCGAATTGGTCGACGACGGCGATGTCACCGGCTACGCAGTTTATACGCCGCTTGGATCTGAAGCGACGTTGCGGCCGCTCTTGCCCGACTGTTTTCGTCTGGTTTTGCAGGGCGAGGGAAACCTCGGCGATCGCCTGCTCAAGGGTGCTGCGGATCTTCTGGATGCCGGCTATGCCGGCGCGATCCTCGTCAATTCCGACTCTCCGACCTTGCCCGCCGCGATCCTGCGCCAGGCCGTCGATGCGGTGCGCAGCGGCGATAATGTCGTGTTGGGCCCCGCTGTCGATGGCGGGTATACGCTGATCGGATTGTCCAGGCCGCACGCGCGCCTCTTTGAGGACATTCCCTGGAGCACGCCCGACGTCTATCGGCTGACGCTCGATCGCGCCCGCGAGATCGGCTTGCCGGTGGTCGCCGTTCCGGCCTGGTATGATGTGGATGATGCGGCTTCGTTTCAGATGCTCGAGGCGGAATTGGCGGGATGCCGTCCCGTCTTTGCGGCCGAGAATATCTGCGGGAGCGAGGCGCAGGCGACGCGTCAATTCATGCGCCAACGGCAAGCCGCAGTTGCGGCGTTGCCCTGACGATGCGATTTCCCCAAGGCGAAATGATCGTTGCGGTCGTCGTCCCATGCCTTGATGAAGAGGCGGCGATCGGAGGCGTCGTCCGTGAAATATTGGCGCAGCAGGTCGACGAGGTCGTCGTCGTCGACAACGGATCAGCCGACAAGACGACGGAGCGGGCGTGCGCAGCGGGCGCGAGTGTCGCTTATCAGCCGGAGCGCGGCTATGGCCGTGCATGCGCCGCCGGGCTTTCCGCCGTACGGCCGGATGCGGACATCGTGTGTTTCATGGACGGGGACGGCAGCGACATTCCCGATTATCTGCCGGCCGTCGTTGGGCCGATCGCGGCAGGCGAGGCCGATTTCGTCATGGGGTCGCGGTTGCGCGGCCGCCGCGAGCCGGGCAGCATGACGCTGCAACAGATCGTCGCCGGCTGGCTGGCCGGAGTGCTTCTTCGCTCGGCTTATCAGGTTCGCTTCACCGACATGTCGCCATTCCGTGCGATGCGCCTCGACCAACTGCGCTCCTTGGGCATGACCGAACAGACCTATGGATGGAATCTTGAAATGCAGATGCGGGTGGCCGCGGCCGGTCTCCGCGTGCTGGAAGTTCCCGTTGACCATCGTTGCCGGCGCGGCGGCGTTTCAAAAGTGTCGGGCAACCTGATTGCAGGGCTTGAGGCGGGCTGGAAAATCGCCAGCACGTTCGTGCGCTTGCTCATTTCGCAACGAAGGGCCGCCTCGCGATAGGCGAGCGCTACAAAGGAGGCGACGGCACGGCATGCGTGTCTTGCTCACCGGAGGCGCAGGCTTCATCGGCCGCCACGTGCTGCGCGAACTTCTCGCGCGCGGGCACGAAGTGCGGGTTTTCGATTCGCTGCGTTCCGATGTACATGCCGCCGGCGGCGTTGCCACGGTCGAAGGCGCAGAACTGGTCGTCGCAGATGTGCGGGATACGAACGCCGCCGATCGTGCGCTCGAGGGTGTGGAGACAGTCCTTCACCTTGCGGCGAAGGTCGGGCTCGGCGTCGATGTGGGCGATTTGCCGGACTACGCGTCGTCGAACGACGCGGGCACCGCCGTGCTGCTCGCCGCCATGGCGCGCGCCGGCGTGAGGCGGCTGACGCTCGCAAGCTCGATGGTCGTCTACGGCGAAGGTTTGGGACGCTGTGAGGAGCATGGCGCCGTGAGGCCTCCGCCGCGTTCCGCGGCGGCGCTGGCGGCCGGCTCGTTCGAACCACCTTGTTCCGTCTGCGGCCGCCCATTGGCGCCGATGCTCGTCGATGAGAGTACGCCGTTCGATCCCCGCAACGCCTACGCCATCAGCAAGGTTGCTCAGGAGTTCTATGCGAACACGTGGGCGCACGCGACGGGCGGGTCGGTCGCAGCTCTTCGCTACCACAATGTCTACGGTCCGGGCATGCCGCGGGACACGCCCTATGCCGGCGTCGCCGCGATCTTCACGTCGGCGTTGCGCCGGGGCGAAGCGCCGCAAGTGTTCGAGGACGGACGGCAGCGGCGCGATTTCGTCCATGTGCGTGACGTGGCCGCGGCGACCGTGCTTGCCTGCGAGCAGCACGTGAGCGGCGTCAGGGCGTTCAACGTGGGTTCGGGCACGCCGCGCACGGTCGGCGAGATGGCGCACGCTCTCGCTCGCGTGCTGCACGGACCGAAGCCGGTGGTCACCGGTCATTACCGCCTAGGCGATGTCCGCCACATCACCGCCGACTCGTCGCGCCTGCGGCGCGAGCTGAATTGGCTTCCTCAGGTCGATTTCGATCAAGGCATGGCCGAACTGGCGGGACTGTGACCAGTTGAAATTCCGTCATCAGACGGCGCCTGAGACCCGCATCACCGCAGCTCGCATAAAATCTTTGTAACGATGACAGCCGGCCATACGAAAACGTATCGGCTGACTCTGTAAGCATGAACTGTTGGCGCCCAAAGCAGTTCCTTTTTTGCCTATTTTTTAGGACCCGCCATGCCCTGTCTTCCCGAGAAGATTTTGATCCATCAGATCGAGTCGCTCATGTCTCAATGGCGAGCGGATCATGGCACTGTGCCGGTCCATGTCTCGCACTGGAACCCCTCGAATGAGGTCTTGCAGAATTTGCAGACGCAGGTTCCGCCATCATCCTTTCTCAACCCGCTGACGTCGCTGCAAACGTGCGATCCGATCCCCTATCGATATTCTCAAGGGCTTCCCTCGACGGAGGCCGTGCTGAGCAAGCTGGGTTTCTCCGCCGATCGCGTTGGCGCGCTGATCACCGAGAACGGGACGACGTCGATCTCGACGGTCGCGAATTGGCTCAAGCTCAACGGGATTACCGAAGTCACGCTGCTGACGCCATACTATTATGCAACATCCTACAGTCTGCTTCGGTTAGGCATATCCATCAGAGAAATTGCGCTCGAACGTGCGGCAGGCGGTGCGTACCGGCTTCCCGGCGATCTCGCCCTGCTATCCCATCAGGCTTTGTGGGTCACCAATCCGGTCTACAGCACCGGCCTGTACTCGCTCGAAGCGAGTTGCGATCTTCTTCGGCGAATAGCGGATTCCGGTGCGATCGTGATTGCCGACGAGTCACTTGCGCTCAGGCCGACCGCCACTGCGCGATCTCTCGGCGGACATGACAATTTCGTCGGAATCTATACGCCGCACAAATCGATCTGCATGAATGGAGTCAAGTTCTCCATCGTCGTGACGCATCCGCGCCACCAAGCGACGCTCGAGGACTGGGCGGAGGTGCTCTCGGGCGGATTGAGCCTGTCGGTCATCATCGCCATTCAGCATTTCGTCACGTCTTCGTTCGATGGATACCGCGAGAGTTTTTCTCAACTCATGCGGAAAACGAGAGATTGGCATATAGATCTCGTCGATGGCTTCGACGGGACGGTCGAGCTCGACGAAGGCTCCGAAGGGCATTTCGTCATGGCGTATGTGCCCGGTCTCGCCGCCAAGCTCGGGAGCCGGATCGATTTTCTTGCGGAGATTTTGCAGGAGACCGGTTGCATAATAGTCCCGGGTTTTCACAGCGGCTTCCCCGAGCGAAGCGGGTTTTGCTTTCGGGTCAACCTGGCGCGCGATTCGGAAGCGTTCAGAGATGCGCTGAGCAACCTCTATTCGTTCCTGCGCTCGAAGACCGACGTTCGCCAGCGGCGCAAGTCGAAACCGGCAATGGCTCAGGTCGCAAACGGATTCTCCGGGTCGATGCCTTGATCTTGCGACGTTCGATTCGACGAGCGAACAAACAAAGCTTCCAGGCGGCGTCGAGCGAGACAAACGAGCACGATCGAGATCAAACACGCATTCTTGATGTCGAGCTGTACGATCGCCAGTCAGCTTGGCAGGCGCGAGGGAAGGGGTTCGATCCCACTCGCCGCTACCGACTAAGCTGTTGATTTGTCACACGGCGATTCACGAAATCGGCGAAGCTTGTTCTCGTCCTGTCCCCTCCGTCTGCCATTGCCGCTCGCCGGATGAGGCGTCTCCCACTTTAACCACGGCCGCCATTTCGGGGTAGCCAGCCCAGTTTCGCAGAGTCACAAAACACGTTGTCCGCTATTTGAGCAAAGCGGCTTGTGGGCGGGATGGTGCAGGAGACGAACGCGCCATGTTGCGGCCGGCCGGGCTACGACCAGAAATGCGGCCTGCGCCGCAGTCCACGTCCGCCCGAAGTGATTCACAACCCTTGTGAGGAGAATAGCGATGCGAACCGCAATCGTAGCTTTGGGATTCTTGGCGGCGTTTGGGGCGGTCGAGGCGTCGGCGCAGCCGGTCAATCTGACCGGACGCTACCGCTGTGTCGTCGCGTGCCCGCGCGGCTTTACCGGTGCTCCAGCCTACATCACGCAGAATGGGTGGGCGGTGAACCTGCTCACCGAGACGGGCGTGCCCGGTCGCGGATGGATGAATTGGGTTCGCATCTGGGTTCCTGCATTCAACCAAGGCGCTGTCTTTTCGCCGGATGGCAGCACCGTCCAATTCGATAGCGGAAAGATTTGGCGGCGCGACTATGGTAGGCCCGCGCGGCGGCGCGCACGTCGCTAAGAGCATTTTCCGGCGAAGTGGGAACCGGTTCGCCGCAAAAAATGCGACCACTGAAGGGATAACTTGAGCGAATTCCAATTCTACCAGAACGGAATTCGCTCAAAGAGAAATCCCGCGAGCGCGTAACCCGGACCTGATCCGGGCTGGCCGTCGCGCCCGCGGAAGAATTCCGCGCAAGACCGGCTGGCGCGAATTCCGGTTCTTTGGGACCTGAATTCGCTCCAGCGCAAACTTGACCAGGGGGGCGCGCAACCCTATTTTCCGTGCGATTTCGCAGTGCCGGTCATGCCCATGGCCGCCCCGACCAGTTACCGAGGTTGAGCCATGAAGGTCCGCAACTCGCTGAAGTCCCTGCGCGGTCGCCATCGCGGCAATCGCATCGTGCGTCGCAAGGGGCGCGTTTACGTCATCAATAAGGCGCAGCGCCGGTTCAAGGCGCGCCAGGGCTGACCTACGCCTCTTGTCGACCTGCGTTTCGTGTGTCCTCACGCCGGTGTGACGATCGCGCGCGGCGCTGCCTCTTTGCGCCGGCTGCGAGCGCCGCTACATTGGCGCGCATGAGTGCGCGACGACCTCGATTTGGTGCTGCTTTCGCCGTTCTCGCAGGTGCGGCGGCGGTCGTGACGGTCGTGACGATTGCGTCCGATCAGGCCGGTGCGCAGTCGAGCGGTTGGGTGGACCCGCCCTCAGCCACGCCGCGCGCGCGCGCAGGCCACGACATCGACTTCCTGTTCGGTGCATTGAAGGCGGCGCCTGACGAAACGAGCGCCAAGGCGATCGAGGACCGCATCTGGGCCCACTGGCTCGCATCCGGCAGCGACACGGTCAATCTCCTGATGACGCGCGTGAAGACGGCAGTCGACAAGGAGGAGCTCGATCTCGCCATCCAAATGCTCGATGCGATCATCGAGATCAGGCCGCAATACGCCGAAGCGTGGAACCGGCGGGCGACGGTGTTCTACCTGAAGAAGGACTATGCCGGCGCGCTTACCGACCTGCGGCAGACGCTGCGGCGCGAGCCGCGCCATTTCGCGGCGCTCGCCGGGCTCGGCACGATCATGCAAGACATCGGCGACGACAAGAGAGCGCTGGAAGCCTTTCGCGCCGCGCTCGCGCTTCACCCGCGGCTCAAGGGAATGGCCGAAAGAGTTCGCACCTTGACGGTAAAGGTCGAAGGCCGGCGGATCTGATCGCAACCCTCGTCGCCTCGCGCCGAACGGCGATCGACCTCACAACGCGCTCTCGCCGCCGACATAAGCGATCTGCACCATGTTGGTCGCGCCGGGCATCCCGAGCGGGAGGCCCGCCACGATGATGATGCGATCGCCGGCGCGCGCAAAGCCTTCGGCAAAGGCGGTCCGGCACGCGCGGTCGACCATGTCGTCCTGATCCTGGGCCTCGTCGCCGACGACGCAATGCACGCCCCATACGAGAGCCAGCCTGCGCGCTATCTCCGCCTTGGGCGAGATCACGACGATCGACATGTCCGGACGCTCGCGCGCGACGCGGTAGGCGGTGGAGCCGGACGAGGTCCATGAGACGACGGCGGACAAGTCGAGCGTTTCCGCGATCTGGCGCGCGGCGGCGGCGATCGCGTCGGCGCCCGTGTGCTCCGGTTCGGTGCGTTGGGCGTGAATCACGGAACGATAGGTGGGATCGCGCTCGACCGCCTCGGCGATGCGATTCATAGTGCCGACCGCCTCGACCGGAAACTGGCCGGAAGCCGATTCCGCCGACAGCATCACTGCATCTACCCCTTCGAAAATGGCGGTCGCGACGTCCGACACTTCGGCGCGCGTCGGCATGGGGCTGGTGATCATAGTCTCCAGCATCTGGGTCGCGACGACCACCGGTTTTCCGGCGCGCCGCGCCGCGCGGGTGATCTGCTTCTGCACCCCGGGAACACGCTCGAGCGGCATCTCGACTCCGAGATCGCCGCGCGCGACCATCAGCGCATCCGCTGCTTCGATAATGTCGGTAAGCCAGCCGACCGCCTGCGGTTTTTCGATCTTCGCCATCACCCCCGCGCGTCCGCGCGTGATCTTCTTGGCGGCGGCGATGTCCTCGGGGCGTTGAATGAAGGAAAGCGCAACCCAGTCGATGTCGGCATCGAGCGCCGCTTCGAGGTCCTTGTAGTCCTTGGGGGTGAGCGCCGGCATCGCGATCACCGTATCGGGCAAATTGAGCCCCTTGCGGGCAGTAAGCTTGCCGCCGACTTCGACTTCGGTCACCACGCACGAGGGGGACGTTTCGGTGATCACGAGACGAATCCGGCCATCGTCGAGCAACAGACGGTGCCCGCATTCGAGCGCCGCCAGCACCTCCGGATGCGGGACGTGCACCCTCTCGCAATTGCCCGGCGCGGGATCTGAGTCGAGCATGAAGGTCGCGCCTTTCTCCAGGCGCACCATGTCCTCCGCGAAGGTTGCGATGCGAAGCTTCGGCCCCTGCAGATCGACCAAAGCCGCGATTGGCCGTCCCTGCGTCCGTTCGACCGCGCGGATCATCCGAACTATCTCACGCATCTTTTCGGGCGTGGAATGGCTCATATTGATGCGAAAGACGTCGGCGCCGGCTTCGAACAGCCGTTCGATCGCCGCCTCGTCGGGGGAAGCGGGACCGAGGGTCGCAATGATTTTGACGCGCCGCTGACGTCTCATCGACCAGGACTTCCGCCAGGAAATTGCGGCGAGGCGGGCGACGATCGCCCTTGCGCTGGCGGAATGGTTGTGAAGGGAGAACCCGGCGCGGGGCGCTGTGCGGACTGTTCGGATGAATCGGTCAACTGCACGGTCCAGGTCTGCTGCTCGCCGGTATCGACCTCGAAGAAACCGGTGCGGTCGTAGCCGCGCGCGAGGCAATCCTCGGTGCCACGAATCGTAAATTCCTTGTCGCGGGTGCACATGAAAGCCCGCCCGGACCATTCTCCGCCGCGGTCGTAGTCGACCGCGTAAATGTAGTAATATCGGGCGACCAGCGTCCCCCGCAGCAATGTCTCGCAGGATCGCGACGGCAGGTTCCACCAGCCCTCGGTCGCCCAGCCCTCGCTGTCCTTGTATCCGATAGCGACGCCGACCCGTCCGCTGGTGTTATTGCAGAGACGAAAGTCCGCGCGCGCAGGAGCGGCCCAAGCCAACGCCAATGCGCAAGTCAATGCGGTCGCCGCGGCGCCCAGCCCGGCTGACCGAAATAGAGCGAGGACACACAACCTCGTGGTGATCGATCGCTGCCACATTCCTGTTTGTGTGGATATTTCCCACGTGCTATCGCCTGTCAACGAGTATCGCCCGAAAATCGTTGATATTCGTATAGGTTGGTCCGGTGATCAGGAGATCGCCGACGCGCGTGAAAAACCCCGTCGCGTCGTTGTCGGAGAGAAAGACGGCGGGATCGAGGCCGATGCTCTGCGCGCGCGAGAGGGTGGTTGAATCGACGAAAGCGCCGGCAGGATCGCGGGGATCGCCCGCGCCGCCATCGGCGCCGTCGGTGTCGGCGGCGAGCGCGGCAATGCTCGGCATTCCGGCAAGCGCGATCGCAAGCGCGAGCGCATATTCCTGGTTGGGGCCGCCGCGCCCTTTTCCGCGCAGGTTTACGGTGAGCTCGCCCCCCGAGAGAATCACGGCGGAACGGCCCTCACGCTGGATTGCGCAGGCAAGGGCGGCATGCTGCGCCGCCACCTCGCGCGCCTCACCCTCGATGCGGTCGCCCAGAAACATGCACGCGTCGCCGCTGGCGGCGACCGCCGCTTCCACCGCATGGAACGCATCTCGGGGCCGCGCCACGATGCGGAACTCGCTGTCCGCAAACACCGGGTCGCCCGGCTTCGGCGTTTCATGGGCTGGATCGCTGAGGATGCGCTCGACCGCCGCGGGCAGGTCCAGGCGGTATCGCGCGATGACGGCCCGAGCGTCGGCGAGCGTCGAGGGATCCGGCACGGTCGGGCCGGAGCCGATGACTGCCGGATCGTCACCGGGCACATCGGAGATAGCGAGGGTGACGAGACGTGCGGGATGGACATGGCGTGCAAGCCTTCCCCCTTTGATGCGAGACAGGTGCTTACGTACGGTGTTGATCTCGCCGATTGCGGCGCCGCAGGCGAGCAACGCCCGCGTTACCGCCTGTTTTTCGGCAAGCGACAGGCCGTGCGCCGGCGCGATCCAGTTTGCGGATGCGCCGCCGGAAATGAGCACAAGCACGAGATCGTTTGTGTTGGCGGCGTCGGCAAGCGCAAGCGTCCGCTCCGCGGCCGCGAGCCCTGCCGCGTCCGGCAACGGATGTCCCGCTTCGACGACGGGAACGACGCGGGTCGGCCGGCCATAGCCGCGTCTGGTTACGGCGATCCCGGTCAGCCGGTCCGCCGGCCAGCCCAGTCGGTCGAGATAATGGAGTTCGGCGACCTCGGTCATCGCGCCGGCAGCCTTGCCGGCTGCGAGAATCACTAGGCGGCCCTGCGCGGGCGGTGCGGGAAGATGCGGCGGCAGACACGAGCGGGGATGGGCTGCGGCGATGGCGGCCTCGAACAGGCGGAGCAGACGGGTGCGCACCGCGCCAAGCGTGTCTTCTCGATTCATCCTTGAGTCCGATCCCGATACAGGCTTAGCACAGCCGGAGGCGGGCGAACCGGGCTGCGCCAGCCCATATATGGAAGGGCAGGGGAGTGGATGCATGTTTCTCTTGGCGACGGAGACGACCCATGGCCATGGATGAGAAGACCCGCACCGAGCTGGAAGCCGCCGTTTTCCGCCGGCTTGTCGATCACCTACGCACGCGCACCGATGTGCAGAACATCGATCTGATGAATCTGGCCGGCTTCTGCCGCAACTGTCTGTCCAATTGGCTCAAGGAAGCCGCCGACGCCCAAGGCGTCCCGCTCACGAAGGATGAAAGCCGGGCAGAGGTCTACGGCATGCCCTACGAGGAATGGAAAGCGAAGTATCAGCGGGAAGCGTCGACCGAGCAACAGACCGCTTTCACGCATGCGCATGCCGCCGCGCATAAGCACTGAGCCCGCGCCTCCCGCGATTAGGCTCTTGTTATTCACAGCGGAAGCTTTGTGTGGATCGCGCGCCGTTTTGGCGCGCGTTCGCCTTGAAGTCGCCGGCTGAATCCTTCGGTATGGGCGCACGACAACGTCATCCAGCCAGGACGAGGAGCGCCCATGCCTGCGACCGCCGCGGTCCGCGAGACCGAAAAACCTTCCCCGAACGCGATTGCCAATCAATTGAAGGCGGTGGTCGAGCGGATCGAGCGCCTTGAGGAGGAAAAGAAGGCGATTGCCGACGATATCCGCGATGTCTATGCGGAGGCTAAGGGCAACGGCTACGACATAAAGGCGCTGCGGACGATCATCCGTCTACGCAAACAGGACAAGGCCGAGCGGCAGGAGCACGAGGCGATTCTCGAGACCTACATGCATGCCCTCGGGATGGTTTAGAGCATTTTCCGGCGAAGTGGAAACCGGTTCGCCGCAGAAAATGCGACCACCAAAGGAGAACCGGAGCGAATTCCGATTTCACCGGAACGGAATTCGCTCTAGCGGGGCGCCCTCTCACAGCCGAGCGGTCCCTTCCATCGGAAGGGATCGCGAGCGCTATCTTTTGCGAACAGCCATGAAAGAAAAATGCCCGGCTTGAGGCCGGGCACGCGCAGTTTTTGCTGGGTCCTCTTATTGCATTCGCAGGGCGGCCGTGCGCTTGAAGGTTACGGTCGCAAGGAAGACGACCGCGCCGCCTTCGAAGTGTTCATACCTCAGTCCGTTCGACGGATCATCCGAGAACGTCATGATGATCATCGATCCTGGCTTTGCCATCAACGCTTGGAGTCCGTTGTAGTCGGGCTCCCCATAGAAGGTCGTCGTCAGCGATGTGCGCAGGCTCGGCGCCAACATCGCCGCGCGCAGCCAGGGATCGTCGAACTGCATGCCGGCGGCGACCGGCTCGGCCGGGCGCAGCGCCGCCGTTGGCAAGCCGGATTCGTCGCCATCGGTCACGCGCGCATAGGTCTTCTTCACCACCGTGACCGGGCGGTCGGCGATACGCTCAGCCGAATCGGTTCCCAAGCGCGTGCGATCGATTAACGAACCGACGGCTGCACGGGCGACCGAAGACTCAGGGCGCTTAGACGGATCGCCGGCATAGGCGAGAGCAAGATCTAGCGGAACGCGATCCGGCTGTGCTTCCTGGCGCAGCGGCCACGGCGTTTCGCTGGCGGCCGTCTCGGCGGCGGGCGCGCTAGTGCGAATCGGTGAGCGGCGCGGGGTGGGCACAAAGCCGTCCGCTGATGCGACCTTCGTCCCGGAGCGGCTTGCGGTCGCTTTCGGCGCATTCTTCGCGCCGCGCGTTGCGTTTTCCGCTTCGTCGTTGTCCTTGGCGCCGCCGAATAGTGAGGCAAGGAGGCTCGGGCGCTCGCTCGCTCCCGAGACGTCGACGCCAGCGGCGCGCGCGGCGTCGAGCGACATCTGCGAGGGCGCTCGGCTGCGCTTGGAGACATCGGCGAGCGCCAGCTGGTAGCCTGGCAGCGGCTTGCCATTCGACGGGATATGAACGGTCCGTCCGTTGGGGAAAACGCGCGCCAGTTGGTCGTAGCTCATGCGCGGCCAATGACGGATGTTCCCGACGTCGACATGAATAAAGGTCGATGACGGGTAATAGCCGACCCCGCCGCGTTGCAGCCGCATGGCCGCCTCGCGCTGCGCTTCGAGCGACACGCCCGGAATGTGCAGATCGATTGCCTTGCCCAATGTGTGTTGGCTAAAGCGAGCGACCCCGCTGCTGCGTCGCCGTAGCGTCGCGTTGGTCGCCGGCGCGCGATAGCCGCAAATAATCTCGATCGGCTTCGTGGCACCGACTTCCCGATAGAGTTCCCACACTGCGTCGAGCACCTGCGGATCCATGCGGATCGCTTCGTTGCGGCGCCAGTCGCGCAGCTCCCAATTGATCTTCTTCAGCGCCTCTTCGTCGTAACGGCCGTCGCGCTTATAGGTGATCGTCAGATCTTCATTGGTGTGAGTGTGATGGAATGAAAGGGTGCGCGTATCGCCGTTGGCGGCGGCGTTCTGCAACGAATTGCAGCCAAGGATCAGAACCAACGCGGCCAAGCCGACATATTGTCCGCTGCGGAGCACTCGGTTCGCGGTTGACCCGACGCGTGCGTTACATACTGGACTTATCGGCACCGGACATCTCTCATTCAGACGACATTCGACCCGTCACGCCAGCAAGCTCGCGTAAACGGCTGCGCGACGGAGCCCGTCGCGCAGCAAGGTTGAACGCAGTCTTTGTGGGATTTTGTTAGTGCAGTGTTTTGGACCCCCCACCCCCCGATCACGCAGACCTCACTAATTCGTGATCATGGCGAAAACACGCCACATATCGAGGGGGCGAAAAGTGCCTGAATCCGAGCAATTCCGTGGTGATACTGATAGTGGGACTGCGTGTTTCCGCGTGCGAGCCGCGGGATGAATCGAAGAGTTCGTGAACGGGCGGCGGCGATCTCCGTTTGCAAGCCGCTAGATTTACCTACGAAAAGCAGCGGTTGGCACACCCGAAAATGCAACGGCGCGCCGCGAAACCGCCAGCGCGCCGAACCGGTTGGAGATCCAATAGAGGGGTGACAAACTTTCGCCAGACCAGCTCTCACTGAGCGACAACAAGCGGCACTGTTTTCCGGAAGCCGTTCATTGCCGCCAGCTGCTTCACCCAATCGTCAGGATAGAGGAGGTGCGAGCCGGGAGTCTTCAAGCCCATGAAGCTGGCCACGTTCGAGATGAACATGACGCAGTTGTAAGTGGCCGCATTCCACAGCGGGGAATTGGCCTGCTTTTCTTTGATGTAGGCAAACACTGCCCGCGCCTGCGCCTCGGTGAGATAGACGCGATAGCTCGCGAGCAGATAGTCCTCATCGAGGTCGCCGTAGCTTGCGCCTGTTTCGGACGGAACCGGCAGGATATGGCCGATGATGTAGGGAATGACGCTGTCGGTAGCCGGATGGAGGCCCGCGACCTCGACTTTGCGCTCACCCGTCCGTCCGTACCAAATGAAGGCGTGGCCATAACTGGCCGCCGTTCGTGCACGGAAATCGACGTAGTAAGGCCGGCGACTTTTCTGAACCGCATTGGCGGTCGTGCGGCCTGCGCCGTTCTCCGACAATGTTGCCGGGACATGGGCACTTACACTGGCGACGGACACGTGCTTATTCCGTGCAAATGCGTCCGACGCATTCAGCCCCGCTGCGGCTGCGAGAGCCAAACCGACAGCGAGTCCTAACTTTTGCGCAGATTTCAGCACCGCCACCTCCCAAGTCCCAAACTCGGTTCAGCACAGCCGGGGCGGAGTAGTGTGACGAGGCTGGCTGGAAACCCCCTCTCGGAGGCGTCGATGCAAGCATCGATCGCCTCGCGAGAAGGAACGGGTGGGCGCGTGAGCGCCCCTCCGCAAGATCGCTTCTCAGTACCTCGCGACGACCGGGCCCTTGCCGAAGGGCAATTTGCCGATCGGGGCCTTGCCGACGGGCGGAGGCGGAGGCGGCGGTTCCTTACGCGGCAGATCGGCCGCAATAGCGCCACCAACCATGGCGAGAGAAGCAGCAGCTGCAAGAAGAAATTTCAACATGGGACCCCCCTAAGTCTGTGGACACCTCTGTCCAGCACCCTGACGCGGCAACTTCCAGGTAGCTGTAGCTTTGGCTAAGGAGGCTTATTTTGCAATGAAAACTACGGAGAATCGCGGCTTCCGGGGCTGCTTTTCGAGGACCCGTTGCACAAACATCACGGTCGTTTCCCCTAGGCCGCGCGTATTTGGAGAGTTTCGAACAAATACATTTCGATTTTGATTACGAATTAGGCGAAAGACCCGATTTCCCCCCTTGCCGGATCTGAGTCCCGTTCCGAACCGGCCGAGTCGTTGCCTTATTCGGCTTGCAGGACAACTATTTGAGGACCAATCACAGGGAGTGCACCACCCCGGGAGCCCGCCCGGAATCAGTAAACCCGCGGAATGATGCGGCTGGTCCGCTCCATATAGGTGCGATATTCGTCGCCGAAGCTTTCCAACATCATCCGCTCTTCGCGGGCGACTCGGCCGAAGAACAGGGTGCCGAAGCCGACAATGCCGGCGAGGCCCGCGATCCAGTTGGGCAGCAGCAGCGCCTGCGCCACCGCCCACAGCCAGAACGCCGTGTACATCGGGTGCCGCACTTGGCGATAGACGCCTGCGGTGATGAGCTGATGATTCTCGCGCACCTCAAGACTAACGGACCAGTTGCGGCCGAGCGCCTTGTGGGTCAGTCGAAACATGACGAGGGCGGCGATCGCGAAAACCAGGCCGAGCCAAGCAAGCACCAGCTGGAACGGGTAATCGGCGAAGGCTGGAGAGCCGGTCGCAACGTAGATCAAAGGCACGAAGCCAAGGCCGGAAAGCGAAATCAGAAGCAATACGGTCTCGCGTGGACCGCGCGCGCTCCGCGCGGTCGGGGTGCGCCGCGAGCGCCGCGCATAGCGGAAACGGATGATGTACCAGGCGACCATGATCAACACGACCACGGCCTTGGCGAGCGTCGGCGTCATTGCCCGCCGGTCCGCGCCAGCTGATCGAACGCCGCCGCCCCCTGCGATGCGGGCGCGAGCAGCTCGCCGGCGGCGCCGATCGCGGAGGCAGCGCCCTCGGGCAAGGCGACCTGCTGCCGCGCCGACAGCGGCCCGCACAGCAGCATGAAGTAGTCGTAGGGTGCGCGCAGGTCGTTGCCGCTGACGAACTGACAATGGACCCGGAACAGACTGCGGCGGATGCGTCGATAGGCGGCCGGATCGAGCATTCGTTTGATGCGCACGATCCGCACCACGGGATGGGGGGTCGCTGTCAATCGCATTTCGGCGACAGGATCGGTCTTGTAGAAATTCATCACATCGGTGAGCGCCTGGTATTCCGCCCAGAAAATGCCGGGCGCCGAGGCGACGCGCTCGACCGCCGCGTGGAAGCGTTTGGCGCCGCGGTGCAGCCCAATCTTGAGAATCGACGAACCCACCGAGATGAGGGCGACTGCGGGACCGTCGCGACCGAACGCTGGGTCGAGCCGCAACGCGCGGTCGATCAGATCAATCGCGAGCACGGCGCCTAGGCTGTGGCCGACCAAAAGAATCTCATCCGCCTCGCCGGCGCGGGCCGCCGCGGTGAGGTCGTGCGCGAGTCGGTCGAGCCTATGGTCGAGCGCCGGATCGCCCTGGCGGATATAGGTGCGCGCGAAGATCCAATCATCGAAGAGCTGGGGAAGCAGCAGCCACCGCCCCAGCCAATGCAGCAGGCCCAAGAAAACGGTGAAACCCGCGACGATTCCGAACAACGTAAAGCCAGTTGCCTTCGCAAAAAAAGCTCCGGCGAACCAACCGATTGCGGCAAAGCACGCAAACAGCACATAAGGATAGAGAAAAAATAAGGCATAGCGCCAATTGGTGCGGACATACCCCCACAGCGCGCCGCCCGCGACGAAATCGAGAAAAGCGAGAAGACCGAGGGGAACCCGCCGCCAGAGCGGCCGCTCGCCAGCGGCTTCGATAAGGTCGTCCCAACGCACGAACCGATAGCAGGTCTCGACGCGCCAATTCGGGCCGGTCGTGATGACGTCCCAGGCTGCGGTGTCGGGTCCGATCACCGGCGGCGAGGCAACGGCTTTGGTCGACCAGGTCCGCTCGAAACGATGCATCTCGCGCACGAAGCGCCGATGCACCGCATCCACCGGCATGGTGAAATCATAGCCGCCGATATGATACACCAACCGTCTCGCGATGATGGGTTCCGTCATTCGCGCTCCAGTGGCGCCGGCGGCCGCCGATGGTGGGCCCCGCCGGACATGGCGAGAGGGCATTCTCTTGCATCAAGGACTGGCCCAGTGTCCAGCGGCAGCAACGGGATGAGCGCCGCCCGCAGGGCGGGCCGGCGACGTTCCAGGCTGCGCGATCTCGCAGGAAACCTTGGCGCTTGCGCGGCTTTGACGCTCGTCCTCGCGCCCGCCGCGCCGACCCGTGCAGAAATGCCGTCGGCTGATTCGCCCGCCGAATTTTGCCTTTTAACCAATAAAAATCTTGCGCTTGGCGCGTCCTTGCCGCGCACCGCGGCGCGTTTTCGCGCTGGCGCTCCTCTGAAAGTGGTCGCCATCGGCTCGTCGTCGACCACCGGCCTGTGGATGTTCGACGCCGCTGCGACATATCCCCAGGTCATGCGGCGCGAACTCGAAAGATTGCGTCCGAACAGCCGCGTCGAGGTCGTCAACAGCGGCCGCGTCGGGGATACGATCACCGGCAATCTGACGCGTTTCGGAAGCGATGTCTTCGCCTATCGGCCCGACCTTGTGATTTGGCAACTCGGCACCAACGATGTGGCGTGGGGCGGCAGCGCCGAGGGGCTCGAGGAAAAGGTGATAAGCGGCCTCAAGGCGCTCAAGGCAAGCGGCGCCGACGTGATCCTGATGGACCTGCAATATGCGCCGATGGTGCTCGCCTCATCGGATTACGCCGTCATGGAATCCATCATTGCGGAGGCGGCGCGCCAGGAACACGTCGGCTTGTTCTCCCGCTTCGCCCTGATGCGACGTTCAGTCGAGGCTGGGCTGCCAAGAGGCGCGTTGGTCGCGTGGGACGGCTTGCATAATTCGCGCGAGGGCTACGACTGCGTGGGGCGCGCGCTTGCGCGCGCCATTCACGCAGCCGCAGGTGGGTCAACCCGGAAACCCGTCAGCGGAAGAGGCCGAAGAAATTGAACCCGCGCGACGGCTGCGGCGCGCGGTACACTTGGCGGCGCACCTGACGCGACGCCGCCCGGCGCGGCTCGACTGGCGTATCTGCGTACCGACGGTCGTCGGTCTTGAGCGCAGCGAGCACCCGCGAATCGCGCCCGTAAAGGTCATCGCGCAGCACGAGATCGCCCGAGGAGTCGACGTACGCGGTCTGGTACGTGAGGTGCACCGGGATCGGCGTCGGGAAGTTGATGTTGACTTCGCCATGCCCATACATCCGGCGAATGCGCTCGGCGGTGTAATTCTCCTGCGGCAACGCAACCGACAACAGCTTCTCGGCATATTCGTCGGGATTCTGAACGCGCATGCAGCCATGGCTGTAAGCGCGGCGCGTATGCGCGAACATGTACTTGTCCGGCGTATCGTGCTGATAGACGGAGAATTTGTTGGGGAAGTTGAAGCGGATGCGCCCAAGCGCGTTGCCGGGCCCTGGCGGCTGCGAGATGTGCACGCCGCCGTCACGGTTATAGGATACGCGCAACCCCATGCGGGCGAGCACGGTCGGATCCTGTTGCAGCGCCGGCAGGTATTCCCTGTAGACGATCGACGGCGGCACGTTCCAGGTCGGATTGACGGTGATGAATTTCATCGTCTCGCTGAGCAGCGGCGTCGGGGTCGACCGCTTGCCGACGACGATCCGAGTCTGCCACAGCAGCGACCCGTTGTTGTAAAGCCGCAGCATGAATTCGGGGATGTTGACGATGACATGCGACGGGCCGAGATCATGCGAGATCCAGCGCCACCGCTCGAGATTGGCGATGATCAGGTCCTCGGCGCGCGCGTTGCTCGGGCCGCCGTTGAGCGCCCGAAGGGTGCCCGGGCCGACAATACCGTCCTGTTGTAGGTTATGCTTCTTCTGGAACGCCTTTACGGCGTCGGCCAGCGCTTCGTCGTAAATCGTGTCGCCGGCCTTGGCGGCAACTCCAAGCCGCGTGCGCAGATCGGGCACGCGGGAGTCCTGCATGCCGACCAAGAGCATCGGCCCATCGCCAATGCGAACCTTTGCGTCGTCCTCGCCGCCACGGATCTCGGCGAGCTTCGCCTTCAGCGCCTTGTAGGCGGCGTGCTGCGGATTGTAGCTGTCGAGCGCAGCGCGGGCGTCCGCCGCAGCCGCGAGCTTGCCGAGAATATCGGCTGCTTCCGGCGCCGGCCGATCATAGAAAATGTCGCGGGAGACGCGCGACCAGTGCACGCGGCCCACCGCAGCATGGCGTGCATAGGTGATCACGGCGTCGGTCAGTTTCAATTCGAAATCGGCGAGCGCGTCCGGCCCGGCATTCGCTTCCAGCGTCGGCACCGGATAATCGGCGGGATCGAGCCCGTCGGCGTCGGCGTGCCGCAGCTGCGCGGCGACAGCCTTTGCCCGCTCGTTCATGGTGCCATTATCGGTCCACAGCGGAACGTATTTGCGCGCCAGATAGAAGGTCTCGAGCGAGGCGCGGGTCTTGCTATCGAACTGCTTGTCCGTCGCCGTTGCGCTCAGCGCGTCGCGCAGCCGCTCCCCGAGCGGGTCGAGCGCGAGCTCGGGCACCGGCTGGGCGGGCGTCGAGGCGGCGGGGGGCGTGTCCTGGCCCTTTGCCGCATCGTCAGGCGTGATGGGCACCGGGACCCACTCCGGCCCCGGAACTGCGGTCCGAGGAGCGTTCGCTTTGCTGGCCGGCTCTATCGCGATATCGGCCGGGGTAATAACGACTTCGGCTGGCACCGGCAGCGGAATAACCGCATCCTTGCGCGCGGCCGGGAGAATTGCGTCCGGGTCCGCCGAGGCGGAACGATTGATGTCGTTCGGCGTGATGGTGACTTTAGCGGGCTCAATCTGCGGGACGCCATCCAGGCTGATGTTCCCGTTCAAGCCGGCATGTGCGGAAACGCCCGCGGTCAGAACTAGCGCGATGGCCGATCCGGCCAGGAGATGATTGAAGCGCATGCCCCCCAGTCCTCCAAGGCAAAGCATCCCTAGCGGCGGTTAGCCGCGAGACACAACACAGCCGCGATTGGTTTTTCTCGCCAAGGCAGCCCCCACGCCAAATAAAAGCTTAACCCAGCGATTTGTTCCAAGCTTGGCCTTTCGTTTCGTGGTCACGGATGCGACATCGCTTTTTTTGAGACCTGTCACCCAATAGACACGCCCGATGGTCATTTACGTCGTTAAACGTCATTCCTAGCGTATCCAGCTTGCGGTAAAGGGTTGCGCGGCCAATCCCAAGCTTCCGCGCCACCTCGGAGATTTGCCGGCGGTAATGATTAATTGCGAAGCGAATCACGTCCGCCTCGATCTCGGCGAGGCTGCGAATCTGTCCATCCTCGGCGAGCAGCGGCAACAATGTTGCGGGCGCGCCGGTCCAGGTTTCCGGGACAATCGACGCGATCGTCTCGGCTTGCGGGCCAGCCAGGTCGCACGCGGCCCCGCCCGCCGCTTCGGCCGCGCCGTTCGGAATCGCCATTTTTTTGACAAACTGAGGGAAGTCACCGACGCCCAGCTCGTCGCCGTCGGCGAGCGCCATCGCGCGGAAGGTGGCGTTCTCGAGTTGCCGGACATTGCCCGGCCAGGGAAAGGCGATGAGCATGTCCAAGGCTTCCGCGGACACCGTGCGTACGCGGCGGCCTTCCTCGGCTGCGAACCGGAGAAGAAAACGCCGGACGAGATCGGGGATGTCCTCGGGGCGGTCGCGCAGCGGCGGCAGCGCGATCGGGGAGGCCTGCAAGCGATAAAGCAGGTCTTCGCGAAAACGGCCGGCCGCTGTCTCGGCGACGAGGTCTCTGCTGGTTGCCGATATCAGCCGGATATCGATCTTGACGGGATTGCGGGCGCCGAGCGGCTCGACCTCGCCGCCCTCGATGGCGCGGAATAGCTTGCTCTGGGTTCCCGGCGGCAATTCGCCGACTTCGTCGAGAAACAGCGTGCCGCCCGCGGCTTCGACCAATTTGCCTCGATGGCGTTGCGCAGCGCCGGGCACAGCCCCCCTCTCGTGACCGAACAGGATCGAGTCGGCGAGCGCGTGCGACACGGCGGCGCAGTCGACGACCACGAAGGGCTTGGCTCGGCACTCGCCGGAACCGTGGATCGCGCGCGCGATGAGTGCCTTGCCGACGCCAGGCTCGCCTTTGATGAGAACCGGAAACCGCGAGGCGACGGCGTTCTCGGCGATGCGCAGGACGGTGCGCATGCGCGGGCTGCGGGCGACGATATCTTTGAGGGCGAGGGCGTCGCCGCCGCATCTGGCTCGCGACAGTTCGCCGATCAGCGCGCGGTTAGCGAGCGCATTGCGCAGCGCCACGTGGAGGCGTTCGATGCCGACCGGCTTAACCACGAAATCCGCGGCGCCGGCCCGTATGGCGCAGAGCACATTGTCGATGCCGTTCGCGGCGGCTTGCACGATCACGGGAATCGCGAGACCCGCCTGTCGCATGCGGGCAAGCACGCCGAGGCCGTCGAGATCGGGCATGACGAGGTCGAGAACCACGCAATCGATGTCGGCCTGCTCGGGGTCGATTAGAAGCGCGAGCGCCGCGTCGCCGCTCGCGACCACGACCGGCGCGTAACCCAAGTTTGCAACGATCGTCTCGAGCCGGCGGCGCTGGGCCGGATCGTCGTCGACGATGAGAACGCGTTCCGCCACGGCGATTCCAACGGTTGCGAATAGAAAAGGATGGATAGAGTCATTAGCCGGGCATGCTTAACGGCCTCTTACCTCCCACTCATGAAGCCACAGCGCGTCGCTCCGGTTGCGCAATCGTAAAAAGGCGAGATAAGACCGTCATCGCCTTGCCATGGCACACCCGCATAGGCCTATTTGAGAATCCAACGGAGCTGATTCCCGCATGCTCACCCGTTCACCCCGATCACGCCCTAAGTCGAAGA
>Ga0315553_10000654_pt1 | contig 30107 bp, 20 predicted proteins | sample SalMarSW160140MG_FD_203099 | JGI IMG/M metagenome (GOLD analysis project Ga0315553, IMG submission 203099) | Salt marsh sediment microbial communities from the Plum Island Ecosystem LTER, Massachusetts, United States - Salt Marsh Sediment SW1601-40 ... | reverse complement strand
CGCCTCGTCCATCAGCAGCAGGTCGAGCACGAGCGCGGCCTCGAGCGAGGTCTGGTAGCGCGAGCGATAGGTCATCGTGCTGTCCGCCACCTCGAGCACGTTCGCGAGCCGCCGAAGCTCGCTCGGTGCCGGGAACACCAGACCGCGGCGGAGCAGGAATACGACCTGGATCGCGCGCTCGAGGCGCCGGCCGATGTCGAGGAACTGCCAGCCCAGGCCGCGCGTCATGCTCTCCATCGCGATGCCCGTGAACGCCGCGAGATGGGCGACGGCGCCGTCGAGCAGACCGAGCGACTCGCTCACGCGCAGCGCGGGATGGGAGCTCGGCGCGACGAACTCCTGCTCCAGATTCGCGAGAGCGCGCCAGGCGTCCGGCGAGATGCGGTCCCGCAGCAGCCAGGCGATCCGATGCAGGGACGCCACGGCGCCGCGGACGCTGTCGCTGCGACTCTCGTCGAAGAGCGCCTCGAGCACGCGCGTCTCCAGACCGGTCTCGGGATTCTCCTCCGAGCCGAGACCGCCGGGCAGCAGGCTCTCGAGCAGCACCACCGCGTCGGGCGCCGGAGCGTCGGCGGCGCGGATCGGCTCCTCGGCGAGCCGGCGCAGCGCACAGCGGAACTGGCGCGCTCCCGCGTCCACGCGCTCGCTGGTACGGCCGAGCCAGAACAGGTTGTCGGCGGTGCGGCTGGTCAGTGCGAAGCTGCTGCGGCTCACGTCCGAGGGCCGCGTCACCCGGTCGAGCAGGCTGATGTAGCCGACGGGACCCTCGGCCAGGACCCAGGTGTCCTTGCTGCCGCCGCCGCGCTGGCTGGACACCACCAGGCTCTCGGGCGAGGCCGACACGCGCGTCAGCCCGCCGGGCATCACCGCATAACCCTCGCCGCTGCGCACGGCGTAGACGCGCAGCACCAGGTGGCGAGGCGTGGCGCCCATGGCGTCGCCCGTCGGCACCGTCGACAGCGCCACGCGCTCCTGGGCCAGGTAGCGGTGCGGTGCGGCGCGAATCCGACCCACCCACGCCGCGCGCTCCTCGGAAGAGAGCTCGTCGCCAAACACGACGTCGACGCGCGCCGACGGAAACGTGGGCTTCAGCACCAGCTCCTCGAGATGCTCGATCACGTAGTCGCGCTCGGCGGGCTGGCCGCACCACCAGGTCGCCACCGACGGCATGCGCAGCTCCTCGCTCAGCAGCGCGCGGCAGAGGCCGGGCAGGAACGCCATCGTGGCGGCCGTCTCGACCAGACCGCTGCCCAGGGCGTTCGCCACCGTGACGTTTCCCGCGCGCACGGCCTGCATCAGGCCGGGCGTCCCCAGCGCGGACTCGCCGAAGAGCTCCAGGGGATCGCAGAACTGGTCGTCCTGCCGCCTCAGGATCACGTCCACCGGAAGCAGGCCCGAGAGCGTCTTCAGGTAGACGCGGTCGTCGCGGACGCTGAGGTCGCTGCCCTCGACCAGGGTCAGGCCGAGGTAGCGCGCGAGGTAGGCGTGCTCGAAGTAGGTCTCGTTGTAGGGACCCGGCGTGAGCAGCACCGCGCGCGGGTTGCCGCTCGTCGGGGCGAGCTGCATCAGGGTGTCGCGAAACGCCTGGAAGTAGCCGGCGAGCCGCTTGACGTGGAAGTCGCGGAACGCCTCGGGCAGGATCCGCGACATCACGATCCGGTTCTCGAGCGTGTAGCCCGCTCCCGAGGGAGCCTGCGTGCGGTCGCCGATCACCCACCACTGGCCGTTGGGCGAGCGCGCGAGGTCGGCGGCGAAGACGTGCAGACGGCAGTCGCCGGCCACGGGCACGCCGTGGCAGGGCCGCAGGAATCCGGGGTTGCCGAACAAGAGCTCGGGCGGCAGCAGCAACTCGCGCAGCAGACGGCGCTCGCCGTAGAGGTCGCCCAGCATGCGATCCAGCAGCAGCGCGCGCTGGGAGATGGCCGCCTCGATCTCCGCCCACTCCTCGCTGGAGACGAGCAGCGGGATCGGGTCGAGCTGCCAGGGCCGGTCGATGCCGCGCGGATCGCCGTAGACGTTGTAGGTGACGCCGTTGTCCTGGATCAGCCGCTGGCCCTCGCGCCAGCGCCGGGTCAGCTCTTCGGAGCCGAGGCGTTGGAGCGCGTCGACCAGGCCGCGCCAATGCGGGCGGAGCTCGCCCGAGGGCAGCGCCATCTCGTCGAAGTGACCGGAGACGGCGCTGTAGGCGAGTCGCTCCGGTGCGAAGCTCAAGCGGGCTCCCAGCGCAGGTCCAGGGTCATCGGAAGCTGGGGGTTCCGCTCGACCGGCGGCACCCGCAGCGCGCCGGGAGTATGGCCGAAGGGCGCGAAGCGCGCCCCGCGCCGCGCCTCGGCCTCGTAGGCGTTCACCGGGTAGGTGTCGTAGTTGCGCCCGCCCGGATGAACCACGTGGTAGGTGCAGCCGCCCAGGGAGCGGCCCTCCGCCGCGTCGAGCAGATCGAAGACCAGCGGGGTGTGCACCGGGATCGTCGGGTGCAGGCAGTTCGGGGGCTGCCAGGCGCGGTAGCGGACCCCCGCCACGAACTCCCCCGCGATCCCCGTCGGGTGGAGGGGCAGGCGGCGTCCATTGCAGGTGAGCACGTAGCGGTCGGAGACGAGACCGCGCGCGCGGACCTGGAGCCGCTCGACCGACGAATCCACGTAGCGGACGGTCCCCCCGGCGCCCGGCTCCTCGCCGAGCACGTGCCAGGGCTCGATCGCGTGACGCAGCTCGATCGCGACGCCGCGCGGCGCGATCGAGCCGATCTTCGGAAAGCGGAACTCGAAGTGGGCGTCGAACCAGGAGCGTTCGAGGGGGTAGCCCGCGCGCGCCAGCTCCTCGAGCACGGTGCCCAGGTCCTCGTCCACGAAGTGGGGCAGCAGGAACCGGTCGTGGAGCTGCGCCCCCCAGCGCACCGGCCGCTCGCGGTAGGGCTCGCGCCAGAAGCGCGCCACCAGGGCGCGGACCAGCAGCTGCTGGGTCAGGCTCATGCGCGCGTGGGGCGGCATCTCGAAGGCCCGCAGCTCGACCAGACCCAGCCGACCGCTCGCGGTCTCCGGCGCGTAGAGCTTGTCGATGCAGAACTCGGCTCGGTGGGTGTTGCCGGTGATGTCGGTCAGCAGGTTTCGGAACAGGCGGTCGACGAGCCACGGCGGGCACCCGCCCCGGTCGGGCTCGGGAACCTGGCGAAAGGCGATCTCCAGCTCGTAGACGCTTCCCTCCCTCCCCTCGTCCACGCGCGGCGCCTGGCTCGTGGGCCCGATGAACAGACCGGAGAAGAGAAAGGAGAGCGCGGGGTGGTTGAGCCAGTAGCCGACCAGGCTGCGCAGCAGGTCCGGGCGGCGCAGGAACGGGCTGTCGGCGGGCGTGGGTCCCCCGAGCACCACGTGGTTGCCGCCCCCGGTCCCCGAGTGGCGGCCGTCGAGCATGAACTTCTCGGTGCCCAGGCGCAGCTGCCGCGCGTCCTCGTAGAGAGCGGTCGTCTCCCGGGCGAGGTCCCGCCAGCTCGCCGCCGGGTGCACGTTCACCTCGAGCACGCCGGGGTCCGGCGTGACGCTCATCTTGTCGATGCGCGGGTCGAAGGGCATCGGATAGCCCTCGATCACCACGGGCTGGCCCAGCGCACGGGCGGTGTCCTCGACGGCGGCCACCAGCTCGAGGTAGCCGTCGGCGTCGGAGAGCGGCGGCATGAAGACGTGGAGACAGCCCTCGCGCTCCTCGACGCACAGCGCAGTCCGCACCACCCAGTCCGCCGACTCGCCCGGCGCGGGCTCGCGGTCGCGGTCCGGCAGCACCTGCTCGTGGATGCGCTCACCGGCGGGCTCCGACTGCGACAGGAACACCCGGCGCGGCGGATGGCGTCCGTTCGCGTCGCCCGGATGCGGGGGCAGCGGCCCGCGATCGGCGAGCGGATCCACCATCCAGGTGGCGACGCGCCGCTCCGGACGCTGCCAGGGGAGGCTCGCCAGCGGCAGCCGCAGGCCGAGAGGCGAGTCTCCGGGGATCAGGGTCAGGTGGCGGCCGCGAACCATCCACAGGCCGCTCTGCCAGACCGGACCGCGGGCGGCGCTGCCGGCGCGCTCGAGGGGGAGCACGGCACCGACGGGCGTGGAGAGGCCCCGCTCGAACACCCGGCGCAGGTCGGCGCGCACCTCGGCATCGTCGAGCCGACTTTCCGTCGGGTCCACGTTCACGGGCAGCCGCCCCTCGCTGCGCAGGCCCTCCACGGGATCCTCGTAGGCGGGCGTGACGTAGTCCGGATCCACCTCCAGGCGCCGCGCCAGCTCCCGGGCGAAGCGTTCGGCGTCGGCAGCGGCGGCCTGCCCGGGGGCCGTGCCGTCGGCGAAGAGCTTCGGATCGCGCCAGATCGGCACCCCGTCGCGGCGCCAGTAGCAGGTGAGCGCCCAGCGCGGCAGGGGCTCGCCCGGATACCACTTTCCCTGCCCGTAGTGGAGCAGGCCCCCGGGCGCGAGACGATCCACCATGCGCCGCAGCAGCCTCTCGCCGAGGTGCCGCTTCGCCGGACCCAGCGCGGCGTGGTTCCACTCGTCGCCCGCCCGATCCTCCACGGAGACGAAGGTCGGCTCTCCGCCCATCGTCAGGCGCACGTCGCCGCGGCGCAGATCTTCGTCGACGCGCTCGCCGAGCGCGTCGATGCGCGCCCAGGTCTCGTCGTCGTAGGGCTTGGTGACGCGGGGGTCCTCGTGCACGCGCTCCACGTGCATCGAGAACTCGAACTGCACCTCGCAGTCCTCGACCCCGCCGGTGATCGGCGCGGCCGAGGAGGGGTCGGGGGTCGCCGCGAGCGGGATGTGACCCTCGGCCGCCAGCATCCCGGAGGTGGGGTCGAGGCCGATCCAGCCGGCGCCCGGGACGTACGCCTCCGCCCAGGCGTGCAGGTCGGTGAAGTCGTTCTCGGCGCCGGCGGCCCCCTCGAGCGGCCGCTCGTCGGGGCGCAGCTGGATCAGATATCCGGAGACGAAGCGGGCGGCGAGGCCCAGATGCCGCAGCATCTGCACCAGCAGCCAGGTGGTGTCGCGACACGACCCGGACCCGCGTTCGAGGGTCTCCTCGCAGGTCTGCACCCCGGGCTCCATCCGGATCAGGTACGAGATCTCGCTGGAGAGCTCCCGGTTCAGCTCGACCAGGAAGTCGACCGTGCGCCGCGGGGTGCGGTCGACCCGCGCGAGGCGCCCCGCGAGCAGCGGCCCCGTCGGGAGCACCTCGCGGAAGGGCCGCAGCTCCCGTTCCAGCCACGGCGCGTACTCGAAGGGGAACGCCTCGGCCTCGGGCTCGAGGAAGAAGTCGAAGGGATTGATCACCGACAGCTCGGCGACCAGGTCCACCTCGATCTCCAGACGGTCCACCTTCTCGGGAAACGCCACGCGCGCCAGCCAGTTCGACTGGGGGTCCTGCTGCCAGTTCAGGAAGTGGGGCTGGGGCGCGACGCGGAGCGCGTAGCTCGGGATCGCCGTGCGGCTGTGCGGAGCCGGGCGCAGTCGCACGATCTGCGGCGTCAGAGTGACGAGCCGGTCGTAGCGGTAGCAGGTGCGGTGGTTGAGCTTGACGTGAATCGACATGGAATGTGCGCCGAGGTTGGCGCACCGAAGGTGCCGAGATCGACGGTGGTGCCCTTCGGCGGAGGCGGTGGCTGAGTTAGTGTAGAGAGCGAATGGCGCGAACGCGATCGGCCACCGAGCGAGCTCTCCTCTTCGAGGGATACGAGCCGCTAGAGGGCGCCTTCGACGAGTTCGTCGACGCGAAGGGCGTGCCCCATCCGGCGGTAGCGGCGGTGGTGCGGCGCTTCGACGAGCTGGGACGCGCCGAGTTCCGCCGCCGCAAGAAGCTGGCCGACACCACCTTCCTGCGCAGCGGCGTCACCTTCTCGATCTACAGCGGCGACACGGCGACGGAGCGCATCTTCCCCTTCGACCTGATTCCCCGGGTGGTCTCCGCCCGCGAGTGGGAGCGCGTGCGAAAGGGCCTCGAACAGCGCATCCGCGCGCTCAACCTGTTCCTCGCCGACGTGTACGGCGACCAGCGGATCCTGAAAGAGGGACGCATCCCGCGCGAGCTCGTGCTGGGCTCGAAGGCCTACTGCAAGCCGGTCCAGGGCATCCGCCCTCCCGGCGGCGTGTACATCCACATCGCGGGCGTCGACCTGATCCGCGACGCCTCGGGCGCCTTCGTGGTGCTCGAGGACAACGTGCGCACGCCCTCGGGCGTGTCCTACGTGCTCGAGAACCGCGACATGATGAAGAAGCTGTTCCCGTCGGTGTTCCGCGAGTGTCCGGTCGCACCGGTCGAGATGTATCCGACCAAGCTGCGGGAGGCGATGGCGGCGGTGGCGCCGCAGGGTGGCGGGGAGCGACAGCGCGTCCTGCTGACGCCCGGGCCCTACAACTCGGCCTACTTCGAGCACAGCTTCCTCGCCCGCCGCATCGGCTGCGAGCTGGTGCAGGGGGGCGACCTGTTCGTCGACGGCGACCGCGTCTACGCGAAGACCACTCACGGGCTGCGACCGGTGGAGGTGATCTACCGCCGCGTGGACGACGGCTTCCTCGACCCGGAGGTGTTCCGCGGCGACAGCCTGGTCGGCGTGCCCGGACTGGTGCGCGCCTACGCGGCGGGCAACGTCGCCCTGGTCAACGCGATCGGAAACGGCGTGGCCGACGACAAGGGCATCTACCCCTACGTGCCCGACATGATCGACTTCTACCTCGGCGAGAAGCCGATCCTGCCCCAGGTGCCCACCTACGTGTGCGCGCGCGAGAAGGACTGCGCCTACGTGGTCGACCACCTCGACGAGCTGGTGGTGAAGGCGGTGAACGAGGCGGGCGGCTACGGGATGCTGATGGGACCGACCGCCTCGCGCCGGGAGCGCGCCGACTTCCGCGAGCGGATCCGGAAGGACCCCCGCAACTACATCGCCCAGCCGCGCGTCGAGTTCTCGGGCACGCCCACCTGGACGCGAACCGGCATGCAGCCGCGCCGCGTCGACCTGCGCCCCTTCGTCATCACGGGACGGCACACCTGGGTGCTGCCCGGGGGCCTGACCCGCGTGGCGCTGGTGAAGGGCTCCTACGTGGTGAACTCGAGCCAGGGCGGGGGCTCGAAGGACACCTGGGTGGTGGGAGGCGCCGCATGATCTGTCGGGTCGCCGAGAGCTGCTTCTGGCTCGCGCGCTACGTCGAGCGCGTCGACACGCTGGCCCGACTGCTCGCCGTGAACAACTCCTTCCAGCTCGACGTGCACATGCCCCAGGCCGAGGTGTGGCGCCCGATCGTGATCGTCGCCGGACAGGAGGAGGACTTCCTCGAGCGGATCGGCGCCGCCGCGATCGACGACGGCGAAGCGGTGCAGGACTACCTCACCTGGGACCGCAGCCATCCCTCGTCGATCCACGGCTGCCTGCGCTGGGCGCGGGAGAACGCGCGCACGATCCGCGAGGTGATGAGCGTCGAGATGTGGGGGGCGATCAACGACACCTGGCTGTGGCTCACGGGCCGCTCGGCCCGCCGCCTCTACCAGCGCGAGCGCGACGCCTTCTACGACCACCTGTCGAAGCAGTGCATGCTCTTCCACGGCATCTGCTACAGCACGATGCTGCACGAGGAGCCCTTCGTGTTCATGAAGCTCGGGCGAGCCGTCGAGCGCGTCGGGCAGACCGCGCGCATCCTCGACGTGAAGCACCACAGCCTGCGCGAGGAGGAGCGCGAGGAGGAGCCCGCCGACGCCGCCCAGTGGCTGGCGACGCTGCGCTCGTGCTCGGGGGTGGACACCTTCTTCCAGCGCGGCGACAACACGCTCACCGGACCGGCGGTCGCCGAGTTCCTGCTCTTCGACCGCACCTTCCCGCGCGCCGTGCTCCACAACCTCGACCGGGCGCGGGGCCTGATGGCGCGCCTGGTGGAGAGCGATCCGCCCGGACTCCGACGGCCCTCCTGGCAGCGCCTCGAGCGGCTGCGCGGATCGCTGCTCCAGATGGATGGCGGGATCGTCCAGGACGTCGGCCTCCACAAGGTGCTGACCCAGGTGGTCGACGACACGGCGACGCTGTGTGAAGCGATCCACGCCGACTACCTCGACCCGCCCGTCGAGGATCTGCTGCGCGACGCGCGCATCCCGCACATCGTCCAGCGCCAGAGCCAGAGCCAGGCGAGCCGGAAGACGGCCTAGACCGGGAGAGCGCCGCTCCCGCGCGACGGCGTCTCGCCGGGGCTTCTCGCCCCGGTAAGACGCCGTGCCGGAGCGCGTCGACGGGATCGACGCATTTTCCTTGTCGCTGCGGCACGCGCGGTCGTAGAGTGCGGGTCTGCCCCTCCCCGCGAGTCGGCCCCGGACGGGGAGGGTCGCGTCCACCCGCCTACCCGAGGAGGAGAGCCGATGGCGTACGAAGCCACGCGAGCGATCGAGACCCCCGCGCAAGCGCAGTCCCACCGACGAGGATGGCGGCTGCTCACGCTGCTGCCGGCCGCCCTGCTCCTGCTCGGAACGGGCTTCTCCAGCTCGTGCACCGAGTTCCAGATCGCGGTGCTTTCGAGCCCGCCGGAGTACGTGAGCGGCGACGACGCGCGCGTCGCCGTCACCGTTCCCCTGCTCGTTCCGATCTCCAAGGTGGCGATCCACGTCGACGGCGCGGACGTGACCGACTCCTTCTCCCAGGTGGGCCACACGCGCACGCTGGAGGGCGTCGTCACGGACCTCGCCCTGGGCGACAACCTGCTCGAGGTCGGCGTGCAGCACCTCGGCACCTTCTCGGAGCAGGCGGAGCTCGTGCTCACGAACTACCCGGTGAGCGGCCCGATGTTCTCCGGTCCCCAGCAGGAGGTGTTCTACTGCTCGGACGCCGGCGATCGCGCCAACGCGGAGCTCGGACCGGCGCTCGACGAAGACTGCGCGGTGGAGACGGTCGTATCCTTCAAGTACTACACCACCGGCGGCAACTGGGCGGACTACGACCCCGACGCCCCCCGGCCGGCGGACATGGCCCAGACCACCACCATGGACGGCCTCACGGTCGACTACATCGTCCGCTGGGAGCGCGGCACGATCAACCGCTTCATCTACTCGATCGCCGTGCTCTCGCCCTTCGGGCAGGACGAAGCGACGCCCGAGCTCTCGGCCTGGAACCACCGCCTCATCTACTACTTCCAGGGCGGCGTCGGCATCGGCCACTACCAGGGCGACCCGAGCCGCTCGCGCATGCTCTACGACTACGGCCTCGGGCGCGGCTACGCCGTGATCTACTCCACGGGCACCAAGACCGGCGAGCACTACAACCTGGAACTCGGCGGCGAGACCGCGATCATGGTGAAGGACCGCTTCGTCTCCGCCTACGCGAATCCAGACTACACGGTGGGCGTCGGCGGATCGGGCGGCGGCATCCAGCAGTACGTCTACGCCCAGAACCACAAGGGCCTGATCGACGCCGGCGTCGCCCAGTACTCCTACCCGGACATGGTCACCCAGACGATCCACGTCGGGGACTGCGAGCTGCTCGAGCGCTGGATCGACCTCCAGGTGCTGTCGGGCAACCCGAAGTGGGCCGACTGGACGAATCGGACCGAGATCGAGGGCATGAACGCGCTCAACGGGTTCCCGAACCCCTACCTCGCCCTCGAGCCCTTCCTGCCGCCGGGCTCCAGCGAGTGCGTGAACGGCTGGCGCGGCCTGTCGCCCCTGGCGCTCAACTGGCACTACGGGACGGTCCCGGGCATCTCGCCCGAGGACCAGGAGAACACCGACTGGACCCACTGGGAAGACGCGGTGAACGTCTACGGCGTCGCCGACGACGGCTTCGCGGCCAGCACCTGGGACAACGTCGGCGTGCAGTACGGTCTGGCCGCCCTCACCTCGGGCTTCCTGAGCGCCGACGAGTTCCTCGACCTGAACGCGAACGTGGGCTCCTGGAAGAACGAGCCGGAGATGGTGCAGGAGGGCTGCCCCTTCCTGTCCTTCCTGTGCCCGAACCCGGCCGACCTGATCGGCCTGCCACCGGTGCCCGACATCTACCCCAATCTGCTCGACCCGTGGAGCTGGCGGAACATGGCGCTGTCTCCGGACGGTGGCACGACGCCAGCGCCGCGACGGGAGGCCGATCCGGACGCCATCGAGAGGGCCTACCAGCACGGCCACGTCAACGTGGGCGACATCCAGATCCCGATCATCGACTGGCGGAACTACATCGAGGGCGAGCTGGACATGCACAACTCGCACCAGTCCTTCGCCTCCCGCCAGCGCATGCTCAACTACGACGGGGACGCCTCGAACCAGGTGATCTGGTTCACCGATCTACGCCAGTTCGACCAGACGCCGATGGCCTTCGAGGTGATCGACGAGTGGATGCGGAACCTCGATAAGAAGCCCTGGAGGGGCGTCGCCGGCAACAAGCCCCCCGCGGCCGTCGACAGCTGCTTCGACGCGAACGGCGACCTGATCTACGCGGGTGAAGACGCCTGGAACGGCGTCCTCGACGACGGCCCCCCGGGACCGTGCACCCAGCTGATGCCCGTCTACGGCACGTCGCGCATCGTGGCGGGCGGTCCGATCACCGGTGACGTCTTCAAGTGTCACCTGATCCCGGTCGACGACGCGATCGCAACAGGCTTCTACGGCAGCGTGGTCTTCGACACGACGCAGCGCGCGAAGCTCGACGCGATCTTCCCGACCGGCGTGTGCGACTACTCGCAGGGAGATGCGCGCAAGCCCTGAGCCGGGAGATCGGGCCGGTGGACTTCCGCGACCTTCGCGTCGAGCGCCGCGGGGAGATCGAGATCCTGACCCTCGATCGCCCCGCGGCGCGCAACGCCCTCACCCACCGGACCTACGGCGAGCTGGAGCGGGCGGTGCGCGGGACGACGGCGCGTTGCCTGGTGATCACGGGCGCCGGGAGCGCGTTCTGCTCCGGCGACGACGTGAAGGTCGTGATGGGCGGCGGAGACGGAAGCGCGGGCGAGCGCCTGGTCTCCCGGCCGCCGCGGATCACCCCCGCCGCCGAGGCGCTGCTGGCGAGTGACGTTCCCGCGATCGCAGCGGTGAACGGCCCGGCGCTGGGCTGGGGCATGGAGCTGGCGCTGCTGTGCGACCTGCGCGTGGCCGGCGAGAGCGCGAAGTTCGGCGAGCTGTTCGTGATGCGCGGCCTGTGCTGCGACGTCGCCGGCTTCGGCCGGCTCGCGTCGCTGGTCGGCCGCGAGAAGGCCGCCGAGCTACTGCTCACCGGCGACGTGATCGACGCGCGCGAGGCGCTGCGCATCGGACTCGTGTCGCGCGTGGTGCCCGATGTGGAGCTGATGGACCAGGCCCTCGCCCTGGCGGCAAAGATCGCGGCGAACCCTCCGCTGGCAGTCCGTCGTCTCAAGGCCGGGCTGCGCGAGGCGCTCGACCCGGACTGGGGCCGCCTCGGCGAGTGGGTGAGCCGCTCGCTCGCCGAGCTCTTCCGCACCGAGGACCACCGCGAGGGCGCGCGCGCCTTCCTGGAGAAGCGGGCCCCGCGCTTCACCGGGCGGTAGCAAGCGGGAGTCGCTCAGGCGGGCTCGAGCGGCAGGTAGGCGGGCTGCCAGATCGCCGCGGCCACGGCGCGCTCGACCTCGCTCATCGCGAGGTCGAGCCCGAGCTTCCGATCGACCGCGTGGCGCACGACCGCCGCGGCGACCCGGGCACTGGTGGCGCGCAGCTCCGAAGCGCGGGGAAGCAGCGCCCCCTGGCCGAGGCGCTCTTCGCTCACGCAGTCGGCCAGCGCGCGCGCCGCGACCAGGAAGACGGCTTCGTCCACCTCCCGGATCTCGGACACCAGCGCTCCCAGTCCGACGCCCGGGAACACGAACACGTTGTTCGCCTGGCCGATCACGTGCCGCGTGCCCTCGTGGACGACGTCGGCGAAGGGGCTGCCGCTGGCCACCAGGGCGCGACCTCCGCTCCAGGCGATCGCCTCCTGGGCGGAGCACTCGGCCCGGCTGGTGGGGTTCGACAGCGGGAGCACGATCGGACGCTCCACGTGGCGCGCCATCTCCTCGATCATCGCGCGGCGGAAGGTTCCCGGCGTGGCCGTGGCGCCGATCAGGACGGTGGGCTTCACGCGGCGGATCACGTCCTCGGGCGTCGGCGATTCGCGGGCGTCGAGCCCGTAGTGTGCGAGCACCGCGCGCGGCGCGGCGAGCGGCCGCTTGTGCGGCTCGTCGATCTCGTCGCCCTCCCGGAGCAGCCCTCGGCGATCGAAGAGGAAGCGGGAGGCGCGGATCCGCTCGCTCGAGGCGCCGGCCTCGCGCAGCGCCGCCTCGAGCAGGTGCGCGATGCCCGTGCACGCCTCCCCCGCGCCCAGGAACACCACGCGCTGCTCCTCGATCGGCTGCTTCGTGATGCGCAGGGCCGCCAGCACCGCCGCCACGGCGACGGCCGCCGTACCCTGGATGTCGTCGTTGAACGACGGGATGCGCCGGCTGTACGTCTCGAGGATCCGGAAGGCGTTACGCTTGTGGAAGTCCTCCCACTGTACGACCGCGCGGGGGAACACCTCGCGCACGCCCTCCACGAACGCCTCGACGAAGGCGTCGTAGGCCGCGCCGGTGATCCGCCGCTCGCGGTGGCCGATGTAGAGCGGATCGTCGAGCAGCTCGGCGTTGTTCGTCCCCACGTCGAGGCTCACCGGCAGCACCTTCGAGGGGTGGATCCCCGCGCCCGCCACGTACAGGGCGAGCTTGCCGACGGGGATTCCCATCCCTCCGGCGCCCTGGTCCCCCAGACCGAGGATGCGCTCGTTGTCGGTGACGACGATCAGCCGGATGTCCTGGTAGGGATAGTTGCCCAGCAGCTCGGGGATGCGGTCGACGTCGTCGGGCGTGAGCCAGATGCCCCGCATGTCGCGCACGATGTGGCTGTAGCGCTGGCAGACGAGGCCGACCGTCGGCGTGTAGACGATCGGCATCAGCTCCTGGAGATTCTCGCTGAGGACGCGATAGAAGAGCACCTCGTTGCGATGGAGCAGGCTCGCGAGCCCGATGTACTTCTCCAGATCGTCGGACTTCTCGCGCACGTGCTCGAGCTCGAGCGCCACCTGCTGCTCGATCGTCTGGGACGTTCCGGGCAGCAGGCCGTGCAGGCCGAACCGGCTGCGCTCCTCGGGTGTGAAGGCGAGACCCTTGTTGGTGGCGGGATTGCGCAGGAGCCAGATCCCGCGCTTGCGGGTGCGGATCGTGGCCGGTCCGCGAAGGTCGGAATCGGGTCTGTCGGCCGGCATAGGCGTAGAATAGCGCCTGGGAGTGCCCCAATGGAATGCAGGCGGATCTTGATCCTGGGCGCGGCGGGCCGCGATTTCCACGACTTCCTGGTGCTGTACCGCGACGATCCGACGGTGGAGGTGGTCGCCTTCACCGGAGCCCAGATTCCGGGCGTCGAGACGCGTCGCTTCCCGGCCGACCTGGCCGGCCCCCGCTATGAGGCGGGGATTCCGATCCACCCGGAATCCGAGCTGGAGGCACTTTGTGCGCACGAGGGGATCGACGAGGTCGTGCTCGCCTACAGCGACCTGTCCCACGCCGAGGTGATGCATCTGGCGTCGCGAGCGTTGGCGGCGGGCGCAGACTTCTCGATGCCCGGACCGCGACGCACGATGCTGGAGTCGCGACTTCCCGTGATCGCGGTCTCCGCGGTGCGAACCGGATGTGGGAAGTCGCAGACCGCGCGCTTCATCGCGGCGCGACTGGCCGAGCACGGCGTCCGGCCTGCGGTGCTGCGGCACCCCATGCCCTACGGCGACTTGTCGCGCCAGCGCGTGCAGCGCTTCGCGACGTTCCGCGACCTCGACGAGGCCCGCTGCACCGCCGAGGAGCGCGAGGAGTACGAGCCCTATCTCGAGGCCGGCGGCGTCGTGTTCGCGGGGGTGGACTACGCCGCGATCCTCGTCGAGGCTGAGAAGGAGGGTCGGGTCGTGCTCTGGGACGGCGGCAACAACGACTTCCCCTTCGTCCGACCGGATCTCCACGTCGTGCTGGTGGATGCCCTGCGCCCCGATCAGATCGCGAGCCACCACCCCGGCGAGGTGTGTCTGCGAATGGCCGACGTGGTCGTCCTGAACAAGGTTCACGCCGCGGGAGAAGCCGACGTGCAGAGCGCCGTGCTCGGGGTGCGCGCGCTGCGACCCGACGTGCCCGTGATCCGCGCCGAGTCGCCGGTGGAGCTCGAAGACTCCCAGGCCGTGCGCGGGAGGCGCGTCGTGGTGGTCGACGATGGCCCGACGCTCACCCACGGCGGCATGTCCTACGGCGCCGGCTTCGTGGCGGCGAGCGCAGCGGGCGCGGAGATCCTGGACCCCCGGCCCTGGGCGGCACCCGCGATCCGCCGCCTCTACGAGCGGTATCCGCACCTGGGACGGGTGCTGCCCGCCGTCGGCTACCGCCCCGACCAGCTCGCCGCGCTGCGCGAAACGCTCGAGGCCAGCTCCGCCGAGGTGATCGTGTCGGGCACGCCCCTGGACCTCGCCAGGCTGCTCTCGCTCTCGAAGCCCGTGGTGCGGGCGCGCTATGCGTATCGCGAGACGGAACGCCCCGGTCTCGGCGAGCGCGTGGACGCCTTCCTCGCCGAGCGGGGACTCGGACGGAGCTGAGGAGGCCACGTGTACGTCGTCGCAGCGCTCGGAGGCAACGCGCTCGTTCGCCCGGGGGAGCCGGTCGACGCCGAGCACCAGCGCGCGGCCGTCGCGCGGGCCGCCGCGGCCCTGGCGGGCATCGCCCGCCACCACGACCTCGTCGTCACCCACGGCAACGGACCCCAGGTGGGTCGACTTTCGCTGGACTCACGGGGTCGCGTGCCCCTCGACGTGCTCAATGCCGAGACCGAGGGCATGATCGGCTACTGGATCGATCAGGAGCTCGGCAACCTGCTGCCCGGTCGCGAGGTGGCGACGCTGCTCACCCAGGTCGAGGTGGATCCCGACGACCCGGCCTTCGAACGCCCGACGAAGCCGATCGGCCCGGTCTACGACGAGCCGGAGGGGCGTCGCCGGGCCCGGGAGCTCGGCTGGCGGATGGCGCCGGACCGCGGCGGACTGCGCCGCGTCGTGCCTTCGCCCGAGCCCCGGGGCATCCGCGAGCTGCGCACGATCGAGATCCTGGTGAAGCTGGGCGTGGTGGTGGTGTGCGGCGGCGGCGGCGGCATCCCGGTGGTCTGCGACGACCGCGGCGCCCTCCACGGCGTCGAGGCGGTGATCGACAAGGACCTGTCGGCCGAGCTGCTCGCCTCGCGGCTCGGCGCCGACGCGCTGCTGATCCTCACCGACGTGCCCGGCATCTACGCCGACTGGCCCTCGCCCGCGCGGCGCCTGATCCGCGAGCTGCCCCCGCGGCTCGTGTCGGGGCTCGCGCTCGACCCCGGCAGCATGGGTCCGAAGGCGCTCGCCGCCCATCGCTTCGCCGTGACGCCCGGGCGCTTCGCGGCGATCGGGTCGCTCGAGGACGCCGAGCGCATGCTGCGCCGCGAGGCCGGCACGATCGTCAGCGCGGACGTCCCCACGCAGCGGATCGAGGAGCGCTGAGCGTTCAGCCCGAGCCACCCGGGTGGCACAGGGAGCAGCTCTCGGCGACGCCGACGGCGGTGCCGTAGTAAGGGGGCGTCGCCGACACGTCGGCGCGGGCGCGACGCACCCGATCGCGGAAGCGGGGAAGATTGCGGTTCAGCAGCGGGTGCTGGGTCACGCGTCCCGGTGTGTCCAGGCGCGCGACCGCCTCCTCCACCCGCGCGAGGCTCGCCGCCACCGCGCGCTGCTGCGCGGCGGGATCGTCGACGGGGTGGCGAAGCATCTCGTCCAGACTCTCCGTCTCGCGGGCGAGCACCCACATGGTCGACTCGAGGCGGGAGTCGTCGATGTACTCGAAGCTGGGCGGATAGGTGTAGTCGCGGAGGCTCTTCCCCGCGTCGTGGCAGGCGAGCGGGAAGAGGAACACGAAGGCGAAGAGGAGGATCGATCGAGGCACCGCGCGAGCATACGGGAAGCTCGGGATCCGCGCGCCGCACGGCGTCCGCACGACCGGATGCCGCGGGTCAGCCGCGCTCCCCGGGAACCACGGGCGCGGGGCGCCGGCGGTCGGTCGGCGCCTCGTCGCTCAAGGGCAGCAGCAGATCCTCGAGGAAGAACGCGGACAGCTCGGCTCGCCCGGAGAGGCCCGATTTCCGGTAGACCGCCACCGCGTGCTGCCGCACCGTGCGCTCGCTCTTGCGCTGGAGCGCTGGTCTTCCCCGGTCTCGAGGGCGAGCCAGCCGCTCCCGACAGTCGAGCTCGCTGCGCGTCGCCCGCAGGGTGCGCCTCGCGTCCCGAGCAGGACGGTGGCGAGCCAGCGGAATCGCCCTCCGGCATCCGTCGCATCCATGAGGAGCGGCGAGCGCCTACGTCCCGGCCGACGGGGCGATCGGCGCGGCATCCCAGCGGCGCGTCGACGACGATTGAGTCGCGGGTCCTTCCCTGCCGCCGTCTGGTCCGATCGGATCGGGCTCCTCGAGCCCGCCGCGATGGCGCACGCCGGAAGACGAAAGCCGGCGCCTCCCGCTCTGACTCTGAGGAGAGGCGCCGGCTTCGCTCGACGGACGTCGGGCTACGGGCTAGGCCGCGTAGCTCCGCTTCGCCTGGACCTTCCCGTTGCGGCCCTTGATCTTGAGCATGCCGTGCGCGCGCTTCGCCATGGCGCGGCCCTTGCGCACTGCCGCGTCCTTCTTCTTGTGCATGCTCTCGGGCGACTTCTTGCCCTCGCGCTGGACCATCCAACCATCCGGCGAGCTGCGAACGACGAACGACTTCTTCGGCATGGGGTTGCCTCCTGTCGGCTCCGTGAGTGGTTAGGGGGGTGGAGCCACGGAACCCGGATCGACCGCCGGATGCAGCGCCTTGAGGAAGGTCGTCGCCGCCCCGCCGTCGGAGGGCCTGTGCTGCGCGCATACGTCGGCAGGCCACCGGCAACCGGGCGCGCAGGAGCCGGTCCGCGGAGCGATCCACACCTTTTCGTGTCGTCCCTCCGAAATGGACCACGGTCGTGACCCATTATGGACCCATCGGGCTCTCCGGACGACGTTCCGGTGCGATTCGAGGCGCCTGTGATCCCTCGTGCACGCGCAGTTCTTGTTAAGTTGATACGAGTCCTGGATGCGCCGACGTCGGAGAGTGGCTGCCGTTCGACCTGGGCACACCGAGATGCGCGCTGAGATGAAGTGGAAGTGAAGCCGTTCGCTCTCTGACGTCGCTCCAGGACGACGAACCGACTCCTTGATGCACGGTCCCCCGACGCGCCGATTCCGAGCACCACCGGGGGCGCTCAACTCGGCTGCGCGGCGGGCCGACCCGACTCAACACAGTCGGTCCCGGCCGCCGGAGGCCGCGGCGGCACTCCCGCTTCGTGTGGGCATGGCGCCACAAGGGCGGGGGCGACGGATCCGGAGCTAGGCTGCTCCCGCGACCGGAGGGGTTGCATGTTCGCTCTGCTTCGGACCCGTCGCAGCGCCGATCTGGAGCGGCGGCTCGAAGCCCTCGAGCGCGAGGTGGTCGCCCTGCGCCGAGCGGCGCCGGCTCCGTCCTCCGAGGCTCCGCCCGCGAGGCCCGCGCCCGCCGAGCCTCCGCCGGCACCCGACGTCCAACGGCCGCCGCCTTCCGCGCCGCGACCGCGGCTGCCACTTCCCCCGCCGCCGCCCCGCCCGGCTTCGCCGCGCGGACCGCAACTGCGGCTGCCGGAGATCGACTGGGAGCGCTGGGTCGGTGTGCGGGGGGCCGCGGTGCTCGGCGGGATCGTGCTGGCCCTGGCCGGCGTGTACTTCTTCCAGTACTCGATCGAGCACGGGCTGATCCCGCCCTGGCTGCGCGTCGTGGTGGGCACCGCCGTGGGCGTCGCGTGCATCGCGGTGGCCGAGCTGCGCGCGCGGCGACGCTATGTCGAGGTCGCCAACGCGCTGGCGGGCGGGGGCTTCGTCGTCCTCTACGCGGCGTTCTGGGCCTCCCGGGCGCTCTACGGCCTGGTGGACACACCGGTGGCTTTCGTGCTGATGGTGAGCGTCACCGCGGCCTGCACCGCGCTCGCCCACCGCCACGCCTCGCTGGTGATCGCGATGATCGGTCTCGTCGGCGGCTTCGCGACACCCGCGCTGCTCGCCAGCGGCGAGGACCGACCGATCGCCCTCTTCGCCTACATCCTGCTGCTCGACGGCTGTCTGCTGTTCATCGCGCGGGCGCGCGGCTGGCCGATCCTCGCTCTGCTGAGCCTGCTCGGCACCCTCGCCTATCAGGCGATCTGGATCGGCGGCCGGATGGGCGCCGACCAGCTGCTGATCGCGATCGGGGTCCTGGGCATCTTCGCTCTGGCCTACGGCTACGCCCTGCGCACGCTGCCCGCCGAGGGCCGCCGCCAGTGGCTCGTGACCCAGGCGGGGGCCGCCCTGTTCCCCTTCCTGTTCTCGATCTACCTGGCGAGCGTGGGCCGACTCGAGGAGCACATCTTCCCGATCGCGCTGCTGCTCGCCCTGCTCTCGGCATCCGCCTGCTGGATCGCGAGGGTGCAGGAGCGGGCCTGGCTGGGCCTGGCGAGCGCTGCGGCGACCACCGGCGTGATGGCAGTCCAGCTGCTCGGCCGCCGCTTCGACACCGGCCTGGCCTGGGAGGCGTCGGCGCTGTGCCTGCTGCTGGCGGCCGTGTACCACGTCTTCGCCTTCCTGGACCGCGAGAAGGTCGGCAGCCGCGGTCCGGGAACGGCGGCGATCGCGAGCGCTCTCGGCCTGCTCGTGCTGCTGATCGCGGCGTCCCTGTTCGCGGGCGACCCGCCCTGGTGGCCCTGGCTCGCGGGCTGGGTCGGGCTGACGGCGCTGCTGCTGCACCACGGCGGCCTTCCCAGCCGCGAGCGCCTACAGCCGATAGCGGCCGCCGGTCTGCTGGTCGGGATCGTCTCGTATCGGATCTCCCGCGACCTGCTCTTCCATCCCGTGGATTTCGCGGTCGAGGCGGGCGTCGTCCTGCTGCTGGCGGTGGCGCTCCAGCTGCTGGCGATCGGCCGTCGCCGAACGGAGGCGCGCCGCTTCGGCGAGCGCGCCGCCGCCCTCTTCTCCCTGCTCGCGCTGGTCTCCCTGTGCGTCTCCCGGGGCTTCGACACCAGCAGCGTGCAGCTGGCGCTGGGCACGGCGAGCGGCCTCGGCGTGCTGGCGCTGCTCGCCGCCTCGCGCATGCCGTCGGGCCCCTTCGCACTCGCCGCCACGTTGCTCACCGCCGTCGTGCACACGGACTGGAGCTTCTCCCGCGGCGACCTGACCGCCGACAGCGAGGCGGGCCTCGCACTCGCGCTCCAGGCGGCGACGGCGGCGTTCTTCGCCTTCTGGCCCTTCCTCGTCTTCGCGCGCCTGCGCGGGGAGCGCTTCGCCTGGTACGCGGCGGCCCTCGCCGGCCCGGCTTTCTTCCTGTCGCTGCGCGCGCTCTACGAGGGAATCTGGGGACCCGCGGCGATCGGCCTGCTGCCCGTGGCCCTGGCCGGCCTCGCCCTGGCGTGTGCCGTGCTCGCCGCGCGCATGCGCCTCCCCGGCGATCCCCGGCGCACCAGCAACCTGGTCTGGTTCCTGGGCGTTGCGCTCGGCTTCGCCACGCTGGCGATCCCGCTCCAGCTCGACAAGGCGTGGATCACTCTGGGCTGGGCGCTCGAGGGGATGGCGCTCCTGTGGCTGTGGCAGCGCTTCGACCATCCGGGGCTCAAGTACTTCGCTCTCGCCCTGTTCGCCGGGGTGACCCTGCGCCTGGTCGTGAACGAGGCCGTGCTCGGCTACTACGCGCGTCCCAGCGTGCGCATCGTGAACTGGCTCCTCTACACCTATCTCGTACCGGCCGCTGCCATGCTCGCCGGGGCGCGCTTCTTGAAGCGACACGAGCTCGCGCGCGTGCGCGACTTCGAGCGCTCGACCTATCGTCGGGGCCAGCCCTGGGCGGCCAGTCTGGTGGGGCTGGAGGTGATCGCCATCGTCTTCGTCTGGATCAACCTCGCCATCGCCGACTGGTTCTCCACGGGCAGCCGGCTCGAGATCCGGTCCGACTACATGCCGGCGCGCGACCTCGCCACCTCGATCGCCTGGGCGCTCTACGCCCTGGTGCTGCTGGCTCTCGGCGTCCGCGGCCGGAGCCGCGCGCTGCGCTGGCTGAGCCTCGCCCTGATCCTCACGGCCACGCTCAAGGTCTTCCTGCACGACCTCGGGGAGCTCCACGATCTCTATCGGGTCGCCTCGCTGCTCGGTCTCGCCGCGAGCCTGATCGCGATCTCCCTCGCCTATCAGCGCTTCGTCGTGCGCAGAGAACCCGCGGAGGAGTCGTGATCCGCCGCCGCGCACGCGCGCTGACGACCGTGCTGCTGGCCGCGCCCCTTCTCGCCGCGGCGGCGCCCGTCTCGCTCGAGCGCCTCTTCCCGCGCGAGGCCGAGATCCACGCCGACCGACCGGGGCTCGTGCGCCTGCCGCTGCCCCCCGAGGTGCTCGCGGCCACGCGGCCGGACCTGTCCGACCTGCGCGTCTTCGACGCCCAGGGTCGCGAGGTGCCCTACCTGGTGGACGCCCGGCGTGGCGCGGACGAGGCCGTCGAGGCGGGGGAGACCTTCGCTTCGCGGGTGCTGACGCTGGCGCGCGAGGTGGAGATGCGGGATCCCGGGCCCGACATCCACCGCGAGCACTACCGGATCGCGGCGCCTCCCGAGGCCCCGGAGGCGGGGGCCTGGACGCTCGTGTTCGACGTGAGCGCGCCGCGCTTCGCGCGCAGCGTGACGGTGCGCGCGGCGGACCGGACCCTCCTCGACGAGCAGGCGATCTTCCGACTCGACCCGGACACCCTGCGCGTACGGCTCCCCCTGCCCGCCTTCCGCGCCGATGCCCTCGAGGTCGACATCACCGGTGAGGAGGGCTTCTACCTCGAGCCTCGCTTCCGCTTCGAGAGCAGCCGCTCGTTCGACCCGCTCGGCGAGAGCGTGGTACCGCTCGAGGAGCTCTCGCGCGAGCAGCTCGACGGCCGGACGATCGTGCTGCTGGCGCGTCCGAGCGGGATCGTTCCCGACCGGCTGCGCGTCGCCAGCGCCACCGGATCCTTCCAGCGCGCGATCGCCGTGTTCGACGAGCTGCCGGGGCGCGCGGATCGCCGGATCGGGAGCGGGCGGATCTTCCGCGTGAACGCGCTGCGCGGCGTTCAAGAGCTCGAGCTCGAGGTCCGCCCCGCGAGCGGCTCGGTGCTGCGCGTGGAGATCGACGACGGCGACGCGCCGCCGCTCGGGGCGTTGGTGGTCTCCGCCGTGACCCGGCAGCCCGTGCTGGTCTTCGACCTGCCGGCCTTCGGAACGACTCCCGGAGAGGACGCGCGAGGCCTGCTCCGTTTCGGCGGCGGCCGCGCGCACCGACCGCGCTACCAGCTCCAGTCGCTGCTCCTGTCCGCGGGCGAGACGCTGCGCGGCAGCGAGGCTGAGGCGGCGGCCCGACTCTACGACCCGAGCGAGCTCGCCCTCGCGCACCTGGGACCCGTACGTCCGAACCCCGCCTTCGACGCCTCCCCGGCGCTCGCCTTCGCGATGCACCCGGGCGCGGAGATCGACGACCGCGCCTACTCGCACCGACGCGCGCTCCAGATCACCCCCTCACCCGAGGGTCTCTCGCGCCTGGTGCTCGCCCCCGAAGACGCTGCGCACGCCCAGGACGGATTCGCCGACCTGCGGGTCGTGAGCGACGACGCGCGGCAGTGGCCCTACCTGATGCAGCCGGAGGCCGTCGAGCACACGCTGCCGCTCCAGGTCGAGTCGCGCGACACGCGCCGGAAGGTCACCCGTTATGCGCTGGCGCTGCCCACCTCCCCGCTCGCTGCGCGAGGCGTCACGCTGCGCGCCAGCGCTCCCTTCTTCGACCGCGCCTACCGGCTCGACGCCCTCGACGGGGACGGAAATCGCCACGAGGTCGCCCGGGGACGGATGGTCAAGGACGCCCGGCGGCCGCGTCCGGTCGAGATCGGCTTCGCCTCCCAGCCGGTGCACGGCTTCGTGCTCGAGGTCGAGGACGGAGACGACGCGCCGCTCGAGATCGAGGCCGCCGAGGTGCGGATGCGCCTGCCCCAGCTCTTCCTGGTGGCGCCGCCCGGCCGCTACTGGCTGCTGGTCGGCCAGCCGGACGCCTCGGCGCCCCACTACGAGCTCGAGCGCGTGCGCGACGTCGTGCTCGCGGTCGGCAGCAGCCCGGTCGCGACCGAGGCCCTCGAGCCGAACCCGGATTTCAGCCTGGCAGCGCGACTGCGCTCCGAGGACGGGCCGACGAGCCTGGTCCAGACGGCGCTGATCTGGGGCGTGCTCCTGCTCGCCGTGGTGGTCCTGGGGGCGCTCACGTTCCGGGTGGTGCGCAGCGAGTCTCCGCCGGGCGGCGACGACGCCCCCCGATGAGACGCCCGCACGCGGCCGCGATCCCCCCACCGCCATTGCGCCTCGCGCGCAATCGCCGGCCTCGCCTCAGGCCTCCACGTCTCCGAACAGGAGGCGCAGATAGGCGCGGAACTGGAGCAGCTGCCGGACCAGCAGCTCCGGATCGTTCATCACGCGCGACAGGATGATGCCCCCCTCGATCATCGCCGTGAGCGTGTCGGCGAGATCCTCGAGCTCGACCTTCCGCACCATCGGATACCGGGCCACGATCGGCGCGAAGCGCTGAATGAAGATGTCGCGCCAGCGCTGCACGCCCGCCGCGGCCATCTCGCGCACGGCGGGATCGAACTGCTGACTCTCGTAGGTGAATGAGGCCACGAGGCAGCCCGGATGCACACCCGGCAGATCGCGCATCGCCTCGGCGAACAGCTTCAGGAACAGCAGCGCGCGCTGGAGCGGGTCCTCGACGAGCTCGTCGGCGCGTTCGATCACCGCGGTGAAGAACGCCTCGTCCTCGGCCAGGTAGCGCTCCATCAGCGCGCGGGCGAGATCCGCCTTGCCGCGGAAGTGATAGAAGAAGCCGCCCTTGGTGATGCCGGCGGCGGCGATGATCTCGTCGATCGAGGTCCCGGAGAAGCCCTTCCGCAGAACGATCTCCTGGGCCGTGTCGAGGATCCGGATTCGCGTGTCGGTGCCCCGGCTCATGCTCGGCCTCCTATACCGACCGTCCAGTCTGTGTGCACGAAGGCTCGGATCCGGATCGCATGAAAGGATATAAGTATATGATTGATAAATGAAATTAAGAAAAGCACCAGAAGTCCACTCGTCGCATTCGGCAGTCGCCCCTAGCCTTGAAACATACCAACTGGTCTCTTTCGAGAAACCCCGAGGAGGTGATTCCGATGCCCGGTCCGTCCGATCTGTCGAGCCCCGTCGAGGTCCTGCTGGACCCGGTGTCCCTGGCCTTCGTCGCCCTGTTCGTCGGGCTCCTGCTGTGGGAGACGCAGGCCCCGGGGCGCGAGCTGCCCCGGGTGCCGGGCTGGCGCGCGCGCGGTCTCACCTCTCTGGGCGTCTACTTCCTCCTCTCCTCGTACCTCCCCCTGATCTGGGACGGCGCGCTGGAGCCCTACCAGATCTACGACCTGACGGGGCTGGGCACCGTGGGCGGCGCGGTGTTCGCCGTGGTGGTCTACGAGCTGGCCGTCTACCTGTGGCACCGCGCCATGCATCGCTCGAAGCTGCTCTGGCGGACGATCCACCAGATGCACCACAGCGCCGAGCGCGTCGACACCTGGGGCGCCTTCTACTTCAGCCCGCTCGACATGATCGGCTGGACCTTCGTCGGCAGCCTGGTACTGGTCGTCGGCTTCGGCGTGACGCCGGGCGCGAGCACGGCCTTCCTGCTGGTCACCGCCTTCCTCGGCATCTTCCAACACACCAACGTCCGCACGCCGCGCTGGCTCGGCTACTGGATCCAGCGCCCGGAGAGCCACACCGTGCATCACGCGAAGGACATCCACGCCTACAACTACTCCGACCTCCCGCTCTGGGACATCGTCTTCGGCACGTTCCGCAACCCGGCGGGCTACGAGCACGAGACGGGCTTCCACCCGGGCGCGTCCGCGCGGGTCTGGGAGATGCTCACCTTCCGCGACGTCAGCGAACCCGCGGAGACCGCGGCGGCGGATGCGCCGGCGGTGGGTCGGCTGGCGACCTAACCCAGCAGAAGCCCGCCTTCGCTCGCCTGCGGCTCGCTGCGCGTCGTCCGACTCTCGAGTCGGCCTCCTGGCCCAGCCACCTAGCTCGAGTCCGCATCTCCGGCCAGCTCGAACAGGAAGTCGCGGGTTGCCGAGTCGGCGGGCAGGAAGCAGCGCATGCGGATCTCCTGGAAGGTGACATCCGTCGGCGTACCGACGGTCAGGATCAGGGAGTCCAGCTCGAGCTTCCGTCCCTCCTTCTGGACCCGGAAGCGCACGTGCGGATTCGAGTCGCCGATCGCGGGCCTCCGCCACTCCTCCGGAACTCCTTCGATCGCAATCAGCCGCTCGTAGACCTCCGACAGCCGGCCGTCGGGATCCTCCATCAACGCGTCGCGGTACAGGCGATGCAGCGCGCGATAGGCCACGTCGTGCCAGTTGACCAGGCAGGGCCGAAGACCGTCCTCGCGGAAGACCAGCTCCACCATGTTGGGAGCACCCTCGCGGAAGATCGCGGGATCCTTCACGAGGAAGGCGACGATGCGCTGCAGGGCCGCGTTCGACTTCAGATGCTCGAACTGGCGGTTCATGACCACCAGCGGAAAGGGGTCGAAGCGACGCATGATCATGTCGAGCGACTGGTTCAGCCAGCTGAGCCCGGGTTCGTCGAGGTCGATCGGGGCGTAGGCGCGGCCGAACCCCGCCGAACGGAGGATCACGTAGCGCTCGCTCGACGGAATCGCGAGCGCCTCGCACAGCCGCTCGAGGAGCGGCTCGCCCGGCATCGAGCGGCCGTTCTCGATGAAGCTGAGATTGCGCGCCGACGTCCCCGACCGGAGCGCGAGATCGAGCTGGCTCATGCCGCGCAGGAGGCGCCAATGCCTCAGCAGCTCACCCGTCGGGGTAGACCCCTTTTGGCCCACCCCGGCAGCCTACCAGAAGATCACGACACACTGGCGGTGCCCCCCTGACCCTGCCGAGCCCCTCCGCGCAGTGCCGTTTCGACCAGCTCCGCCAGGACCTCTGCCTCGCGCTTCTCCGGGATCCCGTCACCGCAAGCGATCGGACGCCCCTCGCGCGCGAGCGCGCGCAGGCGATAGAAGACCTTCGTGCCGGACTGCATGCCCACGCCTACCTCGATCTTCTCCACCTGCCCCTCGGGCCACTCGCGGGTGCGGCCGATGCCCAGGACGCGGCGGGTGACGGTGAGACCGCGTGGCGAGACCGCCACACGCGTGGTGCCCGCCCACAGGTCGAGCACGCACACCCAGAGCAGAGTGGCGAAGCAGCCGAAGACGAGCGCGAAGAAGAGTGGCGCCCCGACCCGCGTCAGCAATGCGGTGCCGGCCGTCCACACCCCGGTGAAGGCCGTGAGACCCACCGCCACTCCCGGATTGCGCGCCGCCCCGAAGGAGAGCTCGATTCCGCCCCCGGGCCGCCGGGTGACGCCGATCTTCGAGCCGGGCGGGGGCCGTCCCGCGGCAACCGCGTCGCGGATCTCCGGAGCCTCGATGCCGGAGTCCGTGAGACACTCGTCGCTGTCGGCGGTCACGAAGACCGGAACGACGAAATGACTGCGGAAGTCCACGCCGGCCGACCGGGCCGAGACGGTGAGTCGCCAGAGGACGCGCGCGCGCGGACCGTCCGCTCCCGTGGCCGACTCGCCCCACGGAATCCGGAAGCACACCGGGACGTCGGTTCCGAGGCGCCCGGGGCGCGTCGCGTGGAGCGCGATCGTCTCCTTCTCCTGCCAGAGGATCGACTCCTGGCTCGCGTCGTCGCTGCCCGCACCGCGCGTCTCGCGCACACAGTCGAGCCGGACCTGGAAGCCGCCCTCGGGCGCGAACGCCCGCGAGAGATGGACGACGCCCTCGAGATGCCCGCCGATCACTCCAGGGAGCGTGCTCAGCTCGAAGACCGTGCCGCCGAAGCGGCGCTGGCGTGCGGTCTCGCGCAGCGCCCAGGCCAGGAGACCGATGCCCACGGCCGGGAACAGCAGACCCACGGCTGCGACGGCGCGATCGCGCCCCAGCGCCTCGACCATCTTCGGCACCAGGGGCCAGGAGATGGCGTTCCAGAACAAGGCGAAGATCCAGGCGACGCCTAACGCCACCCTGCCCGATCCCGCGATCTCACGGGAAGCCCACTCCCGGTCCCACATCCAGGGCGCCTCGGGATGGCTTCGACGCTGCTCGAAGCGCTCGCCCGCTCGTCGGCGCAGGAAGGCCGCCAGGGCGATCATGCCCGCGCCCGCGACGCTGAACACGAGCCCCAAGACGCCCGCCGCGAGCCGCCCTTCGACGTCGCCCGGGGTCGCCGCCCGCGGAAGCAGGTGGAGCAGCGCCCAGACGCCGGCGAGGACGAAGACCCCGCCGAAGAGGGAGAGGAGGAGAGCGCCGCGCCCCGCCGAGCTCAGCTCGGCGGTGGCGTCCGGCAGCTCTCCGATTCCCGTCCGCGGGTCGTGGCGCCGCATGCCCCTTCATCGGCGCTCCGGGTGGGTACCCTTGCGCGATTCCGGTGTGAAATCCTCCGTCGTCTGCGGTCGGCGGCGAGTCCGCCGCTGGCCGCGCGGCGGGCGGTGCTCCAGACTCCCGGTGCCCGTCCGCGCGCGCCCGAGGAGAGACCCGTGAACGCCCACGACGCCGTCCAGCTGTTCGCCAAGACCCTCGACAACCTGGAGAAGTGGATGGACAAGGCCGAGGCCCACGCGAAGGACCGGTCCTTCGACGTGGACGTCCTCGTCCAGGCGCGACTGGCACCCGACCAGTACGCCTTCGTCCGGCAGGTACAAGCGACCTGTGACCAGGCGAAGTACGCCGCCGCCTACCTGTCGGGGAAGCCCGCCCCCTCCCATCCGGACACGGAGCAGACCTTCCCGGAGCTGCGCGAGCGGATCCGGAAGTGCGTGAGCTTTCTCACGACGGTGTCGGAGAAGGACTTCGCGGGCGCCGACGAGCGCAAGGTCGCTCCGCCCTGGCTCGGCGGACGGTGGCTGCGCGGCGAGGACTACCTCGTCCACATGGCCATCCCCAACTTCTTCTTCCACGCCACCATGGCCTACGCCATCCTGCGTCACAACGGCGTCGCCCTCGGCAAGATGGACTTCATCGGCTCGTTCCCGACCCAGGAGGGGTGAGGCTCCGGGGCGGCCCGGTCTCCGCCGGGCTGCCCGCGCACTCCGTCTGCTCCTGCGTTCAAGGCAGGCGCGGCGGCGACCGATCCCAGGGAGCGGTGAGCGACATCCCCGGGCGCGATACGGCGAGGCGCTTCGGCTTCCAGTGGGAGCGCTACGACGATTTCTTCCCGGGCTACGAGGAGCAGTTCCGGGGCTGGATCGCGCCCCTGGGGCCGGAGGCCTTCGCAGGGCGCGAGGTCCTCGATGCCGGCTGCGGGATGGGGCGCAACGCATGGTGGGCCTCCCGCTACGGTGCGGCGCGCGTGGTGGCCGTCGACGCCGCCGAGACGACCGTGGCCTCGGCGCGCAGGACGCTCGCCCGCGCTCCGGGCGCGCGCGCCGAGCTGGCCAGCCTCTACGACCTCGCCTACGACGCCGACTTCGACGTGGTGTTCTCGATCGGGGTGATCCACCACCTCGAGCACCCGAGGCGCGCCCTCGAGCGCCTGGTCCGGGCGCTGCGGCCGGGCGGCACCCTCCTCGTCTGGCTCTACGCCTTCGAGGGCAACGAGTGGATCGCCCGGATCTTCCGCCTCCTGCACCCGGTGCTGCGCCGGCTGCCCCCGCGCCTCCTGCACGCGCTCGCCCACGGCCTGTCGCTGCCGCTGTGGCTCCTGCTGCGACTGCCCTGGCGGAAGACCGCCTACCTGCAGCAGATCTCGCGGTTTCCGCTCCCGCATCTGCACACGATCGTCCTCGACCAGCTCGTGCCCGAGATCACGCGCTACTACCGCCGTGAGGAGGTCGAGAATCTGTTCTCGGGCCTCGATCTCGCCCGGGTCCAGATTCACCCCAACCGGGGCTACAGCTGGACGGTGGTGGGAGAGCGCGGCTAGGCGCCCTCCCCGTCCGCCCGCGCGACTGGCCGGGATCCTCGTCCTGCGCGTCGGCTGAAGCGGGCCGGTGGAACTCGTCTCGCCCGCTCGTCGTCCTCCACGCAGGGCACTCGTTAGTCGGACCGTCTCTTCCAGGAGACTACGCGTCGCACTCTCGGGACGGACGGTGCGGCACGGCGAGGGCGATCGGCCCGAAGGGACCGCCGTCGGGCTGCTACGAGCGGTGAGGCCGCGGGCGGCGCGTCCGCGATGCCACCCAGAGCGCGACGAGGCCGGCAGGGAGGAGCAAGGCCGACCCGGGCTCCGGCAGCGCCGTCACCTCGTCGATCCCCAGCGTGCCGGTCACCGGGTTCGGCTGGCCCGAGCCCGAGATGGGATCGGGGTCGTGGCGGATCAGCAGCGTGTTCACGGTGGCGAGCGTATCGGCCAGCGTTCCGTTGCCCGCAGTCTGGGTGAGCGAGGCGTCATCGAGGCCGAACCCGACCGAGACCCAGCCGCTGGCGGCGGGCAGCACGGTCTCGTTGGTCGTGGTGAAGGTCCCCCCGTTGCCGAACACGGTGACGCGCAGGGCGAGCGGATTCGGCCCCAGGTTGTTCAGGAGGAAGTTGATCGCCACCACGCCGGCGGCGTCATAGTCGCCGATCCACTGCGCGATGTTGTTCGTTCCGAGGTTGCCGCCGGAGGAGCTGATCTGGAGATAGCGGTCACCGACGCCACTCGGCCCCCCGGAGGCGATGTTCGTCGGCATCGCGCCGCCGGCCCAGCCCTGGAGGCTCCCGTCCTGGAAGTCGTCGACTTGACCCAGCGTGATCCCGGCGGCCGGCGCAGCCGCGAGAGCCGCGGCCAAGCCGCAGCATAAGATCCATCCGCGCATCACTTCCTTCCTTCAGCAACGATTCTACTCCAAGCGCAACTCTGAGATGGATGGATGTCGCTCAGTCCGAAGATCGCTCCCCCAGCGCGTCGCGATCGCCAAGGCCTTCCCTTTCGCGGACATCACGCCGCAGATGCGTGCCGCCTGCCTCCGAGCGCCGCCGGCTCGCGAGCTCCCTGCGGGCCGCCCCGCACAGAGCAGCGGCGAGCAGCGCGAGCCCAGGGAGACCCGGCCCGGGCACGGGGGCGCCGGCCGGGATCGAGCCGGCATCCGTCGGATCGCTCCCCGCCAGGACCTCGTCGCTGTCGGCATAGCCGTCGCCGTCGCTGTCGACGAGCAGGGGGTCGGTCCCCGTGTCCTGCGGACCCACGAAGACGTGCGTGTTCGTCTCCACCGTGTCGAGCAGGCCGTCGTCGTCGTCGTCTGCGTCGCAGGCATTGCCGGCGAGATCGGAGTCGGTGTCGAGCTGGTCGAGATTGGCCGCGGTCGGGCAGTTGTCGAGGCCGTCGAGCACCGCGTCTTCGTCGCGGTCGACGCCCATGCGAGTCCCCGAGCCCGGAGGCGCACAGGTATAGGTCAGCGGTCCTTCGGTCGCCGCCAGCGCGCGCAGCGAGGCGTCGTCGATCGTGGCGCCGTGATCGTCCTGGAACAGGCCCGAGGGCAGCCGCACCCAGCCGCGTGCCGCGCCTCCGACGCTGCCCTTCACGATCAGATCGCACTCGGTGACCGTGCCGCCCAGGGTCAGCGAGACGAAGGGGGTGCCGGAGCGCTGGATCAAGAGATCGATACGAGGTCCGACGGCGGCCGCGTTCGTGGCGGTGAGCGTGATCTGCTGACCGACGATCGGCGCCAGATCGCTCGGAAAGACGAGCATGAAGGCCTCGAGGTCGAGCTTCTGCTGATTCGTAAGCGCGAAGAAGCCCGGAGCCGCCGGGGCGTCGAGGAAGATCTTCATCGTGTCGATCGAGCCGTCGTGCTGGAAGCCCCAGCCGCGAATCTGGTCGCCGAAGTTCGTGGCGACCCCGGTGGTCGGGCCGAACATCCCGACCTTCGCGTACATGTTGCGCAGGTGCGGGATCTTGAAGTTCTGGGCCGGCTCTACGATCTTGGACTTCGCCGAGTTGGTCCCGTAGAAGCCCCTCGCCGGATCGATGGCGTGACAGTCGT
>Ga0315553_10000653_pt1 | contig 30129 bp, 25 predicted proteins | sample SalMarSW160140MG_FD_203099 | JGI IMG/M metagenome (GOLD analysis project Ga0315553, IMG submission 203099) | Salt marsh sediment microbial communities from the Plum Island Ecosystem LTER, Massachusetts, United States - Salt Marsh Sediment SW1601-40 ... | reverse complement strand
CCAGTTGCTCAGCATCAACTAAGCCCGTGCGTTTTGCAGTTTGTATCAATAAATCTTTCATCCGCCGGCTTTCTCTGGGGTCCTAATCTTGTGGCCGCTGCAGACCATTGCGAAACGAGAGCCTGCTGTTCGATTCAAAGCAGCTAAAAGCTAAATGCCACCCAGCACTTTCCATGGGTCCATTGGCTTAGGCTTTAGTCCGGGCCAGCTTTCGTAATTCTGGAACTTGCTTTCAGCTTCTTCAAATGTCATTCTGTTTTCATCAGAAATTCTCTTAAGCTGTGCCAAGCCACTGGTATCACTTGGTCGCAGGATATTGGCCTTTACAAATATATAGAGCTTATTTGCTTTATCTTCGTTGGCAATAGTTCTGAATAAGCCTCCTACTAATGGCAGGTCGCCGAGTATGGGCACCTTGCTTCCGCCTTTGGATTGGTTTAGTTTTGTCAGACCGCCTAAAATTATTGTGCTGCCATCGGGAACAGTAACAACTGTTGTCAGGTTGCTTGTTCTATAATCAGGTGGACGATTTTCCAGTTTATCAAAATCTTCGCGGACCATATTAATTGCAAGGCGCAACAAATCACCTTCGCTGATATTTGGAGTGATGGACAGTTCAATTTTAGCAGGGTATTCGGTCCATTTGCTAGTTGTGACTGGATTACCCTCGTTTGTGTAGCTCGTAGTCGACTCTTGGACATAAGTCCTTTCAGAGGTATTTATCAGTCCCTCTTCATTATCGTTGACCAGAACTTTTGGCTGAGCCAGGACTCGGCCGTAGTCTTTCTTGTCCATAGCGGTCAACAGGGCCTGTATTTTGTCATCGGCGTAGAATCCCTGCATCTGTCCTGTACCATTTCCTTCCGAGTCCCTTAGATTCCATCCACCTTCGAGGTCATTACCAAGAGCATTCAAATTGGGTAACAGCCCAATACTATCTTTTATCAGTACATTACCTGTGACAACGTTTTTTGCATTCGCTATAAGATTTAGGTCGTACTCAAACTGGTCGGTTTGGGTTATTTCAACCAGTGCCACATCTATTAAAACCTGTGGTCTTCTCTTGTCCAGTTGTTTTATTAAACTCGCTATCCATTCCTGATTTTTCTTGCTGGCGTAGACGATAAGCGAGAAGGTATTCGGGTCAGGAACTATGGCTATGTCTTCCTCTTTTTTAGTGATTGTTTCAATCTTGCCTTCCTTGTCTTTCACCGTCTCCTGGATAAGGCTCTCCAGGACCCCTGCCAGGTGGCCCGGCGAGGAGTTTTCGAGCGGGTAAATTTTGTAAGGTATTTCTTCTTCGAGCATCTCGCTGTCGACATAGCTGATAATCTCAGTTATCTGGATATGCTGCTCAGCCGTTGCATTAATCAAGAGAGAATTAGTTGATTCTATCGTTACAACCTGCGGTTCTTCCACAAGAGCCTCCGTCAATGTTCCATCCGAAGATCGCCTGGTAGCTGGTGGCTGGTCTCCGGGTTTAATGGGGGTAGTGATTCTCGAAGGAGTTCCTGTTGTGGTGCCGCCGATTATACCAAGTTCCTGGAGTTTTTTCCTGGCCTCCTCGGCATCGACGTTATCGATTTTATATAATTTCAGGGTTCGCAGGTCCTGCTGTTCCACATCAAGGGCGTCTATCAGCTCGTCGACAACGACCAGCTGCTCCTCAAGGCCTATCATCAGGATACGGTTTGTTCTTTCGTCTGCGTCGAGATATACAGCGTCTTTCTCCGTTTGGCCTGGCGTTGCCGTCTGTCGGGTTCGGGTTCTGGTTCTAGCGGCACGTTCGCGGGCCTCACGGGCCCTTCTCGCGGCTGCGGTCTCACCGGCGCGTGGCGCCGATACCGTTGGTGCCGGTTCGGCAATACTGACAGATACAGTCTCTAACTGCCCGGCGAGTGCCTGAACCTTCTGGGCAAGCGTTTTTGCCATGGTGAACGTCAACTGCCTGAACCTGAATTTTCTCGGGTCACCGGGCTTGTCTATCATATCCAGAAGCTGCTCTATGCGCCCCATACGGTAGGCGTAGTCGGTGACACTAAGTGTTGCGCCGCCAATCGGTTCGATGGCTACACCGAGCTTCATAGCAGTCAGGAAATTCTTCGCGCTGGTTGTATCTATATGCTTTAATTCAAGGATGCGGGTTACCACCACATCGCCATGCTCGGCCCTGTCTCCCTCCCTCTGCAGGGCAGGGTCAACGTCCAATACTTCCGCCACAGGAACCACTATAACAAGATTATCGCTGTGGCGACTCATCACAAAGCCTTTGAACTTCAGCACGGATTCAATCAGGGAGTACAAATCCTTTACCTTGATAGGTCCCCGGAGCTTGCCCTGAAGTTTGAGAGTGACCTCGCCTTTGATCTTGGCAGGGTCGTATATAAAATCCATACCCAGATACTCGCCCCCTAAACTCAGTAAATCAATGATTTGAAGCTTCTCAGGCAGGTTCAGGTTCAGGGTTTGCTCGCCGTTGGGGATAGGCGTCGGTTCATACGGCCGGGTAACAACCGGACTTGGCTCAATAACTTTACCTGGCTGCGCAGCGGCAGGCGTTGGTTTTGTTATTGTGGGCTCGCTGGGCTCGGCTGCTGGTCGAACCTCTTGCCTGCCGGCCTTCTGCAGTTGACGAAAAGCAACGACAATTTTTTCCAGCCAGTTTACCGGTGCAACAACCAGCACTGAATCGTTGTGAACATCTATAATTGCTCTTGCAGCGGCGGTTGTGTCCGGCGGATTAGAGAAGCTGCCGATAGATATATTGCCGAGCGTCGTTGCAATCTGCTGATTGGATGGCAGAAGTCCGACTGCCGAGACAGAAGAAATTGTTTTTATGGCGAATTGTTCACTTGAATCAACAACCTGCAAGATAGCGATTGCTTTTGTTAGCTCATTCGGCGGAGCGGTTACGAGAAGCGCGTTGGTGCCGGGAATCTGTGACACTGTGCCTATATTGAGCTCAGCAAGATACTGCCTGCCCTGCTTAGCTTGTATGTGATTTAGGGGGAAAAACTTGTGTTGTACCGTTCCGGAGGTGCTGCTTTGCTCTGCAGCAAAAAGGCAACTGCTGCATAGCGAAAATATTACCGCCAAAATGAGATTGAAGGACCAGCTATAGCCCATACCCCCGTGAGAAAAACGCCGTTCCATCATCATAAGTTACCTCGTAGTTTGACAAACCCAGAATATAGATACAAAAATAGCACTCATACTAACTAATCAGACAGAGAAAAGGGCCAAAAGTTCCCATTTTCAGTATTAAAAACACTAATTTACTGACCCGTAAGCTAAAAAAAATGCCAATCGCAAGGTAAAAAAAGGGAACGGTTTTTGGGTCCTATAATTTCAGCCTTGATTTGATTGGATTCGTGGGGTGGTTCCCGTTTGGCGGCGTGTTGTGAATTGGCCAATCAGGTCTGAACCTGCACTCGATGGGCAGGGTTTATTACCTCCTCTGACGAGTGGAACTACGCGGCCTCAATCGCCTTCTAATTATCTGGTTGTTGCTACGAGTTGGATTTTGCTGTACATCCTCCAATTCTTTGCCCAAGTCGCCCAGGTTCTTTGCCTCTTCGGAACTTATACGTGCAGCTCTGAACTCGGAGATAAGTTTGTCCATCTGTTCGGCCTTTTCCTGGGGGTTTTGTTCCGAATCTGTTTTGTCAGACTCGAGATTCCCTTGCAGATCCTTTATTTTGTCGACAAGCTCTCCCAGTGCTTCACTTTCCTGGTTGTTTATCGGCGTGTCTATTGGTGGACTCGCAGGTGGTCTTGTTACGGCGCCGGCTCGAGTCTTATATCGAGAGATCGAAGTGGGTATTGGAGTGGTCTCGGTAGGCCTTGAAATGGTCTCAGCAGGCATTACTGCAGTGGTCTCGGCGGGCATTGGTGTAGTCTCAGCATATTCGGGTTCGTTTTGTATATTGGTGAACGTGGAGACAGACGGCGAGCTTGCCAGAAGATTTATTTGTCTCTGCCTTTGCTCAACGGGCAGCTCAAAGGTTCTTTGGCCGTCTCGGACGACTATAAGGTCCTCTTTTATTTGCTCTATAATCAGATGGCCTACCTCACTGGACTGTCTGACCCAGTGCAGGCCCTTTCCAGGCTCATTGATAAATGCCAGCGATTTTTCCGGATTTTCCGGACAAACGCTGGTGCCAGTAAGCGTAAACTTGACAGAAACTCTGCTTGGCTTGGGTGAAGCAGTGCGTTTAGTAGAGCGTGCCGGGGTTTTTGGTTGGGGCTTAGGGGGCGGGTTGAGGTATGCTGCAAAGGCCTCCCCTTGTTTTACAAGCGGTGAAGTCTGGTTGTGGCGGGTTTCTGATTTGCTGCCCTCGGCTTTATTGAACTTTTCAATCACGCTGGGCGAATTCAGGAATTGCTCGACCTGCTTGTCGCTACGTACACCAAAAACCACAGGGAAAATGAAGAAAACGCCTGCCAAGGCCGCCGCTATTATACTTGTCATTCGCAGTGTCTTTATCATAAATCGTTCGAGTCTCCTTTTTCTTTGACATCGCGGTTGGGTTTTGGTTCCTGCCAGTGGACGATTTTTTCCAAATAAAGCTGCTCGTTTCCAGCGTATTCAACGCTTTGCTCGGGCGTATGGCATTCAGTGCAGCTTGACTTTGGCTCGGTGGTCTTTTCTATTCCCAAGCTTTTATTGTGTTCTGAGCCCGGGCCATGGCAGTTTTCACAGCCTACATCTTTCAAATGGCTGGTTTTCTCTTCCGAGATAAACCCACTATCGTAATCCATTCCCACAACGTGGCAGACGACGCATTCCGGGTCGTACTGGGAGCCGACTTTTTCGAGGGTCGCGTAAGCGTGTGCGTGTGCTTTGCTGCTCCACTTTTCGTATTCATAATTGTGACAGAGCTTACAGGATTTTGAGCCGGTGTATTCCAGGCTGTTCGACAATGGAAGGCGCAGATATTGCTCCAGGAGATTGGCATTTTTAACGAGTTGCTGGTAGTCTTTATATAGTCGAACAAGTGAGGGATTCTGTGGTAAATCTTCGCTTACCGGTATTGCAGAGAAACTCAGCTTGACACCGTCTTCGTCATCAGCGGCTTTTATCTCCAGCTTGCTTACGTATCTGCCAAAGCGACCTACCGAGAAAACCAGAGGCCTTTCGTTAGGTTCACTTGCTTCCAGCGGTTCATCAGCTTCGGGGGGACAAACCACATAATCTACAACGGAGAAATCCTCTGTGATAGAGCTGATAATATCAACGTCGGAATGGTCCAGGATAAGGATATTAACGCTCGGCAGATCAGATCGAGGGGGAAAAAGCTCTTCGATTTTTTCTCTCGGCATCGATTCTGCATTAAAAGCCGCAATCGTTATCGTTACAATTTTGTCGTTTAGTGGGAACTGCTTTGTAAATTTTACAGGCACATTCGCATCAGTTGGGCCGTAAGGACTTATGATATTTAAAACCGAGCCGATACTGTCAAGGAGTCCGCGATTTTGAGCTGTTTCGATGTCTTTCTTGGTAAGATTAACTAAATCGTAGTCAAGAAGACCAAAGGCCTGGATTAATATATCGAACTTAATCAGGTCCTGTTCACTGTCGCCTTCGATAAGCGAGCCTGTATCAACAATCAACCTTTTTTGTTTAGGCACGCTGTCCAGTATCGCCGAGCGTTTGTCAAGTCCCCCAAGTTGTCCGCCGGAGCAACCACACGGCTTCAGCTCCCCAAGCTCGTTACCCGTTAGAAAAACCGTAAGCACATCGGTTTTTTGGGCTGGTTGCGCTGATGGCTTTGCCCATCCAGCCAGTAAGCACGAGACTGCAAGCGTCGACACACAAAAGCAAGCTACTAATCGCATCATATTACAAGTTAGTTTCGAACCCGTGCCAGTCGGGCTTAAGTTCATGTTCGGGTTCCTGTGATGCAGGTTATTTTAAGAACTCCACACGCATATCTTTTTGCGTCCGAGAACCCACAAAAAAGGTTCCCTGATTGATGCGGGGCGAACATTAGTTTTGTCGGTAGAAGCCGCGGCAGGAAATTGTCTCTTTACCCCCACCTTTTATGTTTACAGAGAATGTATCCGTGAAAAGACTTTCCTTATCCTTGACTGGCGGCGGTACTATTTCCACCTTAAGCTCATAACCGTTGCGAATTTTCTCCTGACTCAGGACCTTTATAGTATTATTTTTAGATGAGGTCGATTCGATCTCGAAATCTTCATCGTAGTTGCTTAACACCCAGACTTTTCTTACTGTCGGTTTTTGTGGTTCAGCTTTGAAGACGATAATCTGTTGTGGGCTAAGTGTAAATCTCGGCAGAACATCAAAGGTTATGGTGACTCTATTTAATTCCGGATGAGACAGCTCGATATCGATGCGACCCTTCAGATTGTTCTGCAGTTTTTCCATATCGACCTTCGGCGTTAGAACAAATTTCATAGCCTTCGCCGAAGGGTCGTAATCAGCACTTATGCAGTTGGCGGTTGATTTGAAGTTCGTTATTGAAAATGGCACATTGTCACGGCAGGCAATTGTTATCTCCGGGCAGTTGGCGTTTTCCTTTTCAAGAAAGAGCTTTAGTCTATTCGGTTGCCATTCAACTTTGGTTACCACATTGGCCGTTATGGTCAGTGTAACCTTGGATTCAAACGGGTCGTTGCTGTATACATGCAGTTGTCGCTTGACCGTGCCTGTTCGTGTGCCTAGCTTATACGTTACTTTTAATGTGGCACTTTTACCAGGTTCGAGTTCTTCCTTGCTTAATTCTACGTTGGCGCCACAACACTTCTGGACCCTCGTAATTTCCAACAGGCCTTTGCCGGTGTTTGTGATTTTGAACTCGCCGGTCTGTTTCGTATTAGGCCCGACATCTCCGAAGTCGTGCTCTAATTTGTCTAACTTAATCTTCGGGACTCCTTTGCCGGCAGGTGTTTTCTTGCGTGTAGTTGTGGCTTTTTCCTGGCCGGCTTGCGAGTCGGGCGTTGCCAATGTTGCTTTAGATTTGTCTGAAGGCCCAGCTTGCTCTTGACAGCCAGTCTGTAGGAACAAAACGGGGCCGGACAAAAGCAAAAAGTAGAGAATAGAGGTTAGAAAGCTTTGCTTTCCGGCTTTTGCTCTTTTATTTTCGCTGCGGTTCTGTTTCATATTTTCATCTCCAAGTTTAGCATACAACATAACCTTTTGTCGGCCTACAAACCCACTATCTTAACGTAAAGGGTATCGGCAGGCAAGGAATTTTTGGCCCGTATTAACCGCGATAAGTAATTTGAAAAATTATGTTGCAATATTTGCTGGTTCTGTTAGAATCCGCTGCTTAGTGTATTTTAGAGAGCTATAGTTATGAAAAAGAAGATACATCCGGAATATAATAAGGTAGTAGTGCATTGTGGCTGTGGAGGCACTTTCGAGACCCGCAGTACGGCAAAAGAGATACATGCAGAGATATGCTCTATGTGTCATCCGTTCTATACCGGTAAACAGAAATATGTTGATACTGCCGGTCGAATAGAGCGATTCCAAAAGAAATACGGCGCAGACTACGCCAAAGGGGCCGCACTCCACAAAAAGCCGGAAAACGGAAAAGCCAAAAAAAATCAACAGCAGTAGCTGGGTTTTCAGATTTACAATCCGGGCTCCTGTTCCGACTAAAGTCGGGATTGGAGCTCGTTGCTCTTTTGGCAGCGGATTGAAGCTATGGCGAAGGAAAAAGATAGTGTGCTTACAAAGCTCGACGAGATAGAGGCCCGCTACAGCGAGATCGAAAACCAGATTGCCGACCCGGCGGTTACCAGTGATTCAGCCAGGCTGATAGCTTTATCCAAAGAGCAGGGCAAACTGAAAGCGATAGTCACAAAGTATCGTGATTACAAAACAGTAATAGCCGGTATCGAAGACGCCGAGCAGATATTAAGAGATGGCACAACGGATGAAGATTTCAGAGCACTGGCGAAAGAAGAGCTGCAACAACTTGAAGCACAAGGCAACAGTTTGCTTGAGGAAATCACGCATACCCTGATGATGGCCGGCGATATGAGTATCGACTCGGTTATAATGGAGATTCGAGCTGGTACCGGCGGCGAAGAAGCGGCCTTGTTTGCGCGTGATTTGTACAATATGTATGTGAAATTCGCAGAGGATCACAAATGGAAAGTTGAGCAACTTGGCTTTAGCTCAACAGAAAAAGGTGGTTTTCGCGAAGCAATATTTAGCATCAAAGGCGATGGGGCGTGGTCTGAATTAGGCTATGAAGCCGGCGGTCACCGTGTTCAACGGGTGCCTCAGACCGAATCACAGGGCAGAATCCACACTTCGGCTGCAACAGTGGCGGTACTGCCTGAGCCGGAAGAAGTGGATGTTCAAATAGAAGCCAATGATGTTGTCGAACATGTCAGCAGGTCGAGCGGGCCGGGTGGACAAAATGTCAACAAGGTCAGCAGCGCTATTAAGCTCGAACATATTCCGACCGGAATCACAGTTAGTATGCAGGATGAGAAAAGCCAGCATAAAAATCGTGCCAAGGCCTGGCGGATTCTAAGGAGCAAGATTTACGAGCACTATCAGAGCCAAAAAACGGCTCAGCGTGATTCACAGCGCAGGACTATGATTGGCTCAGGTGACAGGTCTCAGAAAATCAGGACATATAATTTTCCGCAAAATCGTGTGACCGACCATAGAATCAATCTGTCGCTTTACAGTCTGGAAAAGATAATGGCCGGCGGTATGGGCGAGTTAATTGCGGCACTGAAAGACTACGACAGAGAGCAAAGATTGAAGAGTCTTTAAGGCGTATTTCGTGAATCGTATCTCGAAACAGATACGACATACGAGGTACGAGGTACGAAATGATAGTGGTTGTTACAGGTATGGTCGGCGTTGACAAAAAAAGCTACCTTCAGAAGGTATGTCAATTCGCCGCCGCAAAAGGTAAAGAGCTTCTGCTGTGCAATGTTGGCGAGCAGATGTACGCCGAAGCGCCTGATATTCCCCCCGGCAAAATCCTGGACATATCAATCAAGAGGTTGAGTTCACTTCGCCGGAGTGTTTTCAAAGACATCATTGCGAAAGCCAAAAAGACCCCTAATCTGATAGTCAACACCCATGCAACTTTCCGCTGGCGACACGGGTTGTTTCCGGCAGTGGACTTCGACCAGATGCGTCAGCTCAATGCTGATATGTACATCTGCCTGATTGAGGGTGTGACTGCTCTGCACGCCAGACTGCTCGCCGAACACCAGATTGAACACAGTTTGAAAGATTTGATTGTCTGGCGGGAAGAAGAGATTATCAGCACAGAAATGCTATGCAAAGGTATTAATGACAAAATCCCCTTTTACAGTCTTGCCCGCGGTACTGAAGAAGAAACTATCGAAATGTTCTATGGGCTTGTATTCGAGGAAAATGCCCAAAAGGCGTATTTGAGCTTTCCTATGACCGCAATTGATGGTATGAGAAATATAAAAAACGAGATTGACGAATTTCGACTATTAATGAAACAATCGTTTATCTGTTTTGACCCAGGTGACCTGGAAGAATCGTATTTACTAAATTGTGCCCAGCAGGCAACCGAGAAGGAACTGGATTTTGTCGAGGTGCCGGCATTGGGGCGAAAAGTTCAACTGGATTTGCACCAGGTCAAGCAAATCGAACGCGATATTAACAGTCAGATATATGCCCGCGATTTTATGCTGATAGACCAGTCGGATATGATAATCAGCTTTATCCCGGCGATGCCTGATGGGCGGGCGGCAATATCCAGCGGCGTGGAAAGAGAGCTCCAGCACGCTCACGAAGCAGCCAAGCAGGTTTACGTCATCTGGATGGCGAAACAAACTCCTTCGGTGTTCATTACACAGACAGCAACAAGACTATTTGACAACGTTGACGAGGCGGTGAATTTTTTCAAAAGTAAGGGATATGTAAAAGAGTGACCATTGTAGATAGAGAGCAATTATCAGCTTGTATTGACCATACGCTGCTCGATGCTACGGTGACAAAAGAACGGATCGAACAGCTGTGCGAGGAAGCGAAAAATTATGGTTTTCATACGGTATGTGTAAACGGGCGATGGGTACCTTTGGCAGCTGAGCTGTTAGCCGGCTCTAAGGTTGCAGTCGGCGGAGTAGTTAGTTTGCCACTCGGTGCCGATTCTACCAAAATCAAAGTTGCTCAGGCCGAAGATGCCATTTTCGCCGGCGCGGATGAAATCGATATGGTAGCTGATTTGGCGGCCATAATAGAAGGTGATTCGGAGTATCTGCAAAGCCAGATACGAGCAGTACTGAAAGTATGTCGCTTGATGAGGCCGAATGTTTTACTGAAGGTTATAATCGAGTCGGCTGCGTTGACTCGTGAACAAAAGATATTTGCCTGCCAAATCGCAGATAGTTGCGGCGTCGATTTTGTAAAGACCAGCACAGGTCTGCACCCTGCTGGCGGAGCAACGGTCGAAGATATAAAGCTGATGAAAGAAACAGCGCCAAGCTGTAAGATAAAGGCCGCCGGCGGTATCAGGACTGCGGAGCAGGCCCTTGAAATGTTAGCTGCAGGCGCACAAAGAATAGGAACCTCTTCGGGCGTGCAGATCATAAATGAGTTCAAGGCGGAATAACTGCGATGATGACAGGGACAACTGTCAAATCAGATAAAACTATCCTGTGCAAGCTGTACTGTAGAAAGAGCAGTGCGTCCGTAGATTTGCCGGCTTTGAGCCAGGTTTTTGCCGGCTTGAAACATGCGTCAATTCTCGGCGGCAATGTAGCTAAAACAGATGCAGATAAATTCAGCTATTGGGCTGCTGAGCCGAAAGAGATATTTGAGTTTCGCAGTGGGCAGAAAAAACCGTTTGAAAAGCTACATAGGGTCCTGACCAAATACAAACTTGAAGTGGACTTACAAAGTGTCCTGCCGGAGGGGATTTTTTGTGGCGGATGGGTCGGGTACTTTAGCTACGAGCTTGGCCGATATATCGAACGTCTGCCGGAGACCACAGTAGATGACCTCGAGATGCCGCTGATTCGGCTGTGTTTCTACGACCGTCTTATCGCCTACGACCATATTGAAGGAGTCTTTTGGCTGCTTGCCCTCTGTCTGCCGGGTGAGGCCGAACAGCCGGAGGATAAATTAGCGGCTCTGGAGCAGTTGCTGGATGAATCCCAACAAATCCATGTGGCGTTACCTGCGCCTGCCGACCTCGACAACATTGACTTCTCTCGAATACGATGCAATATGGACAAAGATTACTACCTGCAGACGGTCGAGAGGATAAAACGTTATATTTACGATGGTGACGTTTACCAGATTAACTTCTCACAGCGATTCGAATGTGATTACGATGCCGGGCCGATGCCACTTTTCCACTGGGAGAACTACCACAACCCAAGCGGTTACGCAGCATATATCAATGGTGGCGATTTCCAAATTGTGAGTGCATCGCCTGAGATGTTCATAACTATAGAAGATGGTTTTATCAGAACCAAGCCTATAAAAGGTACCCGGCGGCGAATTAGCGAGACAGGCCGGCAGACTATGCAGGCCAAAAAAGTTAATGCAAACAATTTTGACGAGCTGCTACGCAGTGGGAAAGAGCAGGCTGAACTAAATATGATAATCGACCTGGAGCGCAACGATGTGGCTAAAATCTGTGAGCCGGGGACCAGAAAGGTAATTCAGCCGAGGACAATCGAAAGCTACCCGACAGTATTTCATGCTGTGGCAGCCGTAGCCGGACAACTCCGTGGGGATATATCGTTCTGCGATATTCTGAGAGCGATGTTTCCGGGCGGTTCTATTACCGGGGCTCCGAAGATTCGCTCAATGGAGATTATCGATGAGACCGAGCCTACGGCCAGAGGTGTTTACACTGGCAGTATCGGCTTTATCGGCATCGACGGAACTGTCTGCTTGAATATCGCAATACGAACGATTATTATCAAAGGCCGAAAGGCCTTTGCGCAAACTGGCGGCGGCATAGTGGCGGATTCCGACCCGGAAGCTGAATGGCAGGAGACAATCACAAAGGCAAGAGCCCTGCTGGCAGGAATAAACAGCGTGCGATAGACGCTAAATATGGAAAAAGTTTTTCTAAATAACAAGCTGGTCGATATCGATAAGGCTCACATATCGGTTACCGATAGCGGTTTTTTATATGGAGCGGGTCTTTTCGAGACGATGAGGAGTTACAATGGTGTGGTCTTTTGTCTCAAAGACCATTTGGACCGGTTGTTTTTCAGTGCGGATAGTTTATCGATAAATGTTACATACGACAGAAAATATATATCCGACGCCGTATACAAGCTCCTGAAGGCGAACAAATTAACTGATGCACGTCTTCGGTTGACATTGACTAACGGCCCGATGGCCGAGCCAGACGGCCAGCGTAAACCGACGCTACTCATCACAGCTGCCGAGTTACAACCTTATCCACCGGAGTATTATAAAAACGGCGTTATGGTTGTGTTGTGCCCGTTTAGGCAAAACGTCAGCGAGCCTACCTACGGACACAAGACGACAAGTTATTTTCCGCGGATGATCGGTTTAAACTGGGCACACCGGCTAAGGGCAGCCGAGGCCTTATGGTTCACGGTGGATAATCGGCTGGCCGAGGGATGTATAAGCAATGTTTTCCTGGTCAAGGATTCGACTCTCTATACTCCTCCGATCAGGACGCCGATACTTGCCGGCGTGGCGAGAGAAACGGTATTCAAAATTGCATTGGACAATTCCATCGAAATTATCGAAAAAGATTTAGACATTAACAATTTATTAGAAGCTGATGAGGTTTTTCTAACGAATGTGATTATGCAGATTCTGCCGGTGATCAAAGTAGAAAAGCACACGGTAGGTAACGGCAAGGTCGGGCCAATGGCTAAAAAGCTGCGGCAAAGCTTCGATGAATTTATTAAGGACCACTGTAAGGAAAGCAAATGAAGGTAAGAGAAATTGGGGCAGCTATTGAAAAGATAGCCCCCTTGAAACTGGCGCAGGACTGGGACAATGTAGGATTACTCGTCGGTGACCTGGAGAAGAATGTAAAAAATGTTCTGCTGACCATCGATGTCACCGGTGACGTTGTAGCGGAAGCAAGAAGACTCAAAACAGATTTGATTATAAGTTATCACCCTGTGATTTGGGACGGGCTAAAGAAAATCACCTCCGATGGGCCAGAGGTTGTAGTTTATGAGTTAATTCGCTCTGGTATTGCGGTTTTTTCGATGCATACCGCTTTGGACTCAGCTGTAGGTGGTGTGAACGATGGGCTTGCAGAGATCGTTGGGATTCGTGACGGCAAACCAATCGGCGATTATGCTGACAATCCCGCCGGTGATAACTATAAGCTGGTCACTTTTATTCCCATTGAATCGGTTGCTGAGGTCTCGAACGCGATTTTAGCCGCCGGTGCGGGCGCGATTGGAAACTACAGCCACTGTGGATTCGCAGTTGGTGGGATAGGGACGTTTTTGCCTCTGCAGGGAGCCAGGCCGGCTGTGGGCAAAAAGGGAAGATTAGAACATGTTTCGGAAGTGAGATTCGAGACGATTGTGCCGGCTGAGAAACTCGAGGGCGTAATAGCCGCAATGAAAAGGGCGCATCCTTATGAAACACCGGCCTTCGATTGTTTTAAACTTTACGATGGCCAGAACAGATTCGGGCTGGGCAGAATTGGTAGATTGGCGCAGCCTCTTAGAGTCAGGCAGATTGTAGAGAGGATAAAGAAACACACCGGCGCGAAGGCTATAGGCATAATCGGAGATGAGAAACGGCTGGTTAAACGGGCGGCAGTTTGCGCAGGTTCGTGCGGCAAGATTATAAATTTGGTTATTGCTGCGAAGGCTGACTTATATCTGACGGGTGAGCTGAAGCATCATCAGGCTCTGGCTGCACAGGAAGCAGGGTTGACGTGTATTTGCTTGAGCCATAGCGTCTCAGAACGGTTCATACTAAGGAAATTAGCCAAACAGTTACAAAGCCAGACAAAGCAAATAACAATCAAGATAAGCAAAAAAGACACAGACCCCTTTAGGTGGAAGAATCTATGACAGAAGAGCGTGAGGAACAATCTGATACAGAACAGCAGATGTCGGACAAAGAACAAACTGATATGTCGCAGCCGGACATGGAGGATGATTTGACAGTCGAGTCGGTAATAGAGGCAGTTTTGTTTGCCAGTGATGAACCTCTCTCGGAAGCCAGATTAGCCGGTATCATTGAGACAGGCGCGAAACAAATACGTCGTCATATTGAAGATCTTAACGACAAATATCAGGCCAACGGTAACGCCTTTAGAATAGAGCAAATCGCCGCCGGCTATCAGATGCTCACCTTGAGCCAATACAATCATTGGCTAAAGAAATTGCTTAACGTTCGCAGCGAGGGCAAACTAAGCCCGGCGGCTCTGGAGACGCTTGCGATAATTGCATACAAGCAGCCGGTTATACGAGCTGACATCGAGGCTATCAGAGGTGTTGCCGCCGGAGAGATAATCAGAACTCTTATGTATAAAGGGTTGGTTAAGATTCTTGGCCGAGCTGAAGTTTTGGGCAGGCCGATGCTGTACGGAACAACAAAAAAGTTCCTCGAAGTCTTCGGCCTGAATACACTAAAAGATCTGCCTAAAATTGAAGAGCTTAAAGAGCCCCCTGCTTAGGAAAGCATATTGTGTGATGTAGCACGATAGTAAGAAATAAAATATCGTTGGGCGACTTTTTCTTGACATGGTTTGCAAAGATGTGGTAAAATTGAATCACCATTGGAATTCACATCGACGGTAGTGTTAGTGTCAATTGGAGGAGGGGACAACACCTATCTTTTGCGAGTTTTCCCTGAGTGTTGTTGAATGTTCTGACCGCACACAGTGTGGACAAAACCTGTGTACAAACTATAGGAGGTGATGATGCGCAATTCTTTCGGCAATTTTTAAGTGTGATTGGTATAAGTACTAAAATAGGAAGGAGAAAAACGATGAAAAAAATAACATTTCTACTAATCCTCGCATTTTTTTTAACACAGGCAAAGGGCAGCATAATTTTTATGGATGATTTTGAGTCCGGCTCTCTCAAAAAATGGACGATAGATGGGCGGCAACAAGGCGTTAGCAATATATCTGAAATCATCAGCAGGCACGGGAGCCAAATGGCCCATCTGTATCACAAAGGATTTTCGGAGATAATAATGGAAAAAGTATTTGATTATGACCAAAATCTCCGATTCATTTTTGATATGGAAGCCAGAGCAATCGCTGTAAATCCGGTGACAATTGCTGATTATGCAATAGCAGGTGTTGGATTTTATTTTAGGAATGCGTTAGGCGAAAATCTCGGTGTGGTGCGATATATAAATGCAAGTTCCTCTTGGCCTTTTGATGAATATAATCCACATGCTAACGTTCATTATTTCTCAATAGCAGACGATGCCGGCCTTGTATCTTACGAGCTTAGTGCCCAGAGTCTTCTGTCCAACATAGAGGTGGACTTAGGTTCTATTGCATCGGTCAGCTTAGAGTTTATAGCCTATACGTCGGGCTTATACTACAATGAGAACCGGAATAATATGCATGCTAATGTTTGGGTGGATAATGTAGAGGTTGTTCCGGAGCCGGCGGCGTTGTCTTTGCTTGGAATAGGAGCGCTGGGTTTGTTAAGGAAGAAACGCTAAATTTCGTCAGAGATGTTGCTGCCTGAGAGGTAATCAGAACTCTTAATTTATAAAGGACTAAGATTCTTGGCCGAGCTGTTTTTTTGCATCTTCTTCGCTGTGATAATGCCCTTGGCAAAGTTGGGGTTTCTTCTCCGCAGCGCCTTGCACAGGGACTATAGGGAATCCTATTGTAAGTATTGATATAACCACGATTAGTGTCTTGTAGGTACTCCCTGGTCGAATTTGCATTTGTGACCTTATAACGTTACAGTAGCGTTTTTCGTTTATTTGGCCTGTTTACTATTCTGCGAACGGTGTTAGGCGCCAAGTGAAAAAATTAATTTTTTGTTCGCCAGCAACGTCCTATAATAGTATAATCCTTTTCTCATAAGAAAGTTTAACCGTACGATAACTATCTGCATGTCAAGCTTGTAGGTGGGTAGAGAATGGATGCTCGCAGTGCGGCGCTATGGATAGTTTTAATTTTTGCTGTCTTGGTGGGGTTTTGTTTTCCTGCTTTTGCCGGCTCGGTTCATATCTGCGCCAGCCGACACAGCTACAGAAATACTCAGTCGCTTTACAATCCATGATGTTAATGTTACTGCCGATTTTGCGCGCACCAAGATGCTCAAGTAGCAAATTTTTCCGGAAAGGAGGTGATAACGGGGGAGAAGTTTGAGAGCAAATCTTTTTAGTAAAAAGAAAGGAGAACAAAATGAAAAGGATTTCAGTGTTCGCAATAGTGATGTTGGTGGTCGTGCCCGGCATAACCAAGGCACGTTATCGCACTTCTGTACGTTATCGTGTTCGATACTCTCCTTACGCTTTTAGTTACAATCATTCCGGCTTAGTCTGCGGTAATGTCCGTTACTCTCCTTACGCTTTTAGTTACAATCATTCCGGCTTAGTCTGCGGTAATGTCCGTTACTCTCCTTACGCTTTTAGTTACAATCATTCCGGCCTGGTTCACAGGAACGTTCGTTATTCCCCCTATGCCTTTAGCTACAATAACTCAGGTCTGATTGCCGACCATTGTGGTTATTCTTATGGTCCTCGTTATTTATATCACGATCGGTGCCGCCGTGATTTAGATGGTTGTACTGCTCGTCGAGCTTTTTGTGCCTCTAACCGTAAATCCTCCAGTTCATTTGTTAAGGCGAAGAAAAGCTGTGGAGGGAAATTAAAAGTCCGTCGAGAAAAAGTAAGACGGCTAAGAGGTTCCGGAAAAGAAATAAATGTAACGAGACAGGAAGATGCAAAGAAAATAATTTGCAGATACCTTAAAGGCAAAAATATAGATGGTTTTGAAATGAACAGGCTCTTGAAGATTGATAACGAAACGGCGAGTGTTAATTTCCTGTTCAAAGACAGAAACCTAATCATAAAGTACTGGAACCCGGAGCAAATACAATCTTTGTCACAGCAGCCGGGTTATAAAACAGCTTTTTATGAAAAATATGAACAGGCCTGGAGAGATTTCTGTGAAAAATATGAAGAAACAGGCGGAAAGGTTTACCAAATCAAATCTTCAGATGAGAAAGAAATATTAGCCAAACTGGAGCTTTGTCACGAGCTGAATGATGTATAGAATTACTTGCTGAAGTTCTTCGTTGTCGACCGAAGAGACTATATATTGAATTACTTTTGGTCTCCTTGCCGGTTTTTTCGTCGGTATCGGTAAGGAGGCCTTATTTTATATACCTCAGCCGCACTTCCTGGGATAGTTGGGTACTAATAGGTTGGTTAATGTTTTTAGGTTTGTTCGGCTATATTTTTAAAACTAATCGGTTATAATTGGCGTAGTTATCTATCAGATAAAGAGTACGAGGCGATATCGGGGAACAATAAGGCGATAGTGATATGAGAACAATGAAATACGTGTTTATGGCTTTGGCTGTGATGGGGAGCGTAGCTGTTTGCCGGGCAAGGCTTTCGCCGGAAGCGAGCCGGCAAATGGTTGTGGAAGGAAATAGTAAATTTGCTCTTGCTCTTTTTGCAGAGCTGCGGGCCAAAGAAGGGAATTTATTCTTTTCACCTTACAGTATCTCGACAGCTCTGGCAATGACTTATGCAGGTGCGCAGGGCCGGACAGAGGCCCAGATGTCCAAGGTTCTGTGCTTTCCAACGGCACTAAGAGATGTTGGTCGCGACCCGAACAAAGGACCAATCGCGCTCAAGTCAACTGAGCGAGCGTGGACTAAAGAACGATTTCATTCCCAGTTCGGAGCCATTATCAAGGATTTAAACGCCAGAGGCGAAAAGGGTAATTACGAACTTGCCGTTGCCAATGCCTTGTGGGCACAGGAAGGTTACGGGCTCCTTAACGAATTTATAAAGCTTGTCGAAGAAAACTATGGCGGAGGGCTTAATGAGGTAGACTTTGTTAAGGCGACCGAGTCTGCACGCAAGACCATCAACACATGGGTGGAAAAAAAGACCAACGACAAAATCAAGGAACTCATCCGGGAGGGAGTGTTGGATTCGATGACGCGACTGGTTTTGACAAACGCTGTTTATTTTAAGGGCAACTGGGCCAGTCAGTTCGATAAGGAGAAAACGAGGGAAGAGCCGTTTGCTTTGTCGGTCGACAAAACAATAGACGTTGAGATGATGAACCACACGGCGGACTTTAACTATATGGAGACCGAGGATTTTCAGGCCCTCGAAATGCCCTATGTTGATAACGAGCTTTCTATGATTGTTTTACTGCCGAGCCGATCGAAGGCCTTTGGCGACTTTGAGGAGACACTCAAAGCGGAAGACCTCTTAAGCTGGCTCGGAGAAATGCGCAAACGAGAGGTGATAGTTTCGATTCCGAAATTCAAGATGAATAGCCGGTTTAACCTTGTCTCGGTACTCAAATCGATGGGAATGGTTGACGCCTTTTCAGGAAATGCGGATTTTTCGGGGATAAGCGGCAAAAGAGACCTTTCTATTTCATCCGTGATTCACCAGGCGTATGTCGACGTGAACGAAGAGGGCACCGAGGCGGCGGCGGCAACGGCAGTTACGATGAAACTAACGGCGATTGGGCCAAGCTGGACACCGGTATTTCGGGCGGACCATCCTTTCCTGTTTTTAATTCGTGATAACCATTCGGGCAGCATTTTGTTCATTGGTCGAGTGGTGAATCCGAACACGTAACACTAATACGGCCTTAGCGTTCTTTAACAGGCAAAAGAACAGTCTCTGTCTAATGAAAACGTGTGGCTTTTTTCTTTTTCTTGAGCTGTTTCTGTGCTACACTGGTGGTGAATTTGTTGTGGAAGGGTCTGTGCTGAAAGGATGCAATGAACCGGCCGGATATACAAACCTATCAAAGCCAGGTAAAAGCTGCTCACAAGTATGAAGTGGTAGATGCCAGGGGCAGGCTTAGCTTGGCGGGCAAAAAAGTTCACTTTATCGGCGCAGGCGGTATCGGAATGAGCGGCTTGGCGCAATTGCTTATCAAGAACAAGGCGATTGTTACTGGTTCAGACCAGAACGCGAGCCCTGTTACAGACAAGCTTTGTCAGGTGGGGGCTGATATAAAGATAGGCCACAGCCGTGACAACATCGATGCAGAAACAGAACTGGTTGTTGTCTCTGCAGCTGTCAAGGAGGGTAATCCCGAATTGCAGTTGGCGCGCAGGAAGGGAGTCAAAATCCATAAGTATGCCCGGATGTTGGGCGAGCTGATGAACTGCTATGATGGTATTGCAGTGGCCGGCACCCACGGCAAAAGTACAACGAGCGGCTGGCTTAGCTATCTGCTGAGGCAGGCTGGGGACGATGCGAATTTTATTGTCGGGGCCGAAGTAACTCAGATAGGCAGTTCTTCCGGAACGGGGGACAGCAGGTATTTTGTTGCTGAGGCCTGTGAATACGACCGGAGCTTTTTGAACCTGAGTCCCAAAATCGCATGCATACTTAATATTGAGCCAGACCATCTGGACTATTATAAAGACGAGGATGAGATAGTCGCTGCCTTTGGCCAGTTTGCGCTCCGGGTAAAATCTGACGGTGTGTTAATTGCCAACGGCACAGATGAAAACGTGGCAAAAATAGTTAAGCAATTTGGAGCCGACCTGCGCTGCGAGAGCTTTGGATTTGATAAAAGTTGCGATTTCTATGCTCAGAATATTCAGCTGGTTGATGGGCTTTATGCCTTTGATGTCTGTCATAAGGGCAAGATGTTGGGTGCGACAAGAATTTCTTTGCCGGGCAGGCACAACATCCTTAATGGATTGGCGGTTGTGGCTATGGCGGTTAATGCAGGACTGCCCTCTAAGAAGGTGCTCCAGTTGCTGCCGACATTTACCGGGATCGACCGCCGAATGATGCTAAAGGGCCGGTTCGTTGTGTGCGATACGGCCTGTTTGGCACGTTATGAAAAAAGCATACGCGATATGCAGTTCGCGATACGCGAGACGACAATAACGATCCTCGATGACTATGCTCACCACCCGACTGAAATCAGGGCGAGCCTTGAGGCGATACGCCAAAGATACCGGCCGAAACGAATCTGGTGTGTTTTTCAGCCGCACCAGTACAGCAGAACCAGATTTTTGCTTGATGATTTTGCGGAAAGTTTTAAGCTTGCCGATGTAATAATAGTCCCGGAAATCTATTTCGTCCGGGACTCGCAATCAGCCAGAAAAGAGATTAACTCGCAGATTCTGGTCGATAGAATACGAGCTAACCGAACGGATGCGTTGTTTATTGACAGCTTTACAGAAATTTGCAGTTATCTGAAAGAGTACGTTACTGCCGGCGATTTGGTGGTTACTATGGGCGCAGGTGACATTTGGAAGGTGGCAGATGAGTATATTCAGCGGCTTGGAAAAGATAGTTGAAACCGACCATCCGTTGGCTAAACACACCTGGTATGGGTTGGGTGGACCCGCCGACTTTTTTATCAGGCCGAGAACGGTCGAGCATCTCAAAGAGGTGGTCCGGCGCTGCAATGAGAACCAGCTTGCTATCCACGTGATGGGTTTTGGGTCCAATCTGCTTGTCAGTGACGATGGTGTGCGTGGGGCAGTCATAAAGTTCGATGCAGATAAGTTCGCAAAGATACAGTTTGACGGCGAGGAGGTCACCGCCTGGGCAGGTGCGGAATTAAGCAAGCTGGTTTTAACCTGCGTACAGAAGGGACTTTCAGGCATCGAGGCCCTGACAGGCATCCCCGGCTCGATTGGCGGGGCGATAAAAATGAATGCAGGAGGCAACTTCGGTGATATCGGTGCAGCGGTGGAATCTGTCACTCTGATGGACAATCAGGGCAACGCTTTTGAAAAGAGCAAGCCGGAGTTGATATTCGACTACCGCTATACAAACATCACTGCAAGGTTCATTCTAAACGCACGGTTAAAACTGGCCGGCGCCGATCCAGAGCGGATTATGCGAACGGTGAAGGAGACCTGGATTTATAAAAAGAATAACCAGCCGTTAAATACGAAAAATTCCGGGTGTATATTCAAGAATCCCAAAGGTGCTTCTGCCGGCGCTTTGATTGACAGAGCCGGTCTAAAGGGCCTGCAAATAGGCGGAGCCATCGTCAGCGAAAAGCACGCGAATTTTATAATAGCGGAAGATGGCTGCACAAGCCGTGACGTTATGAGGCTGATGGAGGCTGTGAAGCAAAGGGTTAAAGAGCAATTCGATATCGAGCTGGAACCTGAAATCGAAATCTGGAAGTAGGTTTGTTGTAACTCGTCGCTCGAGATTTGGCATGGGAGCTCGCACACGTGGGAACGGTAGATTGTGGAAATGGCAAGCAGTAAATTGAAAGTAGCCGTGCTTATGGGCGGTATCGGCGAAGAACGTGATATCAGCATTCAAAGCGGCAATTGCGTTGTCGAAGCGTTGAAAGAAGCCGGTATGAATGTGGTAGCCGCTGATGTTGGACCGAATAATCTGAATATACTGGAAGATAGCAGCATCGATGTATTCTTTATTGCGCTGCACGGCAGATTTGGCGAAGACGGCCAACTCCAGCGGATACTTGAGGACAAGTCCCTCTGCTACACGGGCAGTGGACCCAAGGCAAGCGAATTAGCCTTTGACAAGTTGGCCAGTAAGGGCCTTTTCGCTGGGGCATCTGTTACAACGCCGAGGTCGATTGAGTTTGATGTTCGAACGGAGGAGAAAGAATTTGAGCAGCGGCTTTTGGAGCTCGGCGAGAGGTTTGTCGTAAAACCTGTCAGGCAAGGTAGTGCTATTGGTGTTACCATTGTTGATGGCTCAAAGTTAGTGCTGGCAGCGGCCCGGCAGTGCGCGGCCAAGTTCGGCGATTGCATGATTGAAGAATTCATCCCCGGCATGGAGATAACCGTCGGTATACTGGATGCTCAGCCTTTGCCGATTGTCGAGATTAGGACCAAGAGAGACTTTTATAATTATCAGGCAAAATACACCGATGAACAGACTGAGTTTCTTTTCGATACAATTGGTCCTCCGGAATTGGCGGCGGAAATCCAGTCGGCAGCGATGGATTGCTTCGATGTTCTTGGTTGTCGACACTTCGCAAGGGTCGATTTTATCCTGGGGAGAGACCAAACGGCCTATGCCTTGGAACTTAATGCCATTCCGGGTTTGACAACCCACTCACTTCTACCCAAAGCGGCGGCAAAAGCGGGACTTTCAATGAGCGAGTTGTGCGTGAAAATTATCGAGGCAGCACATTCGTCGCTCGTGGATCATCAGGCGTGAATCGGGATACCGGATGCGCTTTATAAGATGCGAGACAATAGTGGCCAGAAGAAAAAAAACAAGGAGCAAAACGAAGGGGGCATCATTTAAGCTCCGCGCAATGAAGAAAAGGCCCAAGGCAATTCGTGGCCCGAGTTTGATAGGTGTTCTTAAGGTATTTGGGTTGGTTTGTATATTCGTGGCGGCAGGGGCACTTTTTTATTTTACGGAGAAATATGTAGAGTCAGTAAAGCCGGTCGAAATCGGTCCTTTGAAACTGGTGAATGTGCCCGAATGGGTAAGTGAGCAGCTAAAGTCAAGAATTGTCGCTGCTGCCGGTGGCGAGACTTTCAGGCTTGATGAGGATGGTGCTCATATAGTGGCAGAGAATCTGGCCTCGGTCGCATGGCTGGATGGAGTGAATGTGCAGATTACCTATGACGGCATCTGCGTCGAAGGGAAGTGGCGAAGACCTCTGGCTCTGGTCAAAAGCGGCCTGAACAAATTTTACGTTGACGCAGGGATGGTCGCGCTTGATTTTGTGCCTGTGCCGAAGTTGCCTATTGTTGGAATTAAGGGCGTCTCGGTGACAAGGATGCCGGCGATTGGAGAAGTGCTGGAAAGAGAAGACCTCGCTGCCGCTGTGGAAATATTGGCTTCGCTCGACCGGATGGACAGGAAGGTAGTGCCGGACAAGCCATTGCTGGGTGAAATAGACAATATCGATGTGAGTAATTTCAACGGCCGGGAGAATCCCCGGCTCCCGCATATTGTTCTTTACGCCAAAGACAATACTCAGATTATCTGGGGAGCTGAGGTTGGCGCATGGTCACAACATTTAGAAGCGAAGGATGAGGAGAAATTAGCCAAGCTTTACAATTACTATATAAAACAAGGCTCATTGTTGGATGGTGTAAAATATATCAATCTTAGGGACCCTCAGGACAGAATCCCTCAGCCAATCGACAAGTATTAGCGGAGAAGCTGTTCAACGCCGTTGGCAAGTCTGTATAGAGATGTGGAATTTGGAATTCTGTGCAAATCAACTTAAACTTCCTCAGGATTGATTCGCTTAGTCTGCTTTGAAAATCCCGGTCCGCCTTACAGCAGAAGATTCTACAACCGGCGAAACGATATTTGTAAATCGTACATTTGTCGGAGATATTATACGGACATAGGCTGGTGGGCATTAGTTTTATATTTTCACTGCCCTGATTAGCAGCCAAATAAATCAATTCCGGTGGGGTGACAAACAGTCGATGGTCGTAGCTTTCAAAATCACAGCATTTTCCACAGGCATCACACCGACCAGCCAGTTGGCTGTGAAGACTTATTTCCGAATCGAGCCATTCGTAGAGTTCAGCTACTTTTTTAACGAGCGGGTTGTTTGTTGTGAATTCTGCCACCATTTTTTGCTGTGTTTGATTTTTTCTATTTCCTGATGAGTATATAACCTGCCGCGATTAATACCGGGACATTTTTGGGCTGTTTTGTTCCATGCATCGGGGCCGGTTAAATTGCTCGACCAGAAGGGCCAGCTTCTGCACTGACTTGGGCGAACCGGATAAATCATACATTTTCTTTGGCCGGCACTGTCTCGTAGAAATATACAGTCTCTGGTAGTACGATGTTCGATAATCGTTGTTCGCAGACCGACGCGCTTCAAATATTTTTGTCGCAACTGCCCGATAGTCATTTTAAGAAAATCGGCGATTATTTGAATCTCAGGCTTCGTGACCCAGATGTAGCCCTCTCCCGGCCCGGAGCAGCACCGACCACACTGCATACACTCAAAATGCAGGCCTGCAATATACCAGGTGTCTTTTTTCTTTGCCGCCATCTTACCATTTCAATACTGCGCCTGTGTCGGCGCTTGTAGCCATAGCGGCATATTTAGCTAAATAACCTTTTGTTATTCGCGGTTTGGGTTGTTTCCATGCCTTCTTGCGTTCGGCAAGTTCCGCCTCGGATAGTTTTACGCTTATCCTGTTGTTCGGGATGTCAATTTCTATTGTGTCACCATCTTTCAAAAGGCCAATAGGACCACCGACAGCGGCTTCGGGACTTATATGACCGATGGAGGCACCACGTGTACCACCGCTGAACCTGCCATCGGTAATAAGCGCAACCGATTCAACTAATCCTGCTCCTGCGATATAACTTGTTGGCCAAAGCATTTCCTGCATACCCGGACCACCTTTAGGGCCTTCGTGGCGTATCACTACAACATCGCCTTTCTTTGCCTTCCCAGCCAGGATACCTTCGCAGGCGTCCTCTTGGCTTTCAAAAATAACTGCAGGGCCGCTATGAGTCAGCATGGATTCGGGAACACCAGCAGTTTTCACAACACAGCCGTTTGGAGCAAGATTACCTCTTAGAATAGCCAGGCCACCGGTCTGTGAATATGCATTGTCAAGAGTGCGTATGACATTGGTATTTTTGATTTTCGCATCTGATATATTCTCACCGAGCGTTTTACCGGTTATTGTTAAGCAATCAGTATTTAACAGATTTGGAACCTTGCTGATTTCTTTTAGTATTGCACTGACACCGCCTGCAGCATCGACATCTTCCATATGGAATTCACTTGAAGGTGAGACCCTGCAAATGTTAGGGCATTCTGTCGCGACTGTATTTATGCGCTGCAAGCCGTATTTGATACCGGCCTCGTTGGCAATTGCGAGCGCATGAAGGACAGTATTCGTCGAGCCGCCCATCGCCATATCGAGTACAAAAGCATTATCCAGCGATTTTTCGTTTATTATGTCCAGCGGCTTGATGTCCTTTTCAATCAAGGTCATAATCTGTTTGCCCGCTGCTTTGTAAAGTTCCTGCCTTTTTGGGTCGATTGCCAGGATTGTTCCGTTTCCGGGCAGTGCCATCCCGATGGCCTCGCAGAGGCAGTTCATCGAGTTGGCCGTGAACATACCAGAGCAACTTCCCTGGCCCGGACAGCCGGTGCATTCAAGCTCCTTTAACTGGGCTTCGTCTATTTTACCGACCTTGAATTGGGCAACACCTTCACCTATAGTAATAAGGTCTATGGTTTTCCCATCCTTTGTTCTTCCTGCTTTCATAGGCCCGCCGGAGACGAAAATCGTTGGGATGTTCAGCCTGACCGCCGCCATCAGCATACCGGGTATTATTTTGTCGCAGTTGGGGATACAAACCAGGCCGTCAAAGCAGTGGGCCTTTGCCATAGTCTCGACCGAATCGGCGATGATTTCACGCGAGGCCAGAGAATACTTCATACCTGTATGCCCCATAGCAATTCCGTCGCAGACTGCTATGGTATTGAATTCGAAAGCCGTACCGCCGGTCTGGCGAACAGCCTCTTTGATAACCCGCGCAACTTCGTTTAGATGAACGTGACCGGGCACTATCTCGCAGAAGCTGTTTGCAATGCCGATGAAGGGCTTGTCAATGTCGGCATCGCTAAGGCCGCAGGCGCGCAGTAAAGCCCTGTGAGGGGCACGTTGAAAGCCTTTTTTCACTGTATCGCTTCTCATAATTTGGTTTCTCCAAAAAAGGTTATCAGAATAATCTAAAAACCCAAAAACCTAAGTGTAGCCGCCAATCAGGGATAAATAAAGAAAAATCGGTTGTGCTTACAAACCCAAAGCGTATAATTACACTCCAAACAGGTTAAGTCCCTATTTCTGATAGAATCTGAATCTTACAGGGAGGCCAGATAATGACAGCGGACAAAACTTCCGGTTTCGTAGCTATTTGTATAAATTGTATGTTTTTTTTCGTGGCAGGTTGCACTCAAACTACCAACTTGGCGTTGAAGTTCCATGAGCAGGACTCAACAACCTACAGGGTAACAACAGAAGCGGATAAGAGCGTTGAATGGGAGGGGGCCCTGTCTGACAAGCCGTCGGATTTCAGGGGCGGCCATACCGGAAACAAGATCGAAATGGCCTACACTCAGCGAATACAGGGCATAAACGATCAAGGCAATGCCATTGCCGAGATTACTATTGAACAGCTGAGTTATTTGGCTAAAGTCAGAAACAGTTCGACTTTGGAATTCGACAGCTCGAGAGAAAAGGATTCCAATAATCCTTTGAACAACCTGATCGGGCAAAGTTATACCATCGAAATCACGCCAGCCGGGCAAATCTCAAGGGTTGTTGATGTAAGTGAGGCGTTGGCCGCTGTAAAGGGGAGTTCCTCAAACCACAGGGTTGCTTTAAGGTTGCTTTCGACAGATGTGATTAAGCAGCGGCATACAATTTTGGCGCTTGCTGCTGTCGATAAAAAGCAGTTGCGTGTCGGTGACAAATGGACAAATTTGAAGACCTTCTCGTTTGATATGATGGGCTCGAAGGCATACGAAAAAATCTATACACTGAAAAAGGTGACGAAGACTGGCGGCAGGCAGATGGCCATCGTTGAGATGGAGGCTATCCCCTCCTCGGAAATGGCACAGGAGTTGCACAAAGAAGACGGTACCAGCTTTTTTTCGCAACTGTTCGATAATACCGAGGCATATACCGGTCAGCTAAAGCTGGACTTGGATTCCGGCAGAGTCGAGGAATATACTGAAAAACTGCGTACTGAATGGCTTATGGTCGACCCTCAGCCAAAAGCCGGAAAGGAACCTGCCGCGTTGAGAATGGCCGCCACCCGTCTCTACAGCATCGAGAGAGTTGATTAAAACAGTGGTTGGGATACCAGTTCCTGCCGAAGTATTGGTTGTGAAGTTGGTTCGTTGAGTTCTAGCCAGTCGAAAGGAGTCAATGTGAGAGCTGCACTAATGATTTTCACAGCCCTTATCCTGAGTGTTATTGCAGGATGCAAGCCAGGAGCGGGGGAAAAGGAATTGTTAAGCGGAGAAAAACAACTACTAACCGTAGATTTCCAGGAAGGCCAGACGCTGCAATACAAGTTCGTATCCAGCAGAGATACGGAAATTGAGGTTAGCTCCCCTAAAAAGGGTTCCAAATCGAGTAAGAAAACTACCAGCAAATCTACAGAGTCAATGCAAATGGTCGTTACCTACACGCCAGTTAAGGTAGACCCGTATGGCCTTACAACTATAAAAGCAACCTGCGAATCAGTTAAAGTGACACGAAGCAAACGCTCAGACAGACGAGCCGGGAAAAAAGATGCCGTAGAAAATCTTGCAGGTAGAAGTTTCACATTCACTGTTGGCCCAACAGGCAAAATAGAAGACTATTCACAATTGGATAAGTTAATCAAAGAAATCGGCCAAAAGGCGTTTCGTCCGGGTGATGATAAGGTTAAAGAACCTGATATGATAGGCGATTTTATTGTAGGTCAGTGGTTTCTGTGGGATTCTATCTCCAGTATAAAAAAGCCCGCCAAGGGGGTCTCTACCGGGCAAACTTGGATGTCCAAACTCTCGGTACCTGCACCGATGGTGTTGCGAAAGGCGAGAGATGTTACCTACAGCCTTGACGAAATCCGCCAGAGCGAACAAGGCCAACTCGCCGTGATAAGCAGCTCTTACAGCTTGGCCGAGTCGGTTCCGAAGGACTGGCCGGTACCTTATTCCGGCAGATTCGAGGTGTCTGGTCCATTCGGCTTCTATATAAACTATCAGGTCCTGGATTTGAAGGGCAAGGGCCAGGAGTTGTTCAACATTGAAAAAGGTCGAATCGAGCAATACAATCAGCAGTACCGGATGCAGTTGAAGGCTTCTTTGCGACTGCCTCTTCCCAGTGTGTATCCTGTGATAACGGTCAATCAAAAGTTGACAATGCAGCTTTTGGAATGAGTGCAAAAGTGCACGGATGAGCGGAGGTAATTGCGGCTTGAAACGCAAAAATCTATGGGCGCCCTGGCGAATTGAGTACATACAACGCTTGAGCGAAAGCAACGGCTGTTTTATCTGCCATAATCTGGAGCACCCGGAGGATGACGACAAGAATCTGGTTCTGTGGCGGACGAAAAAAAGCATCGTAATTCTTAATCGCTTTCCCTACAACAACGGCCATTTACTAATAGCACCGATTCGGCATATTCCCGACCTTGTTCAGGCGGACAACGAAGAATTGCTGGAAATCATCGAACTGGTCAGAGAATCGCAGAAAGCACTGTCGCTGACCATAAAACCTCACGGCTTTAACGTCGGCATGAACTTCGGTCGATGCGGCGGGGCCGGGTTGCCTGGGCATTTGCATATTCATGTTGTGCCGCGATGGGATGGGGACACGAATTTTATGAGCGTGTGCAGCGATACCGATGTTGTCAGCCAGAGCCTGAGTGAGCTTCTTGAGCAATTGAAAAAAATTAGCAAAGAGCACAACCTTCCAAAGTTACAGGGAAGTTAAGTAGTAGATGCGCTAATAAATAATCGCATTTACACATATACGCCTCTGCGGAGTAACGGGTATGTCTGATGGGCTTGCTGAGTACGCAGTTAACGAGAGGACCAGTAAGGGTCGAAAGTTCTCGGAAAAACCGCATCCGTACCGTTCGGACTTTGAGCGAGACCGCGACAGAATAATACACTGCTCTGCCTTTCGCCGGCTGGAGGGCAAGACGCAGGTCTTTACGCCGGGGCTGGATGATTATTATCGAACACGCCTTACACACAGCATTGAGGTGGCCCAAATTGGGAGGACCATCGCAAAGGAACTGCGGCTAAATGAGGGCCTTACCGAGGCAGTATGTCTGGCGCATGATTTGGGGCATCCACCTTTCGGTCATGCCGGCGAGACAGTCCTCAACGACTTGATGGCTGAATTCGGCGGGTTCGAACATAACCGGCAGGCGCTGCGGATTGTGGATTTGCTCGAACATCCATACCCGGATTTTATGGGCCTGAATCTGATGTACGAGACCCGCCTGGGATTGGCAAAGCACAAGAGCCGGTATGATAATCCACAGGATGAGAACTTTGCGGAGGAGAATTGTTCCCTCGAAGGGCAGGTTGCTGATATTGCCGACAGGATTGCCTACAACTGTCACGATCTTGAAGATGGTATCCGTGCAGGCCTGATAAGCGTCGAACAGTTGGCAGCAGTGGAAATCTTCGTCGAGGCACAGAAGAGCATAAATGTTAAAGCAATCAGCGACAGGACTATCCGCAGGACAAGGACTGCCAAGGCGATAATAAACGCGCTGGTTGGTGACTGTATCGAGGCAGGTAAGAAGAAGATATCAGGTGCCAATATAAGGACAGTCAATGATGTTTATGGCAGAGCGGAGAATTTGATTGTTCTCTCACAGGGCAGTGAAGAGAAGTTGAGAGAGCTTGAAGAATTCCTGCTGGAGAACTTCTATCAGCATGCCAGCCTGATGGAGACAGCGGAGAGAGTCAGGACATGGCTTAGTCGGCTTTTCGAGGGTCTTTGCAGGGACGAGAAACTGATGCCTGGTTATTTTCGCAGCTTTATTCCCCAGCAGGGTCTTGAGCGGACGGTGTGCGATTACATTGCAGGTATGACCGACAGGTTCTGTTTGAAATCCGCAGGTTGGCCGGCAGAAGACAAAGACCAGATTCTGCTGTCTTAAATTGGCTTTGATTGGCTTTGTTTTACCCCATCGCCGAGGAGGGATAAATTCCCATATTATCTTATTGTCAAAGAGCTTATGTAAATTTGAGCATTACAGAAATTGGCTTTGTTTTGCATATAAAAGACAGGGGATAGGAGACTTCCGGTAGAGAATCAAGGGGGAGCACCCAAGGGTAAACTCCGGGACAGATAACAGACGGTTCGGTGGTCATGGAAGATTCCCCCGACTAATTGAGGATTTACTATTTACTATGCTCTGTTGAAAAGCTTAAGCGGCACGCCTGATTATCATCAGGTTGTGGGTTAAGACTCTCAACAAGCACTCACGCTCACGCGAAACCTCTGTTCGATTTC
>Ga0315553_10000652_pt1 | contig 30164 bp, 32 predicted proteins | sample SalMarSW160140MG_FD_203099 | JGI IMG/M metagenome (GOLD analysis project Ga0315553, IMG submission 203099) | Salt marsh sediment microbial communities from the Plum Island Ecosystem LTER, Massachusetts, United States - Salt Marsh Sediment SW1601-40 ... | reverse complement strand
TCAACGCGGCGAAAGCGTAACATGTCCCCGGGGAGCAGGTCCTGCATTCCCTTACATTTTTGGTTCTTCATCCTTAGCCTATTCTACACTAAGCTGTGTCCAGCTTCAATGATGAACTTGAGAAGTTTGGTGCTTTTAATTACTTAGTTTATAATTAACCTAAGGATAATGAGAGATGTTTAGAACCGGGCTCAGGATTTTTTTTCTTGCTTGGCTCGTGATTCCCATAGCTGCGGGTCTAGGAGGCAGCCTGATCGGCGCTGCCAGCCCTACTACCGTGGAAGTCCTTACCGTGGATGGCACCATTGTACCCGTGATAGCTGACTATATCGATCGAGGCATCAGCCAGGCGGAGGAGAATGGCGCTACTGTCTGTATAATTGAGTTAAATACACCCGGTGGGCTTCTGGACCCAACCGAGAAGATAGTCCAGAAGATTATGAACGCCGACGTGCCAATCGTAGTTTACGTCTCACCCCAAGGTGCCTGGGCTGCCTCAGCGGGAACCTTTATTACCCTATCGGCTCACATAGCGGCGATGGCACCGGCCACGACCATCGGTGCTGCCCACCCTGTATCTGCTGGCGGAGAGGAAATACCAGAAGACCAGATGCAAAAGATAGTTGAGTTCTCGGCTAAGTGGATGAGGACTATAGCCGAGGAGCGCGGCCGCAACATGGAAGAAGCCGAGCTGGCGGTTACGCAAAGCAAATCATTCACCGGTGTTGATGCCCTGGAATATAACCTTATCGACCTGCGAGCTGACAATTTGGAAAGCCTTATTGCCCAAATCGATGGCTGGGAAGTCACTTTAGCCAGTGGCGAGGAAGTTATCATTGATACGGCGGACTATGTCCAAACTAGAAACGAAATGAATGCAATTGAGCAACTTCTGCACGCCATCAGCGACCCTAACATTGCCTACATTCTCCTTAGCCTGGCTACCATAGGGTTAATTACCGAGATTTCCAGCCCGGGGCTGGTTTTCCCCGGGGTGGCTGGTGGCGTCAGCTTGCTCCTGGCGTTTTACTCCCTGGGTGTGCTTAATGCTTACTGGGGAGGCATAGCACTTATTTTACTTGCCGTGGGACTTTTTATCGCTGAGTACTTTACCACGAGTTTTGGGCTATTGACTGCCGGAGGTATAGTCTCAATGGTTATAGGCTCATTGATATTATTCAGTCACAGCCCGGGGATAGAGGTAGATAGAGGGTTAATTATCGGGGTTACAGTAGGCTTTACCGCTTTCGCTGTCTTTGTCGTCGGCGCCATTATCCGCGGGCAAAGGCGGCGCAAGGCTACCGGGGCCGAGGGAATGATCGGGACAATAGCCATAGCTAAAACACCCCTCGACCCTACGGGCACAGTCCTAACTCAGGGAGAACTATGGACGGCGGCATCGGAAGGCGGCAGAGTAGCACCGGGTGAGGAAGTGATAATAACCAAAGTGGAAGCATTGAAATTATGGGTGGCAAAAAAATCAAAGGAATAGGAGGGTAGCATTTATGGATATTATGGATTTCGAAATGACTGGCCCAATCATCATAGCCATAGTTTTTGCCGTCGCTTTTATCATTTTCGTTATTTATGCCATCGTAAAAGGCCAGAGGCGAAAACTCTCGGCTGGTGTAGAAGAGATGATAGGGAAGGAAGCTGTGGTGCAAACGACCCTCGACCCCAAGGGCACGGTTCTGGCTGAAGGAGAGTTATGGACAGCTATAGCCGAAGGTAGTAAAATAGAACCCGGAGAGGAGGTGACAATAACCAAAGTAGAAGGATTGAAATTGTGGGTGACCAAAAAATCTAAAGAAAAGGAGGGAAAATGAACGTTTTTATTTATGTTGTTATCGCAATAGCAGTACTAATACTTCTGTCGGCAGCTCTCAAAATCGTTCGGGAATATGAAAGAGGGGGCGTTTTCCGCTTGGGCAGGTGGGTTGGCCTTAGAGGACCGGGTCTGGTCGTGATTATACCTTTCATTGAGAATATGCGGAAAATTGACCTTCGGGTAATCACCATGGATGTTCCCCAGCAAGAGTGCATCACTGTGGACAATGTTACTGTCAGGGTTGACGCCGTAATTTACTTTCGGGTGGTCGATGCCGGAGATGCTATTCTCAAGGTGCTCGACTATATCAAGGCAACCTCGCTGCTTGCCCAGACCACTTTGCGAAATGTTGTCGGACAATCTACGCTGGATGAGTTATTAGGCCAGCGGGACAGGCTCAACGAAAAGATACAGTTGGTGGTTGACGAAGGTACTAATCCCTGGGGTATAAAAGTGAGCATGGTAGAGGTTAAGGATGTGCTCCTGCCGCAAACAATGCAGAGGGCTATGGCAGCCCAAGCTGAGGCTGAGCGAGATAGGAGAGCCAAGGTAGTTCACGCCGAGGGTGAAGCCCAGGCGGCAGAGAAATTGGCCGAGGCTGCCAAAGTTATTTCCAGTCAGCCTTCAGCTCTACAGCTTCGCTATTTGCAGACATTGGCAGGCATTGCCACAGAGAGAAGCAACGTCATTCTGTTTCCTTTGCCCATGGATCTAATAGCTCCCCTTTTGGGCAAGGTTATTGGGTCAGAGAAAGAGAAATAAAATAACATAATTTTTCAATATAGCATAGCAACTCCGGGGCCTAGAGTTTTGGGTATAGCGATAGCTTATACCAGCGTGACAATGGGAATTTCCTTTGCCAAAGGTTATACTCGGAACTGCGAGCCCCCATTTTTATGGGTGCAAATTTTTTTAACTCAGGGGGGTGGCTGCGGCCAGTATAAAACTAAGCAAGAGCTATACCGATGAGCTCGGTTAGATTTTGAACCCCATGCTGCTTCATGAAACTTTCTATTCCCTTCAATACATTGAGACCAAGTTGAGGGTCAGTCAAAATCGCTGTGCCAATCTGCACAGCAGTAGCTCCAGCCATAATAAACTCCAGGGCATCCTCGGCACAGGCAATGCCGCCACATCCTATCACTGGAATACGGACCACCCTGGCTGCCTCGAATACCATATAAAGAGCCACAGGCTTGATAGCGGGACCAGAAAGTCCGCCTGCAATATTCCCCAGGCAAGGCTTTCTCTGGTCTATATCAATTGCCATGCCCTTCAGAGTGTTAATCAGGGATATGGCATCAGCTCCAGCTTCTTCCGCGGCTAAAGCGATTTCTTTAATATCGGTTACATTGGGGCTCAACTTAACGATAACCGGTAAGCTGGTGGCAGCCTTAACCGCTGAAGTTACCCGAGCGGCAAGCTCGGGGTCGACACCAAATTCTATCCCTCCCGCGGAAACATTGGGGCAGCTAATATTTAGCTCGATGCCGCTGATCCCAGGCACGCCTTCTAGCTTGCCTGTCACAGCCACATACTCGTCTATTGTTTCCCCGGCAACGTTAATGATAACCGGGACCCGCCATCCTGCCCATACAGGCGCCTTTTCTCCAATCAGAGCGTCAACACCGATATTTTCCAGGCCTATCGAATTAAGCAGACCACCAGCGGTTTCCATCAGTCGTGGTTGGGCATTACCATCTTTGGGCATAAGGGTCGTCCCTTTACAGACAATGGCGCCCAACTTTTGTATATCAACAATTTCAGCATACTCCCCGCAGTAGCCAGCTATGCCAGAGGCTATCATCACAGGATTAGACAGGATTAGTCCCTTAGGATGCCGGGGGGCTAATTGCACACGGAGGTCGGGCGAGTTTCCCATTGCTTAAAACTTTATCACTGCTCGGGGCAAAAAAGAAAGGTTTAACCAAGGGGCACAATTTTCACCCTGCCCCAGACACCCATTTTGTCGCCCACGATAATAACCACACCACTTAACCCTTCGAGACTCCGGGCTTTTTCAGTTGCCTTAGAAATATCATCTGCGGCCTTGACCATATTGCCCAGCGCTGTAGCCGCGGCATCGGCTAAAGCTGCCGAGGATGAAAGAGCAATAACGGCGTCAGCACTGCCCAGGCTTAAAGAATGTCCTACGGTCCCTGAAGACGTCCCTATGCCCAGTGGTGTCTCCCCGGGCAGAATTTCCAGGGCAATCTTTTTGGTAAAAGATGATTGCCCGGCGTAGATACCCACCAGCCTCTTCTTAGATATTTTTAGAAAAATATCGCCACCATTCTCCACAATTACCTCTGGCGAGAAAGCCAGTAAATCCCTGCCTACCGCTTCAGCAATGGCGCCGGCTACCGCTGCCATAGGACCAACACCTGTTAGTTGAGATACCCTGGCCATTTCTCTGACGATGGCCGGGGCTTCAGCTTCAGCCTCATAACTGTCCAATGTAGTCAGGAAAAGAGGATGGCGCCCAATATATGCCTCTAGAGAGCCCCGGTGCTTTCGCACGGAATTAAGAGCTTTATCCTTCAGATTACGCTGGGAGCGGATGTACAGGTCGGTCTGCTCTACCACTACATTGAAGGAAATTAATCCGCTGTCCTTAATCCAGTGGCGGTAGAAACGTGGCTCCTGCATGTATCCTTCCCCTTCACTTCGTTCAGGGTCAGAAATGCAATATCATCGCTCGAGGAGGGCAAGCCTTGACGCATAGCCCGCAGACAACACACTTATTGTGGTCAAAGAGAACTTTCCTTGTTTTTGGCTCCAGAGAAAAAGCCTCGGTGGGGCAAATGGTAATACAGGCTCCACAATGAGTGCACCGGGATTCATCGCGGACGACATCCTGACTTAAGGACTGGATTTCTACCCCGGCCTCGGTGAGGTATTTGACACCCTTATCGTAGTTCTTCTGGTCACCGCTCAGCTCCATTACCAGCAACCCTTCCTCCCCCGGCGATACTGAAGCCTTGAGGATATTAAAGGTGAGGCCAAAATCCTTGACTAGGCGGTAAACGACTGGATGCTCCGTTATATTGGGCGGAAAGTGAAGCACTATCCTTCTGGAGATATTCATTCTTCTTAATTACTCCCCTATCGGCCTTTCCTTGAGTGGCTTAAAGGTTATGCCCGACTCTACTCCGGGCAACGGAGCCACGGGCTCGGTAAGCAAAAACTCGCCCTTCTCTATCCATTCTTTCAAGATGCTGGCAATTTCAACCGCTTTAGGATAGCTGGATAAAGAACCAGTCGGGACATCCTTGCCCTGAACCTTTATACGACCGCTCCTGAGTTCAGCGTAGCTAATTTCTCCCAGGATATCCGGCTTCAACTGGGAATAAGCCTCGGAATAGTCCACGAGGGGTGCCAGAATGCCAGCATCGCTTACTGTAGTGTAACGTAGAATTTCCTCGGAAAGTATGGGTATCGGGGCACCTATGCCCACAGTTAGTGTGCAGCCGTAACCGAGCATGCTTGTCCCTACCAGCCACTCCGGCTTCATCTGCTTCAAATCTCCGATCACGGCCAGTGTCCCTGCCCCCCGCCGCGGCACGCCGTTGTCTCCCCTCAGAACATCAGGGTTATGCTGTGTACCATGCCAGGCCACATAACCTATTCCGCCGCCCAGGAAAATCTTCGTCCCGACACCTATGGTCTTATAGTAAGGGTCGTTCAACAGCGGCGAGAGTTGCCCCGCCGTAGAGTAGTGAGCGTTTCCCAAATTCGGCTTAAGCACCCCCATATAGGTATAGATAACCTTATCGGAGAGGTTCACCGCCACATTATAGTTCTGGTAGGCATTTCTGAGATTAAATAGAATTGCCTCGTTTATGTCCTTAATATTAATCCAGGTCTCCAGCTTTTTCCGGGGATAGCAGTCTGTTCCAAAAGCGGTGGCGGTAAGTCTTACGTCCTTCCCCGCTACCATCTCCTCGATTACATGCCCGCCACCATAATTGAACTCCCCAGGGTAGAACTTATTCCTGGGGTCGTCATCGGGAAGGGCAGTTGCCCCGAGGAAAACATCAACAGCAGCTATCCCGGCATAGACAGGAACATCATTAAGGTAAACCTTGCCGCCGCCAAGTTTTATCCTCGGCCTGGAGTGTCCGATATTAAAAAAGGCACCGGACCCGCACATGGGGCCGAAGGTGCCGGTGGTAACCACATCGATTTCCTCAGCCGCCCTGCTTACACCTTTTTCCTTAGCGATGTCGATCACTTCCTCGGCAGTCACCACGACAGCCTTACCTTTTCTGATTTTCTCGTTGATTTCAGCTATTGTCTTTGCCATAGCTTTAACCTTATTTAAGCAACTCCTTGGCTACCCGGGCAGCCTTTTTACCGGATAAAAGCATACCGCCAAAAATGGCTCCCATCCTCGGGGAACCAAAAACGGCGTTCGCTGTCATACCGGCGACCACCAGTCCGGGATAGACTTCCCTGGTATTTTCCAGTATTTCTTTTTCTCCCCTCTCAGCCCACATGGACTTCTCTCCTATCACTTCCCCCGTCTTCGTTCTTAACTTCGGCCCTATCTTCTCCACCACGATACGGCAGACTTCGGCGTCATGCCCGGTGGCATCTACAGCCACCTTGCACCTTGCAGTTAGAGGGTCCACATGCAGCTTTGACCAGGAAACAGCGCTCCAGTTCAAAACAAGCCCGGTTATCCTGTCATCTTCCCGGACCATGACATCTTCAACATGAATCAAATTGAAAATCTTCGCCCCGGCTTTTATAGCTCTTGCGCAGATAGAGGAAATAGCCTCCACCGAATCAGCGACATAGTACCCCTTTTCGTATTCCTTGGCTGGAACTTCAAACTCATCCAATATCCGCTTGCCTTCCTCCTGAACGACGATGCGGTTAAACATCATCCCTCCCCCGGACATGCCGCCGCCAATACGAAGCTGCCTCTCAAACACTGCCACCTTTACTCCCTCTTTCGCCAGGGAGTAGGCAGTGACAAGCCCCGCCGGCCCCGCTCCAGCTACAGCAACATCCACCTCCATCGCCTCCATGAAGTCTTTCATGTAGCTTTCAACAATGGCACGGGAAATAATAACTTCATCCATAATCCTAAATCCTAATATCTAAATCATAAACAAAGTCCAAATCCTAATTCCAAAATTCAAAGCCTTCTTGTTTTGGGCGTTTGAGTTTTGAGCTTTAGTATTGTTTAGTATTTCGTATTTAGTGCTTAGAATTTTCTCCTCTTAGTTGGCCTCGCTTTGTTAACCGGAGCGGCAACTTTGAAGACGTGCTAGCCAGTATACCTCTATCGGCAGGCAATGTCTAGCCACTTGAGGTACTTGTCATTGCGAGCACCTGAAAGGTGCGTGGCAATCTCAGAAATTGCTTCGGCACTATCGTGCCTCGCAACGACAAAGGAGGTCGCCCAATAAATTGGGCTTCACAATTCCTGGCCTATCTTGAGCATCTTGTCCACGGCAGCTTTTGCCCTGAGCCGAATTCCCTCGGGAACCTTCACTTCAGGGCTCATCTTCTCCAAAGACCGCAAAACTTTCTCCATGGTAATCAGCTTCATGTCGGGACAGATTGCTTGCTCGGAAACAGGAATAAATCTCTTGCCGGGATTCTCTTTTTTAAGCCGGTGTATTATCCCCACCTCCGTGCCCACAATCATCTCTCTGACTTCGTCTCGCTGAGCATATCTACACATCCCGCCGGTGCTGAGCACTTCGTCGGCTAGGGCAATGACCTCTGGCGTGCACTCTGGGTGCACTACCACCTTAGCTTGAGGATACTCTTGCCTCAATTCTCTTATCCTTTCAGGCCTTATCATCACGGCATGGGTGGGGCAGAAGCCGGGCCAGAGAATCATCTCTTTGCCCGTCTTAGCCGAAACATAACTCCCGAGATTCTGGTCGGGGACAAATAATATCTCTCGAGCATCCAGGCTTTCTACGACCTTGACCGCATTGGCGGAAGTACAGCAGATATCTGATTCTGCCTTGACTTCGGCTGGAGAGTTAACATAGCAGACCACCACTGCCTGGGGATGTTCCTTTTTCTTCGCCCGTAATTGTTCGGCGGTAATCATGTCTGCCAGGAGGCAGCCCGCGTTCACATCAGGAAGCAAGACCACCTTATTAGGGCAGAGGATGGAGGCTGTTTCCGCCATGAACCGGACTCCGCAAAACACGATTACACCGGCAGCGGTTTCGGCAGCCCTCTGACTCAGGTCCAGGGAATCGCCGACGAAGTCAGCTATATCCTGGACCTCACCCGGTTGATAGTTATGGGCAAGGATAACAGCATTCCCTCTCTTCTTAAGAGCCGAGATTTTCTCTACTATTTCAGCATCCCTGTTTTCCATCTATGGCTATCCTCCGCCAAAAAAAACTTCAATGTCAATCTGGTCTCCGTCTTTCACCGGGGTAGTTAGCTCTTCAGGGTGAGTGGACTCGGAGTTAACAAGAATGGAACAGTAACGACGTAGCTGCCCTCGATTATCGCGAATCATTTGTTTAATAACAGGGAACCGACTTTCCAGGTTCTCGAGGCATTCACCAGTGGTATGACCAGGCACTTCAACCACTTCTTGCCCTCCAGCAAGTTTTTGCAGAATCGGATGAAGCCTTACCTTGATGCTCATTTCTAGACATCTTTTGTCCCGCAGACCTCGCAATTTTGGTTTTTTACCAGGTTACGGAATGTGAAATCCATCGTTTCGCCATTGAAATATAACATCTTCCCTGTTAACAAAGACCCGAACCCGGCCAGAAGTTTAATCGCTTCTGTCACCTGTAAGATGGCAATTAAGGCCGGCGTTACACCGAAAACAGGAAATACTCCCTTCCTCTGTGGAACTTCGGGGAAAATACAGGCCAGGCAGGGCGTCCTTCCCGGGATTATGGTAGTAACCTCGCCGAAGAGCCCGTGGACACCTCCATGGATGAAGGGTATTCCTTCGGCAACACACACCTTGTTAACAATAAATCTGGTCTTGAAATTATCCATCCCGTCTATTACCAGATTGGCTCCTTTGATAATCTCTCTGGCATTACTCTCAGTAATCTTCTTGAAAACAGGAGTAACCTCTATTGAAGAATTTAATTTAGCCAGCTTTTGTGCTGCGGAAAAGGGCTTTCCCTCCCCGATATCTTCCTCGTAATGAAGAACCTGCCGGTTTAAGTTAGAGAGTTCTACACGGTCACAGTCTATCAGGGTGACATGGCCTATGCCGGCACACGTTAGATGTAGAGAGGCGGAGCATCCCAGTCCACCAAGTCCGGCTACCACTACGTGGGACTGTTTAAGCTTTTTTTGACCCTCCTCGCCAAAGTCTGGATACAAAATCTGGCGTTCGTACCTGGTCAAATCGTCCCTCGTTAACCTAGGCATAGCCTGTTCCATAAAATCTAGAATCCGCATTAGCCCCACCCGCAATCACATATACTTAATTATACACAATTGGCGGGAGGCATTCCTGTCTCAGGACCAGGATAGTGCACCAACTGCTAATCGGATCACCAACTATTTACCTCCGGCAGATTGAAGCTGTGGTCGGCTATGCTGCCGCCTTGTTCCTCATTTATATGCCTTCACCGTAATGCTCAGAAGTTTCTCTTTCGTCTTATTTGCTTTGTTCTCTATATAAAATTCCCGGCTTGATACTACCTCTGCGTCCTCAAAGCCAGCTTTCTTTAGCTTTCCCAAGTACTCCTGCTGCTCTAAAGCCCCGGCGATACATCCAGCCCAGGCATCGGGGTCCTCCTTTATTTCATCGGGGAGTGCTCCCTCGGAAACTATATCGGAGACAATTAGCCTGCCCTTTGGCTTCAAGACTCGATAAGCTTCCTGGAAGACCTTCGATTTATCCGGGGAAAGATTGATGACACAGTTACTGATAACGACATCCACAGATTCATCCTCAACGGGAAGCCTCTCCATTTCCCCCAGGCGAAATTCCACATTATGGTAGCCGTGACTTCTCGCGATTCCTTTTGCCTTATCTACCATCTCTTTCGTCATATCAACCCCGATAGCCTTCCCAGTCGGACCAACCTTGTTAGCTGCCAAAAATACATCTACTCCGGCGCCCGACCCTAAATCCAGAACAACCTCACCTGCTTTGAGTTCCGCTAAGGCGGTGGGATTGCCACACCCTAAACCCATAATCGTCTCTCCCGGGATATCTGCCAAATCCTTCCTCAAATATCCCACGGCTTCAGCTCGGACCAACGGACTGACCCCACCTCCACAACTTGAGCAGCAGCTCTCTTGGCCTTGCTTAGCTAGTTGGGCATATCTGCCCTTCACCACTTCTTTGATTTTCTTCTCTTCCATAATTCACCTCCTGACATTTGCACAGCGATAGCTCCTTCATTAGAGCTTCGCTATCAATGATTAACCTGGCTAATCTAACATCCGTAAGCTTGTAGTAAACTTTCTGAGCTTCCTGCTCGTCTTTCACGATGTTACATTCCTTAAGGGCTCTAAGGTGGTGCGAAACGAGGGATTGCTCCCTATTCAGAACGCCGGCGAGTTCCCCAACACACCTCTCGCCTTCAGCCAGCAGCTTAAGTATCCCGAGCCTTGTCGGCTCCCCAATGCACCTCAAAAATCTTGCCTGGTCTTCTTCTATTGTCATATGAACCTCCATTTATATGAATTATAATTCATATATAAACAGAAGTCAAAAGTCTCAAATGGGATAGCGTGACATGTCCAGCAGAATGCATAAAACGACAGGAAAACGAAGGGGACATACCTGGGGATTATCGTGAAATTCCGGTGCTAGGTCTATTTCTTCAGTTTCTGGTGTCCTAAGTAGTTCTCGATAGCTGATTTAAGCGCATCCTCAGCCAGGACCGAGCAGTGTACCTTGGTCGGCGGCAGTCCGTCTAGAGCTTCGACCACTGCTTTGTTGGAGATTTTCAGCGCCTCTTCTACTCTCTTCCCCTTCACCATCTCGGTGACCATGGAGCTGGTGGCAATGGCCGCTGCACAGCCGAAAGTCTTGAACTTAGCGTCAACGATGACGCCGTCCTTTACCTTAATGTAAAGCTCCATGACATCACCGCATATAGGGTCCCCGACACGCCCCACACCGTCAGGGTCCTCCATCTCCCCGACATTGCGGGGGTTCTTGAAGTGCTCCATTACCTTCTCGTTGTACAGTGACCAGGGATCAGTCATTTGTTTCGCTCCTATTTTTGAGTTTTCAAAAATGGGGACATGGCTCTCAACCTGGCAACAATTCCGGGCAAGACCTCCAGCACCCGCTCCACGTCTGTCTCCGTGTTTTCTCGCCCCAGGGTAAACCTGAGCGAGCCATGAGCCTGCTCGGGGGGGACTCCTAGAGCCAGAAGGACATGGGACGGTTCAGGGCTTGCCATGCCACAGGCAGAGCCGGTAGAAGCACAGATGCCCTCTGAATCGAGACTTAAAAGCAGGGATTCCCCTTCCACGAAATCAACGATTACATTGACATTATTGGGCAGCCTTTTCGTGGGATGCCCATTTAAGCGGATGTGGTCGATCTTTTCCACGAGACCTTTAATTAGTTTATCCCGAAGGTAAGCCTGCCGTTCCGCTTCCTTGTCCATCTCCCGCCCGGCAAATTCCACTGCCTTGCCCAACCCCACGATAGCAGGAACATTTTCCGTGCCGGCCCTGTGCTTCTTTTCCTGCCCTCCCCCATGTATGAAGGGAACCAAGTTGGTGCCTTCCCTGACATATAGCGCTCCCACTCCTTTAGGTCCGTAGAACTTATGCGCTGAAACGGCGAGCAGGTCCACCTTGAGCGCATCCACATTCACCGGGATATGCCCCACAGTTTGCACGGCGTCGGTGTGAAAATAGACTCCTGCCTCTCTGGCAATTTTACCTATCTCTTCCACCGGCTCTATCGTGCCTACTTCATTGTTGGCATGCATGATTGAGACAAGGATGGTTTTACCGGTAATAGCTCTTTTGACATCGTCAGGGTCAACCAGTCCGTACTCGTCTACCGGGAGGTAAGTTATCTTAAATCCTCTGCTCCCCAGAAACCTGCACACCTCCAGCACCGCATTGTGCTCGATGGAGGTGGTGATGATGTGGTTACCTTTACGCTCATTAGCATAGGCCACGCCCTTCAGGGCATAGTTATCCGCCTCCGTCCCTCCGCTGGTAAAGATAATCTCCTCGCTCCGGGCGCCGATAAGCTCCGCCACCTTAGCCCTGGCTTCTTCTACGGCCCCCCTCGCCTCCTGTCCATAAGAATAGATGCTCGAAGGATTGCCAAAGGCATCGGTAAAATAAGGCAGCATAGCCTTCACCACGTCGGGACGAGTTGGCGTGGTGGCGGCATGGTCAAGATATACTCTTCGCATCTAACCCCTTGTAAATCCCGATAGAATTGTAACACTTAGGTACTCCCCACTCAAATATCGAACTACACCCCCTTCCAATATGGTAGAATAGTCCCAATAACCTGGATTTAGCGTGGGAGATTAGCGCGAGAGAGATGAACAAAAAGAAGAAAGTGGCTGCCTTGAAGCATCGCCGGCACCAGAAGGAGCTCAAGGAAAAGAGTAAGGCCCAGGCTCCAGAGCAGGCTCCAGAGAAGGAGCTCAAGGAAAAGAAGAAGGCCCAAGCTCCAGAGAAGGAGCTCAAGGAAAAGAGCAAAGCCAAGGCTCCAAAGCAAACTCCAGCGAAAGAGCAATGAAAAGGGCCCTCCTGTTGACCGGCAAGCCGGGCACAGGTAAAACTGCTCTCATCAAAGAAGCCCTGGCCAGGACAAAAGTCAAGGGCGGCGGCTTCTATACCGAAGAGATACGGACCGGGGGAATAAGACAGGGGTTCAGGATTGTTACCATCGACGGCCAGGAGGCGATATTAGCCCATGTCGGCATCTCCAGCCCCTACCAGGTAAGCAAATACAGGGTGGACACAGATACCTTGAACAGAGTCGGAGTTTCTGCTCTGCGCCGGGCGCTGAAGGAAGCCGACCTGATAGTTATCGATGAGATTGGCAAGATGGAGCTTCTGTCGCCCTGGTTTAGGGAAGCCGTGACGCAGGCAATAAACAGTGGCAAGAAAGTTTTGGGCACTATTATGCTCAACCCCCATCCCTTTGCCGACGAAATCAAACGCTATCCTGAAGTCGAAACGCTCCTGGTAACCAGAGATAACCGCACTGAGGCGATGAGGAAAGTCCTGGACTGGCTAACGGAAGGGGTGAACTGACGCCCTCGCTCAGAAAGCAGCTGCTATCTTAGATATTATCAGTGAATAGTTTGTGGTGTCCCTGGAATTCTACCCAGCGAGGTTGAACAATCCCTAGTACTGTTGTTCACTCCAAAGTCCTATTGACTCCCGGATAATCGTTCTATAAGATTGAAAACTGGTTACCAGAGCTTTTGTTTTCAGATATTTGAAAGACATGAATGTATTGAAAGTCCCAAAATCTTTTCAGATTGAAAGTCGAACCGTTAGGTACACTCTCTATACTCTATTTGGCATAATAGTTGCGGACGGACTGATAACCCAGTTTTTGGTGACAGGTGGACACGGATCAGAAGGGAATCCTTTCCTGAGCGCTTGGGTAAGCCATGGGGCGTTTCTGGCTATAAAGGTGGCAGGTGCGTTTTTAGCCACGTTATTTTTATGGATTAACTATAATGCAAAACCCAGACTCGTATATACAATCATGGTGGTATTTTTGGCATTTTATACAATCATCGTTTTCTGGAACTTGTTTGTATTGTTTTTTACTGCTTAATCAACCTGTCTGAACAAGGGCACCGCGTTCACACAATCGTCAGGATTGTGCAGATGGCGAAAGTCAATCGCTGCCCTTCACCAGACGAATTTACATCGCTCGCCGAGACGATTTCACTCCCGCATTCCTGAGAGAGGTTGCGTGCTTATATGCTGGGGTACTTGCTGGCTACGGTGTCTTGGTAAATTGTCAAACTTTCATCTTCAGCAATATCTTATTCACATGGGCTGAGCCACCAGTAAAGCAGCCCTTGAGGTAAATCAGTCATATCATATAAAATACGGGGACAGTCATGTCTTCCAAAATTTATAGAAAATTTGTCTGGGCTGGTGCCATCCTGATAGCCGTCATATTGATAGGCACGGTGGGTTACTGGTTCATTGGCGGCGGACAATACTCATTTGTGGACACTCTCTACATGACGGTCATCACTATAACGACAATTGGCTTCGCGGAAATCATTGACCTATCGGGCAATGTCGGGGGCAGGATATTTACCATATTCATTGCTATTTCTGGAGTCGGCATCATGGCATATATTGTTACTAATATTACTGCTCTGATAGTTGAAGGAGAACTGACGGAGTCCTTCAGGAGGAGGAAAATGGAAAAAATAGCTGGTAACTATAAAGACCATTACATTGTATGCGGTCTCGGTTCAGTGGGTTTCTATATAGCCAATGAGCTTTACGATACCAGGAGGCCCCATGTAATAGTGGATGTCCATAAAGAGAATATAGAGAAGAGCCTGGAATCACTCCATGATGAGGTCTTCATAGAAGGTGACGCTACAGACAGCAACACCCTTTTAAAAGCCGGTATCGAGAAAGCCAGGGGACTATTCGCCGTAACTGGGGATGATAACCAGAACCTGGTCGTGAGTCTGACGGCAAAGCAGCTTAACCCCAGGCTGAAGGTAGTGGCCCGTTGCAACGACATGAGAAACAGCGAAAAGATGAAGAAGGCTGGCGCTGATGCCGTAGTCTCACCTACCGCTATTGGTGGGTTGAGGATGGCTTCCGAAATGGTGAGACCCACGGTAGTATCGTTTTTAGACACTATGCTGCGGGACACAGAGATAAATCTGCGGGTTGAAGAGTTGCCCGTGCCCGAATCATTTGTGGGCCAACCTATATCGGCACTGAATCTAAAGAGGTGTTCCCATACTCTGCTGCTGGCGATTAAGACAAGGGAGGACTGGGTTTATAACCCGTCAGAAAGCCACATTATTGACCAACAAAATACCCTGGTGTTCATGACCACGCCCGAGGGAAGAGACGAACTGGCCGGATTTTTTAAAGAATAAATATGGCGATGAGGCGATTTCGGTGATAGTAAAATTTCTAGGGACACACAATGCCGAGTCAAGAAACACCAGGCTGGTGTCCCTTCTGATTGACGGCGTCCTGGCCGTGGATGCCGGGAGCCTGGTTTCAGAACTGACCTTCCCCGAGCAGAGGAAGATAAAAGCGATATTGCTTTCTCACGGCCATTACGACCATATCAGGGCGGTCCCCGCTTTTGCCTTCAACAATTCTGACCGCACTACCAAAGTCATCGCCACATCTCAGACCCTTGACATTCTCTCGTCTCATCTAATTGATGGTGTCGTCTACCCCCAGTTCACCAGCGAGGCCTCATTCCTCCAAAAGGCAACCATTAAATTAGTCCCGCTGGAACCCTTCAAGCGGCAAAATATAGAAGGCTACGAGGTCATGGCCGTGCCGGTGCGACATCCTCTTGACGGCGTGGGCCTTGAAATAACTTCTGGAGATGGCAAGACCTTATTCTATACGGGCGATACCGGTCCCGGGCTCTCCTCCGTATGGGGCAACATATCTCCGCAATTGCTAATAACTGATTTGACCTGGCCTAATAGTCTCGCCACGGCAGCTAAGGATGCAGGTCACCTTTGCCCTGAAATGCTCAAGGAGGAATTGACTGAGTTCCGTAGAATAAAGGGCTATCTGCCCAAGGTGGTTGTAATTCACATGAGCCCCCAGCGTGAGCCCGAGATAAAGAGAGAAATCAGAGAAGTAGCCAAATTGCTGGGGATCTCGATTGATATTGCCCGCGAGGGTGAGGAACTTATTCTGTAGTAGAAATATACACCTATCCGCGGGCTGTTTGAGAATAAAAGCGTCCTTTAGTAGCGGCTATTTCTCTTTATCCTGGGCCTCTATCCAGTAACCAAAGGCCGATCCAAGCTTGTCCTGCAATTTTCTGGTCTTGCAGTCATCAAGCATTGTCTGGGCGTACACTATGGCTCGAAACAAGTCCTCATGACGTGTACTGGATACTCTACCCAAAGATAAAGCCTTATTGACATGCGGATTGTACCAAATTATAATATCGCGCAGTCCAGTATTTTGATTCCCCGATATTAATGTACTATACATGCCGCCTAGTATTATCACATTAGTAGCTAAAAAATCAAAATTAGCTGAGAGAAATCACAGGCCGTGTGTTGAGTAAAGCATCGTAGATAAACAGTAGATAGCCTTAAAAGCCTATGTTGCTGATAAAACACTCCTGGCACTTATAGGGGACCTACTATGCGTAAGAATAAGAAACTGTTGCTAATAGTCATCGTAGCTATACTTGCCGTGTCTATCCCGGTGACCTTAGTCTTAATTAACCGGGGTCAGGAGCCGTCAAATGGAGGGTCATCAAATACGACCCCGGACGACCATGAAGGTCCTGTTACCCCTTCTACGCTCACTATGCTTTCAATAACCGACGGGAATGTATTCGTAATGAAGGCAGGTACGGACAGTTGGATAGAAGCACAGGTCGGGATTTCTCTGGAATCCGGAGATAGTGTAAAGTCGGGCGATAATTCTAGCGCCAAAATCACTTTCTTTGATGGCAGCACTATCGAGTTACAGGCTGGCACCGAGATCGAAGTTGTTTCACTAGGTATCTCCGACACCGGCTCCACAACCATTAAGCTTAAACAGGCAATAGGGAATACCATAAGCCGCGTGGAAAAGCTTGTCGATTCGGCATCTCGCTACGAAGTTGAAACACCGGCTTGTGTGGCGGCGGTCAGAGGTAGTCGTATGCTTGTTCAGGTCATCGAAGATGGCACAACCTGGGTAACTAATCAGGAAGGGGATATATGGGTCATTTGGGATGGTGAGGAACTGCAAATCCCTGAAGGGCGAAAATGTATTATTATACCCGGTCAGCCACCGCAGCTCGTACCGTCAGGTGGTGAGAAGGGTGGCGGAGGCGGCGGAGGTTTTTCACCGAACCCTGATATTTCAATAACCAAGATGCCTGACTTGACGCAAGCCCATGAAGGCGATGCCGTCAACTATACCTATACTGTGACCAACCCCGGCAATGTGCCATTGTCGAACGTGTCAGTTACTGACAATAGGATTGAGGATGTTACCTATCAGAATGGCGATACTGATGGTGATAGCAAGCTCGATACTGGTGAGACCTGGGTATTTAACGCAACCTATAACGTAACTAGCGACGACGTTAGCCCTCTGGTCAACACCGCTGCTGCCGCCGGTAACTATACCGGGGTCGGGACGATAATCGCTTGGACCACCGCCAGTGTTGACATCCTGCGACCGGCTATTGCTCTAAACAAGACAGCCGACCCGGTGCAGGCACAAGATGGCGATACTATCACCTGTAACTATACCATAACCAACCCCGGCAATACGCCTCTATCTGCTATCTCATTAATTGATGATAAGATTGAGGATGTTACCTACCAGAGTGGTGATACCAATGGAAATGGAATCCTCGACACAGATGAGACCTGGGTATTCGCCGCAAACTATACCGTAACTGCTGAAGACGATAGCCCCCTGGTCAACACCGCTACCGTATCCGGCACCGACGCCCTGTCCCGGTCGGTACAGTCCGAAGATACCGCCGGTGTTGATATCCTGCGACCGGCCATTGCTATAGATAAGACAGCCGAACCAGCGCAGGCCCACGAAGGCGATACCATCACCTATACCTACACTATAACCAACCCCGGCGGTACACCTTTATCTGATATCTCGGTTACTGATGATAAGGTTGAGGGTGTTATCTACCAGAGTGGTGATACTAACGGTAATAGCAGGCTTGACACAGGTGAGACCTGGGTATTTACCGCAACCTATTACGTAACTGAAGAAGACGATAGCCCCCTGGTCAATAGCGCTACCGTATCCGGCACCGATGCCCTGTCCCGGTCAGTACAGTCCGAAGATACCGCCAGTGTTAACATCCTGCGACCGGCCATTGATATAGATAAGACAGCCGAACCGGCGCAGGCCTATGTAGGCGATACCATCACCTATACCTACACCGTAACCAACCCCGGCGATACACCTCTATCTGATATCTCGGTTACCGATGATGAGATTGAGGATGTTATCTACCAGAGCGGTGATACTAATGGTAATAGCAGGCTCGATACTGGTGAGACGTGGACATTTACCGCTGACTATACAGTAAGTGCCGAAGACGATAGCCCCCTGGTCAATACCGCTGCGGCCGCCGGTACCGATGACGCGTCCCTGACAATAATCGCTTGGGATACCGCCAGTGTTAACATCCTGCGACCGGCCATTGCTATAGATAAGACAGGTGAATTAGTATGGTACGAGGAAGGCTTCTATTCTGCCATAGAGTACACATTCACCATAACCAACCCCGGCAATACGCCTCTATCTGACATCTCGGTTACTGATGGTATGTTTGAAGAAGTTCTCTACCAGAGCGGCGATACCAACGGGGATGACATACTGGACACAGATGAGACATGGCTATTTACCGCAACCTATTATCTGTATGAGGAAGAGGAGAGTCCCCTGTTCAATACCGCCACCGTATCGGGCACCGACCCCCTGTCCCGGTCGGTAGAGGCTGAAGATATCATCGGCGTTGATATCCTGTGGCCAGCCATTGCTATAGGTAAGACGGGTGAATTAGATTGGGAACAGGATGTCTATTGCATCAACTATACCTATACCATAACCAACCCCGGCAATACGCCTCTATCTGATATCTCAGTTACTGATAATATGACTGAGGAAGTCACCTACCAGAGCGGCGATACCAACGGGGATGACATACTGGACACAGATGAGACATGGATATTTACCGCGACCTACTATATTACTTACGAAGAACCCGACCCCGTGGAGAATTACGCTTTCGCTTACGGCACCGACCCCCTGGGCCATACGGTAACCGCTTGGACTAGCTTTAGTATTTATTTGTACTGATAATGGTGAGATTTCCCGGTTAGGGGACTGCCTACGTTGGCTATGAGAGCCAGCAAGACGGTTATTTCGACTATAGTGAGTTCGGCATGAAGATGTCCACCGTAAAATGACTAGACGCCAGCGCAAGCGCCTTTATCATGTTTTAGTACTCATCGGGGTGGGCTGCCTCTTTACGCTTGTGGCTTTGCTGGTTCAACCGTTCTATAGCATCGATCTGTGGGTTTCCGACCAGCTTTTTCTCTCTGAACCCCCTTCTCCTAATATCGTTATCGCCGGTATCGACGACGATACTCTTGAAACTTACGGTCTGTGGGCGGAGTGGCCACGCAGTCTCCATGCCCAGGCTATCGATAACTTAAGTCAGGCTGGAGCCAAGGTAATCGGTTTCGATGTCATCTTCACCGATGCTTCCGCCGATGATGAAATGCTGGCGACAGCAATTGCCGGAGCGGACAATGTTGTCCTATCCGCCGTGGGCACTCAACCTGTCTCCCGGCCCGGCCCTGAGATTACCTATGATGATTTCCTGCTGCCCGTAGACCCTCTGGAGCAAGCCGCCAGCAGTACCGGACATGCCAATGTGGTTCCCGATGGCGATGGCACGGTGAGGCGACTGCCGTTGATTGTTAAGTCGAGCTCAGGACAAATCTATCCCTCGTTGACCCTGGCTGTGCTTCACAGGGAATTCTCCATGTCTCTACCGCAGGAATATCCGCTCGAAGATGGCGCCGTTAACTTGTTGTATCGTGATATCCCGGTTGACGCCTCATACTTTCTACGCATCAACTTCGCCGCCGATAATAACCAACGGCCCTACGTCTCCTACGGCGATATTATCAGCGGCAACTTTGACCAGTCCATAGTCGAGAATAAAATAGTATTGATCGGGATGACTGCTACCGGTGAGACCGACGCCTGGGCCATCCCCACCTCAGCCGGCAAGGTTCCCGGAGTTTTTATACACGCCGGTGCCATGGATACCATTCTCACAGGGCGTTTCTTAAGAGAGCCTGGCATCCTCATCACTCTAATGATTATGCTGCTGCTGGTTGGCATCACTGCCTTTGTCTTGCCCCGCTGTGGGACCCGGCACTGGACGGATATAGCTAAGGGCGTGGGAATAACCGTAGGCTTATTTGTTGCCTGCCTGGTAGCTGGCTTCCTGGCTTTCGACAGAGGATATATCCTGGATATATTTTATCCCCTGCTGCTATTACCAATAGTCTATGTCAGTAACATTATTTACATAGTCGTTACTGAGCAGTCGGATAAACGGTTTGTCAAGGAGCTTTTTGGTCGCTATATTTCGCCTCAGATAGCTAACGAGATAGTTAGCCGGGCTGATACCGGGGAACTTCGCCTCGGAGGCGAGCAAAGGGAGGTCAGCGTGCTCTTTGCCGATATCCGCAACTTCACTACGATAAGTGAGCAGTTGGCTCCTGAAGCTATAGTGGAAATGCTTAATACTTATTTATCAGTTATGGCCGATGCCGTAGTCCGGCATAACGGTATCGTTAACAAGTTTGCCGGCGATAGTATCATGGCAGTTTGGAACGCGCCGCAATCTCAGCCGGAGCATGCATTGCTGGCAGTGAAGGCAGCTTGGGAAGCACAGCAAAAAGTTGCCGAATTAAAGCAAAGCGATAGCCAGCTGTTCCCGGTGCAATTCGGCATTGGCATTAATACCGGTATAGCCTTAGCCGGCAATGTAGGCTCGGCCGGACGCAGCGAATACACTGTCATCGGAGATTCCGTCAACACCTCTTCACGCATCTGTAGCAGCACCCCCGGCGGGGAAGTCTGGATTGGTGCCGAGACGTATAATCAAACAAAGGATTATATAGAAACTGAGAAACTCGAGCCACAGAAACTTAAGGGGAAAGAGGCACCCGTCGCAGTATATCGAGTAGTTGCGTGGCGCCCTGTAACTACTCAGAGCAAAGATAGACCCTCGTCTTCCTGATATCCACGCACTGAGTGAATACCATTACACATTTGTCAGGATTGCGCAATCCCCCTTTGTCATTCTGGGGGAGTGGAGCGAACGAAGAATCCCGGAAATTGTTTGCTGTGGTATTCCGGGGACATAATACCTGATTTGTAGCAGGTCTGATCCTTCACAAGGTGAAGGATGGTGTCCCTGGAATCGGCAAAGTAACCACCCGAATCGGCATCACCACACCGCTGGTCGAGGGTGATTCAGCGCTATTACTTTATTGCCCGCCATATCCGCCTGGTGCCGCCTCAGCGAGAGTGCCGGCACCCATTATGACTGTCATCTGCAGGTGCGGCCGGGCAACGCTCTTCCAGGTCAGGGGACCGTGTATCACTCCCGCCGGTACGTAGAGGGCTGAGGTCTTGTTGATTTTAAGCGGTTGCCCCCCCACCACGAACTCTATCTCCCCGCCGAGGTCTTCGGGATTTTTAGGATCGGAGCCGATATGCAGGACGAATTCGTCGTGGGCGGAGTGAGAATGTTTGGGTATATGAGGGTTCGGGTCGGGCATAGCCCATATCCAGCCAATCTCGATGTACACGTTGCTTCCCGGCACGAGCTCATTGCTCATAAAGGTCATGGTGGGATACTGCCGGCCTTTAACGTCATCAAATTCGGTACGCGCCTCATACTTTGGTTTCTGCACCAGGTTCTTGTAATAATCAGTCACTTTCCTAATTCCTCCTTTCTAATAATTTTTACTCTTTGGTCACCCGAATAGATTTCAGATTCATATTCTTAAGCGACGATACCCCCCCTCCTGAGCGATGCTGTTATGGCTGCTCCTACAACATCGACAACAGCAGTTCCGCCGTCAAGAGTGATGACAGCCCCGGTCATAAATGATGAATCATCGCTGGCCAGGTAACTGCAAAGTCCGCCGATTTCAGACGGAGCGGCGAAGCGGCGCATGGGTATCTCCTGCGCTATCTGATTGATGAATGTATTGTGCTCTATGCCGAGCATTCTCCCGAACTCGCCGAAGTCCTTCACCGTCATGTCCGTCGAGACGCCGCCCGGACAAACCACGTTAGAGCGAATGTTTTTGCTCCCGTACTCCAGCGCCGCCTGCTGGGTGAGCATAATCAGCCCGGCTTTGGAACTGCAGTAGGCGGGCATGCCGGGCAGGCAGCGCAGGCCGCCCAGCGAGGCAATGTTGATGATAGACCCCCCACCCACCTTCAGCATATGCGGTACGACCGCCTTCGTGAGCAGGAAGGGGCCGGTCAGGTTGATCGCAATAACATGCTCCCAAAGCTTGAGGTCGAGTTCGGCGATAGGTGCCGGGTGGTTTATGCCGGCGTTATTCACCAGCACATCAATTTTGCCGCCAAACTTCATCGTCGTCTCCACCATGCGCTTTACATCCTCCTCCTTCGATACGTCTCCCTGGCATATCACCACCGAGCCCGATGGGAGCGATTTAGCCACCTCCTCCAGCTTCTCTTTACGGCGGCCGGTAATACAGACTTTGGCTCCATCGGCAACAAATCGCTCAGCGATGGCAGTGCCTATACCGCTGCCTCCTCCGGTAATAAGGGCAACCTTTCCTTTCAGGTTCATATCTTCATCTCCTGTCAAAAAAATTTTGAGATGTCCTGTCGATTATATCTCAAGCCGGCTTCTTGAGTTTTCCCGGACCGAATGCAGAGTAGTCCAGGTCATAGAACTGCTTGCAGGCTTCAAAGTAACCCAGGTGTGAGCCGCCCAGGACTATTTTCAACACTACGGCATCACGGTAATACTTCTCGTAGCCGTTTTCCCGGACAAGGCCAAAGGAACCCATCAGTTCCAGGCCCCTTGATACCAGGTCGGGCACGGTGCGGGTAATATAGGCGTGCACTGCGTGCCCTTTGGCCATCATGCTTTCCGAGTTCCACGGACCATAGATATCCTGATGGTCATACTGGTGAGCCAGCTCCAGAATAGCGGCTCTGCCCACGGATATAAACGCTGCCATCTCGCCTAGTATCATCGCCGCGTGCATGTGCCGGTTGACCGGTTTACCTCCAGCTACCCTGTTCTCCGTATAAGCAACCAGGATATCGAAAGCCCCCTGCAGAGTACCGATTGCGTTGGCGGCATTCAGGGACATGGGGGCGGACACGGTATTGGTGAAAATGGCCCAGGCCTCGGGCCCTTGTATACCCCACTCTTTGGGCACTCTGACGTTGTCAAAATAGGTGGGAGTATTCCTGTCGGCGTTAGCCCCGCACTTGACCTCGAATTTACCGTGGGAGACCCCTGTCCACGGTTCGGGAACATAGACCAGGGCAAAGCCAGCTATTCCCAGCTTCGGGTCCATATTGCAGACCACACAGTTGAGGTCGGAAATGCCGGCATTGGATGCCCATAGCTTATTACCGTTTACCACCCATTCGTCGCCCTTAAGCTCCGCCCTCACTTTTACCGTCCTGCCCTCATTAAGCGGGTTCTCAACATCGCAGGCGGAGTCTTCTTCACTGAAGTTCATGCAGGCAACGGCCAGTTCGTCACCGGTGAACTTGGGAGCAAATTCAGTAAACACTGCTTTTCCCCATGCCTTCGCTGTTGGCGATGGTGAAAAGTAGGCAAGGGCAGCCGGCACGAACCCCCAGTCGGTGCAGGCGCTGTGGAGGCTTATGCCGTAGTCAGCGCGGGAAAGCTGCTCCTGTATCAGGGCATCCCCGACCATGGAAAACTGCTGGTTGCCGCCGAAGTCTTTGGGGATCTTGTTTTTCTGGTAGCCCAGACCTACCTGTAATTTTTTCAGGATGGGAGTAATTATTTCTTCATGCGTTACATCATCATCAATCTTGCCACGAACCGGCATAATCTCCCTGTCGACAAAATCGGCAAGCGTATTTTGCATCATTCGTAGCTCTTCATTAACGAAACACTCGGGGTATTGTAACTTATACCACTGACTGGCCTGATTCATCACTTATCCCTCCTTTGAACGCACAATTCTTGTCAAATATAGTATTAATCCTAATTATACCACTTGCCAATGCAGTGAAGCTTCAGGATACCTTGCTGGAAGATTAATTTGTTATATCGGTATAGAGCTATATTGACTCTGCCGAATAGTAACTGTGTTTCCGGTTAATTTCCTCAGTAGCTATCATACGCATCTGATTTAATGATAGTCTCAATGATTATCACAGCCCGCTCATCTGGGCCGGAGCCGTCACGTGCTATAATTGGATTTTTATAACACGATACGTTCTTCCTGAGTAATAAATTAGTTCTATCATGCCCATTCGACAGGATCCGCAATCGCCCGGGGCTGGACCACGATTTTTCTACGGCTATATCGTGGTCGGGGCTGCCCTCCTCATTATGGCGATAATGTGGGGCGCTTATAATTCGTTTGGTATTTTCTTTAAACCGGTGTTAACCGATTTTAACTGGACCAGAGCAATGATTTCGGGCGCCCTCTCGCTGTCCTGGATTGTGCAAGGCCTGCTTGGTATCGTCATGGGGAGATTAACCGATAGGTTTGGCCCCCGTGTGGTGTTGACAATTAGCGGATTGCTCGTAGGTCTGGGCTATTTGCTAATGTCACAGGTTGGCGCTGTCTGGCAGCTATATCTGTTTTACGGGGTGATAATAGGTGCTGGGATGGGTGGTTCCTGGGTCCCCATAGTGTCAACGGTAGCCAGGTGGTTTGCAAAGAGGCGGAATCTGATGACCGGAATTGTCCTGAGCGGGGTAAGCATAGGGACATTAATTGGGGCACCAGTGGCTAGTCGGCTAATCTCTGCTTATGACTGGCGCATGTCTTATATCGTAGTGGGCGGCATAGTCCTGGTGGTTGGTGTATTAGCTGCCCAGTTCTTAAGACGTGACCCAACTCAGGCCAACCAAGGGCCCTATAGTGGAAGTGAAGGGGAGAAGCAAGAGCCCGTATCGGAGACTCACTCACTTTCCCTCAGGGAGGCGGTTCATACCCAACAGTTCTGGCTCGCTTCCGGTATGTTTTTCTGTCTTGGATTTTGTGTCTATACCATAATGGCACACATTGTGCTCCATGCAAACGGGTTAGGCATCTCACCTACCAGTGCTGCCGACATTTTGGCCACAATTGGCGGGCTGAGTATTGTTGGCAGGATTGTGCTTGGCAGCGCTGCTGATAGATTTGGCAACAGGCGGGTCTTTATCGTAGGCTTTATTCTGATGGCAGCAACTCTGTTCTGGCTGGTGTCAGCCAAAGAGGCGTGGGGATTATACCTGTTCGCTGCTGTCTTTGGCCTTGCTTTTGGTGGGTGTATTACTTCAGAGTCACCCTTAGTAGCAAGGCTGTTTGGGTTGAGTTCACATGGTCTGATTCTTGGAGTTGCTAATCTTCTTGGCTTCACACTTGGAGCCGCAGTCGGCCCGCTTATCGCTGGCTATATATTTGATATGACCAGTAGTTATCAGCTGGCTTTTATAGTCACTGCTGCTACGGGCGTTGTCGGTCTTATCTTAACTGTACTTTTAAAGCCGATTGAAAAACGCTGAGCCTGCACATTCAATAGCTTCGTACTGTAACCACAAAATCTAAACCGCACTGCTTAGCATATTCCTCGATTGCATCTGCAATCTGCTCAGGAGGTAACTGCAAATCCGTCTCTGTTGATTGCCCTATATGCAACTCATCACACCAGAAGACTGACTCACCCTCAAGCAAGCGGCTGAGAACATCCTTAATCGCATCCGCACCCACCACTTGGATTTTCACCCACCCGGTTTCAGAGATAAAGTCCCCTTTAGAAGTTATTTCTTCTATCGTCTTAATACGATTGGTACCTGTAATCAAAGTAAAGTGCCATTGGCCTTCTTCCTCCCATGAGTACAGCTCATATCCTTTAAATGAGCGGGGTAGTTCTTCTACAGATGTAATTGATAGCTTGTTGATTAGCTTGCCAGCCTGCTCCAGCGATTCAATCACTACAGGATTACTTCTGGGGTCCTCACCTATGTAGAGTACTGAAGAGGGATAACCCAGTTCGAGCCTGATGGCGTGTGACTCCTCCAAGATGAATGGCTTCCAAATGGTGACCCCATCAAATGACAGGGAAGACCAGAGGACCCAGAAAGCCCCCCAATAGATAGGTGCCTTATCGACGCAGACAATGAACGACTTGCCGCTGGTTGGTACATCTAGCTGAGAGATGCGTTCAAAGGCACTTGCAGTAAGTCTCAACTCGTGTTCCTGAGCGTCATACGTGATGATATCGCTAATCGTTATGATGGGCCTTTCTGCTATGTCGACATGGCTTAAATCTTCCATCTGGGCGGGAGGAATATCTTGTTTGGTCAAGTAGATGGCAAACCCTTTGGCAAACCATTCACCAAACCCTTCACCAAACCCCTCACCTTCCGAGGTGGCACAAATGCTTGACACAAGAATGCCTAACACAAGCACGATGCCAATTATGATAGGTGTAATCGGTTTCATAGGAATATCGCAGGTTAACTTACTCATCTGCTACTTCCAATGCACTGCTCGTTATAAGGCATCTTCCTTAATTGATTTTCCAAATCCGCCGACTGAACCATCAACCAGCCAAAACATAAATCTTACAGCTAATTATACCACTTGCTTAGCTCAGTGAAGTTTGAGGATAGCTTGAGGCTTTATCGGGGGATTGAGCAACTTTGGGAAGGGACCTGCCTTTCGTCACAAGCATAACAAAACGCTATTTTGTGTGATGAGGTGTTCGGCACATTCTACTTGATTATGACATTCGATAGTGGTTTAGCATTTTTAAGTCTAGTTCTAGCTTGTACAATGTCTAGGCAAGCATTGGAATGATGCCATGAAGGTGTAAGCGACTCTAAGTCTGAGCTTCCAGTATGCTTTTGAGGTTGATGAGATCCATCTTCAACTGTTTGCGCATCGAGCTGATTATCCTCAATGAAAGCAACTTAAGGAATCCACTCACCTTCACGTCCCACAACATGGTGAACCTTGTGCCTCCCTCTGTGGGATCGAAAATAAGTTTATTATCAATGATGATGCTCTTGGAGTCTATTACTTTGCCCCACCTCTTGTACGGCTCGTATTCGGTCACTTTTGCCGTCCACTCCGACGTCTGTCCCATCGCGCGATTTTTGCCCCTGAACGTGGTGCCCACACCTACCTGTCCCTGTGATGTTTGCTCCGCTTCCGGCATTGTCCCATGCCACTCAGGCCAGCTCTTCGCTTCTGTGGTATAGGCAAAGACTTTTTCGACTGGACACTTGATAGTTATGCTTTCTTCGATTCTTGCCATCTGACACTTCCTCTCTTGAATGCAGTGTGTTTATCGGGAATCTTAATGACCCAACCACATGATAGCACTCAGTATAACGCGGGGCAATGGCTTATACCGCCAAGTTCAACAAAGTGAGGACAACCCAGGCGCTTATTACTTAAACCGCATAATTCAGACCTTCGGTTCCCTTACCATTTCCCACATTGGAAGCTCGATTATCGGTAGAGTGATCTTCTTGAGCAGCCTGAACCCGAAGTGTTCATACATCCTCACATTCTCTTCTGTTTCAGTCTCGAGATACAGATGGAGTCCTTCGCGTTCCGATTTTTCAATCGCCGCGTCTATCAACTTCCTTCCGAACCCCTTGCCCTGCAACTCGGTAGCCACGCCGAAAACCAGCACGTACAGAAAGGCGCAACCGGCCATATGTTCTTGGCGATCTTCGACAACAGGTTTGAAGATAGTTCCCATCTTCATCGCAGTATTCAACCCCATTCTCATCCCCACGCTCATGGTCCCGCTGCGTATCATGCGCCGCCAGTTCATGTCGGCATACTTTCCCGGGACCAATCCTATAACCCCTTCCAGGTTTTCCGAGGGAGCATAGACCTCACCATACTTCAGACAATACCTTACACCCCCCTCAAAGAAGGCGTGGAATCTTTTCTCAATATCGGGATCTCCTTCATAAATCTTGTTCCAGAGCGGATCACGCTGAAAGGCATCGGCCAATACCTTTGAGGCCCGCACGATGTCTCTCTTCTGTACTCTATACAGCATTCGTTCCTCCCTCTTCATGCTATGGTCAGGAAGTATGGCAATCGTATTGCACTATCCACATAACCAGTGCCAATCATAATACCTGGTAAGGGTGAAAGCAAGGCTGGGAGGAATACGATAATTCAGCTAAACTCAGGCAATGACGAAATATCCTGGGGACATAATACCTGATTTGTAGTAGGCCTGATCCTTCACAAGGTGAAGGATGGTGTCCCTGGAATTCTTCCCTAAGAAAGTTTTGGGCGCTATTATGCTTAACCCACAACCCTTCGCCGACGAAATCAAACACCATCCTGAAGTCAAAGTGCTCCGGTAACCAGAGATAACAAAAAAACGAGCTCCTACTGACCGAGTTAACAATCTGGACAATTGTGACACATCTGGGACTCGGGAGTTGTGTTGATCAGCCTTGAATGGCGGGGCTGCCGTAGAGTATGCTAAAGTACAGCAGGATTCTAATGTTTGGTATCACTAAAGATAGGGCACGATTACAATTACAAGCTGAAGAAGCGAAGGGTATGGCCAAGAGGGCTAAGGTTACCTTCAATATCTTTTCTTCTATTTATATCTTAGGGACAGTCGGCGGCTTGCTGATTTGCCTACTTGAAGCAACCAGGAGAATAAGGTTCTATGGATACTATCGATTGCCTCTCTGGGAAGGCAAACTAATTCTGGCATCAAATCATCCTGGTTGGTTGGATATAGTTCTGGTTCCATTGCTTTATTTTCCATGGTGGTTCAGGGAGCTTCTCCAGAGAATGGGCGAAGAGCTGGTTGCACCATTGAAAATCCTAAAAAGGGAACCAGCACGGCGTACTTTTACCGAAGATTTCAAGCATATTCCAGTCAGCACGGCAGATGGACATAACTTCCGCCATTTCAGGTGGGTCTTAGAAGGATGGAATATCTTCGTTAATAGGGGATCTGGCGGAACTGGAGAAAGAGCCGGTGCCCTGAGGCAAGCGGTTGAAATTCTGGAAAACAACGGCAGAATCGTTATATTCCCGGGAGGGGGTAGGGATTTCAAAGCCCAAAACAATGGAGATGGAATATATGACGTAGGGACTGGCAATCTAATTATCCGAAAACCGAGGGCTGGTATTGGTTTGATTGTCAAGCAGACCGGAGCTACCATAGTACCGATCCGCATAGATGGTACTGACAAAGTCTTACCCAATAAACCGAATAAGAAGCTGCCTCGCTTCTTAAGGTTCGAACGCTATCTTCCGCGAATATGGCGTCCAATTCGTATAGGAATTGGAGAACCGTTAAGGTTTCCTGCCGGCACCGATGAAGATACCATATTGGAAGGTTATATCCAGGCTCAGCTCAATCTATATTTAGCGACTAACAAATCAAACGGCCAGCGTACTTGATCATCGCTAAATAATGACGATGAAAAGCAAGAAGTCCCAAAACGCTAATTTGTGTAATACTCAAGATGCAGTGGTATCCTGGGGACATAATACCTGATTCGTAGCAGGCCTGATTGGTATGGTGTCCCTGGAATTCAAGGGGCCAGGGAATGAGAGAGCACTACCCGGCCCCTTCTAGCCTTAGAGTATCTTGATTAAGTTAGCATTCTTTCTCACTCTATCATTTGCTGGCTATTCATCGGTCTTATCACTACGAGAGGTAGTCTTAGTCCAGCGAGCCAGAAGCTCACCGGCGACCTCTCGACCGCCCAGTCCAAAGGCAATAGCAGCTGCTATTGCGGCTGCGCCCAGAGCCAACCCGAAGCCCAGTAGAATGAGATCGTTGGCAAAGCCCATTGCGCGTATTCCCAGGAGGACACTTAACACAACAATTGAGACCCTGACGAAGGAAACCATAGCTCCTGACCTGCCACCTGCCCGCAGAATATTTGCCAGAAAATTGGCAACAAGAATGCCGATGCCGATAATAACAGCACCGAGAATGACCAGCCCCAGGAATTGGGTCAGGACGGCGATGAGATTATTCACAGCGGCAAAACCGAGCAGGTCTGCTGCCATGATTAAGGCAAAGAGCATTATGAATACCATGACAATGTAGCCAACTACATTTGAAGCAGAACCGACACCTTCGGGCGCCTCTTTTGTCAGACCTAACTTGACCGGCAACTCATCGAAGTGAATGCTGGTCAAGCCCTTGGTGACCAGCTTGGCCAGGAACCTGCCCACCAGGTAAAAGATCCCGAGCACCAGCGCAGCAGCGATAATGTTCGGAACGGCGGCGAAGATCTTTTGAAACACTACCACAATTGAATCAAAGAGACCTTGTACGCCTAAGACTTGCAGTATAGCCAGTATGAACAATGTCCATACAATCCAGAAAACTGCCGTGCCCGTACCTTGAGCCACCG
>Ga0315553_10000650_pt1 | contig 30182 bp, 31 predicted proteins | sample SalMarSW160140MG_FD_203099 | JGI IMG/M metagenome (GOLD analysis project Ga0315553, IMG submission 203099) | Salt marsh sediment microbial communities from the Plum Island Ecosystem LTER, Massachusetts, United States - Salt Marsh Sediment SW1601-40 ... | reverse complement strand
TACAAAATGTTCGGGGTCCGCCCCGAGGACGTGACCGAGGATTCGACCGCCTACCGCAACCTCATTCATCGCGACGACTACAAACGTGTCGAACGGGCTATCCACTACTCGCGCGACACGCTGACGCCGCTGCAATGCGAGTACCGCGTCTCGCTTCCCGGCGGCGCAGAGAAATGGGTGCTCGTGCACGCGGTGCCCGAGCGCGAAGCCAACGGCTCGACGCTTTGGCACGGCTACGTGATCGACATCTCCGACAGGAAGCGCTCGGAGGCGAGGATTGCGGAGCTCGCCTACCTCGATCCGCTCACCCATCTTCCCAACCGCACCACGCTCGAGGAGCGGCTACGCGGCGTCCTTGCCGACCAAGGCAATCAGCCGGGTCGTGCCGCGCTGCTCTTCGTCGACCTCGATCACTTCAAGGTGCTGAACGACACGAAGGGTCATCATGTGGGCGACCAGTTCCTGTGCGAGATTGCGACGCGCATCAGTGACTGCCTCGGCGCGCAGGATCTCGTGGCGCGGCTCGGGGGCGACGAGTTCGTCGTGCTGCTGCAGGGGCTGAGCGACGATCGGGAAGAGGCCGAGGCGCTCGTGCGCTCTCTAGGCACCAAGCTTCTCTTCGCGATCGATCAGCCGTACCACTTTTCGGAGGGCATCTTCCAGACCACAGCGAGCATCGGCGCCGTGCTCCTGTCGAAAGCCCACGACAGCGTCGACGACGTGCTGAAGCATGCCGACCTCGCCATGTACGAAGCGAAGTCGGCAGATCGCGGCGCTTTGCGGTTTTTCGAACCGCGGATGGAGGTCGCCGCGAGCGACCGGTTGGCCCTCACCTCAGAGCTCAGGCGAGCGCACAGCGAGGGTGGGCTCGAGCTGCATTATCAGCCGATCGTCACCGCGACGGGCCGTTGTGTGAGCGCCGAGGCCCTGCTCAGGTGGAACCACCCCACGCGTGGTCTCATCGCGGCGGGAGAATTCATCAAGCTGGCCGAGCACAGCGGCCTGATCGGCTCCATCGACAGTTGGGTATTGAGGGCTGCCTGCGGGACGCTCAAGCGATGGGAGGACGATCCGCAGACGCGCGACCTTCGGCTTGCCATCAACGTCAGCGCGCAGCAGTTCAGCCGCCCCGACTTCGTCGCGAACGTTGAGGCGGCGCTGGCCGAATCGGGGGCGCGGGCCGATCGGCTCACGCTGGAAATCACCGAGCATGTCATGCTCGACGACATCGAGGTTGTGGCGACCGTGATGCGCAGGCTGCAGGCCCTCGGTCTGAGCTTCGCGCTGGACGATTTCGGCACCGGCTATTCGTCGCTCTCCTATCTGAAGCGGCTGCCGATCGACGCCGTGAAGATCGACCGCTCGTTCGTGCACGACATCGAAAGCGACGAGAGCGATCGGGAGATCGTGCAGACCATCCTGAGCATGGCCCGCAGCCTGAAGATCGCGGTCATCGCCGAGGGCGTGGAGACGGAGCTGCAATCCATCCTGCTCAGGCAGTTCGGCTGCCACGCTTTCCAGGGATACCTGTTCGGCAGGCCCGCGCCGGAGGAGGATTTCAGGGCTCACGTCGAAGCCATGAACGCTGATGCCGACCGCGATCGGCGGGGCCGCGCCAGCGCGTGAGATCGCGACGAAAGCCGCCGACCCCTTCCCGGCATCACACCAGAGTGACGTTATTTGATGGCCGCCTTGCCGTATGATCCCAGGGCGGCCTCGGCCGCGGATGGCACATTGATGAGGCTCCCCATGAAGATCGTTCCTGCCCTCGCCGCGAGCTTTCTCGCCGGAGGGCTGCTTGCGGCGCCCGCCTTCGCCGCCGGCAGCGACAGCAGCAGCACGAACACTCCGACCTGCCCGCGCGGCCAGGTCTATAGCCAGCAGAAGAAGATGTGCATCGACGCGCAGTCGAACCTGATCGACGACAAGTCGCTCACGACCTACGCCTACGTGCTCGCCAAGGAAGGCCGCTACGAGGAGGCGCTTGCCACCCTCGATCTCCTCAATAACCCGAACACCGCCGAGGCGCTCAACTATCGCGGCTACGCGACGCGCAAGCTCGGCCATGTCGACGAAGGCATCGGCTATTATCTGCAGGCGGTGGCGCTCGACCCCGACTACACGCTCGTGCGCGAATATCTCGGTGAGGCCTATCTGGTGAAGGGCGACATGACCCACGCCAAGGAGCAGCTGAACGAGATCGAGAAACGCTGCGGCACGACCTGCGAGCCCTACGGCGATCTCGCTGAGGCGATCGCGTCGGCAACCATCTGAGGCGGTAGACCTTTTGCCGCGACTGCGATGCGGTTATTCTCAGGGCGTCGGGAAAATCCCGGCGCCTTGAGTTTCAGTGATGTCGCTTTTCAGATCTCCGCTGGCACGTCGCATTTTCTATGCGATCATCCTTGCCCTGGCGCTCGTGCGAGTCGCCACGCGGCTGCATTCCGAGCCCCTCTCCGCCGAGCTCGCGCCCGGTGGCAGCCACAATAGCGGCATTGTCGCGCACATGGTGCATTGAGCCGGCGTCGCCGTTGATTTCCTCCGCTCACCTCTCTACCCGCCGAGGCGATGAGCGATGTTTGCTGGGTGCTGACGACGGGCGAGGCCGGCATGCGGAGCCAGGCGCTCGGCTTGGCGGAAGCTGTCGGCCTGCCGATCGAGGAAAAGCGTATCGCCGTTAGGCGCCCCTGGGCTTCGCTCCCGGGCGGGCTCCTGCCCATGCCGCTCTCGGCGCTCGATCCTTCCGGCGACAGGCTGGCGCCGCCCTGGCCGCGCCTCATCATCGGCTGCGGCCGTCGCTCCATCGGACCGGCTCTCGCGGTGAAGCGCGCCTCCGGCGGACGCACGCTGACCGCCTATGTGCAGAATCCGGAGCTCGCGCGCACCAAGTTCGATCTCGTCGCGGCGATGCCGCACGACCGCGTCGACGGCCGCAACGTCGTCGCCGTGCCGACGGCACTTCACCGCGTCACGCCGCAGCGGCTCGCCGAGGCGAAGACCGAGTGGCGCGACCGTCTCGGCTCGGACGGGCGGCCGCTTCTCGGCGTTCTCGTCGGCGGCGACAACGCGAACTACCGTCTGACCGACGCGGTCGTGGCGCGCCTCCTCCAGGTCTTGCGCAAGGCACATGCAGAGCACGGCTTCGGCGCCGCGGTCACGCCGTCGAGGCGGACCGTCGACATGGCCAAGCTGATGATCGGCGCCGCCTTCGCCTCCGAGCCGGTCGGTACCCTTTGGGACGAAGACGGGGAGAACCCCTACTTTGGCATCCTCGCCCTCGCCGACCGCCTGATCGTGACGGCCGAGTCGATCTCGATGATCTCCGAGGCGCTCGCCACGGGCCGGCCGGTGCACGTGCTGCGGCTCGAGGGACAGGGCGCGCGGCACGAGGCGTTCCTTAACCGGGTCGTCACCGAGGGGCTGGTCTCTCCGATCGAAGGGGACGACCTCGACTGGAGCTTCGCGGGGAAGGCGCCGATCTATCCGACGATGGAGCCGGCGCGCCGCATCCGCGCATTGCTCGGCATGGGAGATTGACTGACAGATATTGAAATCTGTCGATGCTCGACAGCGAGCGGAAGAGGGCGGCCCGCGTGAATGACCGGCCGCTGACAGCAGAGCAAATACTCGACGCCGCCGAGGAGGTTCTGCGCCGCTTCGGCCCGGAGAAGGCGAACGTCGTCGACCTCGCACGCGCGCTCGGCGCCAGCCGCGGCAGCGTCTATCGGCATTTCTTTCGCGAGCAAAGCGGCGCTCCGAGACGCCGTGACGGCGCGCGCGCTCTTCGATGCGACGGTGCGGTTCCACAATCCTCCCACGCAGCCGAATGGGCCGACGCGGCGGCGAGCGAAGCAGCCTTCGAACGTATCTGGAGCTTGATCGCAGCCGGGCTCGGCCACGACAAGGCCGCCACGCAGCCCGGCCGGAAAAAGGCCCGCGCCCGCGTCTAGGCCGCCTTGGCGGCCACCGGCTGCTGCGGAAAGGCGAGCTGCTCGCGCGCGCGCCACTCGTTCGTCACGTAATTGACGATGAGGGAGCGCCTGACGCCGTGGATCGGCCGCTTCTCGAAACCGTGCCACGTGTTCTTCGCCGGTACGAAGATCAGCGCCGAATTGGGCTCGAAGGGCGAGCGGCCGGCATGCGTGTTCTCGTCGGCGTAGATGTCGGTGCCGAGATCGGAATGGCGCGGATCGTCGGACATGTAGATCAGCATCGTGAACATCTTCACGCCGATATCGGTGTGCGGCTTCAGCCAGAAGCCGTCGGCGTCCTGCGCGTATTCGATGCGGACGTAGGTGTCGTCGAGCGGCGCGCCGAAGACTTCGGCGATATGCGTGACCGTCTCCGGGTCCTGGAAGGCCTCGGCCGTGGCGCGCGCGTTCTCGAACTTCTCCAGGTTCTCGCCTGAGAAATAGATGCGGTCGGCGTTGTGGGCCTCGCGCGTGCCCGAGACGCCGGCGAGATCGGCGACCGGGAACGGCATCTCCTTCAAGGTCTTGTAGACGCCTTGCGGAAGGACGTCCCGCAGGATCCAATGCCGATAGGGTGCGGTGCGCGCGTCCGCGCTGTCGACGGACGCAGCGAGGCTCTTCTTGACCGTCTCGGAGAGCGTGCTCATGCCTTCCCCTCAGATTCTCCTCGCGCCCTGCCGCGGAGGCGGCTCTCTGGCTTTGTTTCTCGCGGCCGGCGCGGCCATCTGCCGGTCTAGAGGACTCCGCCGTTGCCTGTCCAGGGCGCGCGGTGACGCTGGGAGTTGCCGCCCGCGACGCCGGGCATTCTTGAAGCCCGCGCTGCCTTCCACTATCTCACATCCGGCCGGCCGCTGGCTTTTGGCGGCGCCTCACACCGATCGGGGACCATGGCCTATCTCGATTTCGCCGCGCTCGAGCGGACACCGCTGAAGCGCGAACCCTACGACTACGTCGTCGTGCCGGACTTCGTGCGCGCCGACGGCTTCCGCGGCGTCGTCGCCGACTATCCTCCCGTGCCGGGGCCGGGCTCTCATCCGCTCTCGGAGGTCACGATCGGCGGTCACTTCGAAGCGCTCATCGAAGAGCTCGACGGCCCCGAGTTCCGCGCTGCGATCGAGAAGAAGTTCGGCGTCGATCTCTCCGCGCGCCCGACCATGTTCACCGTGCGCGGGGAATGCCGGCCGACCGACGGCAAGATCCACACCGATTCCACGACGAAGATCATTACCGTCCTCCTCTACATGAACGAGAAATGGGAGAAGGACGGCGGTCGGCTCCGCATCCTCAGGAACGGCACCGATATCGAAGACTATGTCGACGAGGTGCCGCCGCACGGCGGCACGCTTCTGGTCTTCCGCCGCTCCGACAATTCATGGCACGGCCACCTGCCGTTCGACGGGACGCGCCGGGCGATACAGATGAACTGGGTGACGGACCAGTCGGTCGTGGCGCGCGAGCAGGGCCGCCACCGCATCTCCTCCACGTTCAAGAAGCTCAACCCCTTCCGCAGGGCCAGCTAGAGGCGGCGACGGACATGGCCCAGCATCATGCGCGGCTTCTTATTCTCGGTTCCGGCCCGGCCGGGTACACCGCCGCGATCTACGCGGCACGGGCTATGCTCGAGCCGGTGCTGATCGCCGGCTTGCAGCCCGGCGGGCAGATGACCATCACCACCGATGTCGAGAACTATCCCGGGTTCGCCGACCCGATCCAGGGTCCGTGGCTGATGGAGCAGATGCGCGCGCAGGCGGAGAACGTGGGCACACGCATGATCTCCGACACGGTGGTCGAGGCCGACATCCGGCACAGCCCCTTCCGCATGACGCTCGACGGCGGCGACACGTGGACGGCCGACGCTCTCATCATCGCGACCGGCGCACAGGCGCGCTGGCTCGGTCTCCCCTCGGAGGAGCGCTTCAAGGGCTTCGGCGTCTCCGCCTGCGCCACCTGCGACGGCTTCTTCTTCAAGGGCAAGGACGTGCTCGTGGTGGGCGGCGGCAACACGGCGGTGGAAGAGGCGATCTACCTGTCGCACCTCGCCAGGAAGGTGACGGTCGTGCACCGGCGCGATGCCTTTCGCGCCGAGCGCATCATGCAGGAGCGGCTTGTTTCCCGCGGCAACGTCGAGGTCGTCTGGGACACGACGCTCGACGAAGTGCTCGGCGAGGGCGGATTCCCGCCGGCGGTGACCGGGGCGCGGCTGAAGAACGTGAAAACCGGCGAAAAGTCGGACATTGCCGTTGACGGCATATTCATTGCTATAGGTCATGAGCCCGCTGTTTCGTTGTTCAGGGACCAGCTCGAGCTGAAGCCGAGCGGCTACATCCGGACCGCGCCCGATTCGACTGCGACCAACGTTTCGGGCGTGTATGCGGCAGGCGATGTGACCGACGAGGTGTTCCGCCAGGCGGTAACGGCAGCCGGAATGGGCTGCATGGCGGCACTGGAGGCGGAGAAGTACCTGTTCAGCGTAGAAGCGACGCGCGAAGCAGCGGAGTGATCGCTTGAACATTCAGGAACCGGGACCGCCCGTACAACGCGGCGAGATCGACTGGGACAAGCTGCGCATCTTCCATGCCGCCGCCCAGGAAGGCTCGTTCACGCGCGCCGGCGAGGTTCTCAACATGAGCCAGTCGGCGGTGAGCCGGCAGGTGAGCGCGCTCGAGCAGGAGCTCGGCACGCCGCTCTTCCACCGTCATGCACGCGGCCTGATCCTCACCGAAGAGGGAGAGCTTCTGATGCGCGCCGCGCGCGACATCGTGCTCAAGCTCGAAAGCGTGCGCGCACAGCTCGTCGATTCGCGCGGGCAGCCGACCGGCACATTGCGGGTCACCACGACGGTCGGGATCGGCTCGACTTGGCTCACCTCGCGCGTCAACGAGTTCGTCGACCGCTATCCCGGCATCAGGCTGGAGCTGATCCTCGACGATTCGGAGCTCGACGTCGCCATGCGCCAAGCTGACGTGGCGATCCGCCTGCGCGCGCCGACGCAGCCCGATTTGATCCAACGGCGGCTCTTCACGCTGCATTTCCACGTCTATGCGTCGCGCGACTACCTCGACCGCTTCGGCGAGCCGAAGACCACCGACGACATCGACAACCATCGCATCGTCATCTTCGGCGAAAACGCCCCGACCTACCTGAAGACGATGAACTGGCTGTGCACGGCCGGACGCGAGCCGGGCAATCCGCGCCAGCCGGTCTTCTCGGTGAACAACGTCAACGCCATCCGCCGCGCCGTGGAGAAGGGCGTCGGCATCGCGCTTCTCCCCGACTATCTGGTCGGGCCACAGTCGGCGCTCGTGCCGATTCTCCCCGACTACGAAGTGCCGACGTTCGACGGCTTCTTCGTCTATCCGGCGGAGCTGAAGGATTCGGCGCGCGTCACGGTCTTCCGCGACTTCCTCGTCGCCAACGCGCGGCGGTGGAGCTTCTGAGGTCTCAGGCCGGGAGCGGGACAAAGCGGCCCTCGACAGCCGCGATGAAATCGAGCGACCGCGCAACCCAGCCGAAGAGAAGCTGAATCGCGAGCAGCGACGCCTCATGGTTGCTGCGCGGCCGCGCAGCGCCGATCGGCTCCGCCATGCAGTCTTCCAGGAGAAGGCACTCGTAGTCCCGGAAGAATGCGTCGCGGACCGTCGAGTCAACGCAGATGCTGGTCGTGCAGCCGGTGAACACCAGGGTCCGGACGGAACGGCTCTTCAGAACAGCGTCGAACTCCGTTTCGAAGAAGCCGCTGTAGCGGTGCTTCCAGACGACACCGTCACCCGCTTCTGGGGTGAGTTCGGGCACGATGTCGGTGTTCCATGTGTCACGGATCAGAATTCGGCTGGGTGACCCGTCGGGTGCCGTCGTCGCTTCTCCGACGCGCATGCGCCGGTGCCGGACGAAGTTCGGGGCGTCGGACTCGCCGGCATTCGAAAGATCGGCGTGAAAGCCCATCTTCAGATAGACCACGGGGAGACCGGCGCGCCGCGCGGCGCCGAGGACCCGGGCGGTCGGCGCGACTACGCCTTGAATAGCGGAAATGTCGATTCCGGCGAGCGCGAACATGCCGCCTTCGGAGCCGAAGTCGTTCTGCATGTCGACGACGATGATCGCGGTCTCGGCGGGCTTGAGGGAAATCGGCTCGGGTCGCGCGGCGACGACAAAGGCTTCCTCAGGAGAACGCATGGCTACCTCCCCGATCTTGTGGCCGCCCCACGCTACGCTCGGCGGCCCGCCAGCATAACGGAAGTACCGCCGTTCAAATCCCGCCGTACCATTCGTAGCCGCGGTCTTCCCAGAAGCCGCCCTTGCCGCCATAGAGGTGATCGAAGCTTTCGACCGCCTCGATGCGCATGATGTATTTCGCCATCTTGTAACCGAGCTGCCGCTCGATGCGGACGCGAAGTGGCGCGCCGTGCGGCACGGTCAGGGTCTCGTCGTTCATCTCGTAGGCGAGGATCGTCTGCGGGTGGAAGGCGTCCTCGAGCCCGATGCTCTCATAGTAGAGAGCCTGACCATAGAGCGTGTCGGCGCAATGGAAGACGAGGTAGCGCGCGTCGGGCTTGAGGTTCGCCTGCTCAAGCAGATGGCTCAGCTGCACGCCTTTCCATTTGCCGATGCAGCTCCAGCCTTCGACGCAGTCGTGGCGGGTGATCTGCGTGCGCGACGGCATGCCGCGGAGATCGGCGAGCGAGAATTCGCCCGGATTCTCAACGAGCCCGTCAAGCTTCAGCTTCCAGTCGGCGAAGCCGTTCGCGACCATCGCCTGATAGTCCGGATCGTCGATCGAGGTCGAGCCGTTGGCCCTGAACGCGGGCGATAGATCGTCTTCGGTGTATTCGCGCGCGAGATCGCTTTGTCCGAGAATCGCCCGCTGCACGCGCCGCGTCACCTGCTCGTCGAAGAACAGAATCTTGCGGAACCACGGTGCCTGCGAAAGCGCGTCGCAGCCGGTCAGCGCCAGCGTTCCGGTCGCAACGCCGAGGCCGCGCAGGAAGCTGCGGCGGCTTGAGCGAGCGCTCGTCGAACCTTCATTCCGCGGCATGCGGCTGCTCCTCCGGTTCGATCCGATATCTGCCGGTGATCATCGAGCGGATGTTGTTCCAGACGCCCGAGATCAGAACCATGACGATGTGCACGATGACGAAAAGCAATATCAGCGCTGCGCAGATGAAGTGGATCGTTCGCGCCGTCTGCCGTCCGCCGAAGATGTCCAAGAGCCAAGGAAAGGCGGCGTCCACTCCCGGCGACATGGTCAGCCCGGCGAGGATCAGAATCGGCACGGCGACAAAGATCACGCCGAAATAGGCGAGCTTTTGAAGCACGTTGTAGGTCTTCGCCTCCTCGCCCTTGGGAAAGCGCAGGAGAAGGTGCTGGCGGATCGACGCGCCGATGTGGCGAAGCTGCGCGCCGGTCGGCACGAGTTGCCGCCAATGGCCGGTGAAGATCGTGTAGCCGACATAGACGAGCCCGTTGATGACGAAGAGCCAGCCGAAGAAGAAATGCCAGCGGCGGCCGGTCGCGAGGTCCTGGTAGCCGGGGATCGTCGCCCAGGAGGGGAAGCCGCGCGAGGTCCAGCGATTGCCCGTCACCGACAGGCCGAAAACGCCGGTCGTGTCGAACTGCTTGCCGAGAATCTGCGTCACGCCGATCGGCCGCCCGTCCTCGCCGCGCACGGCGCCCATCGAAAGCACGGGATCGTCGAAGGTCGAGGCACTGCCGACGTAAAGCGCCGGATGGGCATTGAATATCTGCAGGCCGCTCATCAGGAGCAGTGTCATGCACAGCACATTCACCCAGTGCGTAATGCGCACGACCAGGCTGTGCCGATAGAAGTAGGCGCGGGCTTTTTGCTCGGTGTCGGCCATGGCGAAGCGTGTTCCTTGCCTCGCACAGTATATGGCTCTCCGATAGGCAGGGTTTTTGGATTCGATGCTCGCGGCGCATCAATTCGGCGCTAGCAAATGTGCCTCCTTTCGCGCGTATACGAGAGGGCGCATCGCAGGCCGTTGACGCAGCAGCGCACGCCGCTCTCCTCTCGGCCGACAACGTCGCGTTGTACTCCACGCTTGCCACACGTATAAGTCTTCGCTTATACGTTTGCGCTATGGAGAAGGACGTCTTCCGGGCCCTGGCGGACCCGACGCGACGAGCGGTATTCGAGCGAATCCTCGCGCGCGAGATGAGCGTGTCGGAGCTGAAGTCCGGGTTCCCGATCTCGCAGCCTGCAATCTCGCAGCACCTGGCGGCGCTGCGCGGCGCCGGGCTGGTCACCGAGCGTCGCGAAGGACGGCACGCCTATTACCGCGGCGACCCGGCGGGGCTCACACCGCTTTTCGACTGGGTCGACCGTTACAGGGCATTCTGGCCGCAGCGGATCGAGAAGCTGAGGGATGTCCTCAAAGGAGTGGATCAATGACGCACGACACCAAGCGCGCCGACGCGCCCGAACCGATCGTTGTCGAATGCGATCTCGATGCGCCTCCAGAGAAGGTGTGGCGCGCGCTGACCGAACCGCAGCTTCTCGCGGCGTGGCTCGAGCCGGACGAGATCCAACCTGGGGACGACAGCCATCCTCTTCGCCTGGATTTCGACGACAAGGATCACACCGTCGAGCTCGAGACGCTGTGTGAGAGGCCGCATCGGCTGCTCCGCTATCGCTGGCGGCGTCTCAGGCGCGATGAGGATCTTCCCGATCTGGACAGCGTCGTGACGTTTGAGCTTTCGGAATCCGACGCGGGCGGCACGCATCTGCGCATCGTTCACGACGAATTCTCCGTGATGCTCTCTGCCTCTGCTCCACAGCGGACGTTTGCGCGAGTTGCTCCCCGGCGCGTGTACGCCACGCCCTATCTGCGGCCGAGAGGCCGCAACAGTGGACCGATGATGCGGCTGGCAGCGTGAGCCACGGGAGGCGAATCATGAGCAGCCCGATGAACTTCGTACCGATGGTCGTGGAGCAGTCGAACCGCGGCGAGCGCGCCTACGACATCTTCTCGCGTCTTCTGAAAGAGCGGATCATCTTCGTGAACGGGCCGGTCGAGGACGGCATGTCGGCGCTGGTCTGTGCGCAACTCCTCTTCCTGGAGTCGGAAAGCCCCAAGAAGGAGATCGCCATGTACATCAATTCGCCGGGCGGCTCCGTAACCGCAGGGCTGGCGATCTACGACGCGATGCAATTCATCCGCAGCCCCGTCACGACACTATGCATGGGCTTCGCCGCGTCGATGGGCTCACTCTTGCTGATGGCCGGCGCCGAAGGCCAACGCTGTGCGCTTCCCAATGCCCGCATCGTCGTTCACCAGCCGGCAGGCGGGTTCCAGGGACAAGCCTCCGACTTCGCCCGCCACGCGGAGGACATCGTCAGAACCAAGCAGCGAATCTACGAGCTCTACGTGAAGCATTGCGGCCGCACCTACGAGGAGGTCGAGCGCACCCTCGACCGCGACCACTTCATGACGGCCGAGGAGGCCGAAGCCTGGGGCCTCATCGACCGCATTTGCGAGCGCCGCGAGATCGAGGACGCGGCATGAGGGGGGCTGCCTCCCCCGCCGGTACGGCGGCGGCTACGCCGCCTGCGGCTTGGCGTTGGCGAGGATATCGTCGGCGAGCCGCCCCGAGACCTCGGCCATCTTGTTGAACTCCGCGGTGAAGGTGCCGACGCCGGCCGTCGCGGAGCGGAGCTCGATGATCAGGTCGGCGATCTCCGCCTCCGGGATCAGCGCCTCCACGACATCCCAGCCGTTCCAGCCGGGGCGCGCGTCGAAGCCCATGAGCTGACCGCGCCGGCCGGAGACGATGGCGTTGACGCGGGCGGTGAAGTCGTTGGGAACGGCGATCTTCACGGAGAGCACCGGTTCAAGCAGCACCGGCCGCGCCTCGGGCAGCGCTTCGCGCATGCCGAGGATGCCGGCCATCTTGAACGCCTGGTCGGACGAATCGACGTCGTGATAAGAGCCGTCGGTCAGCGTCACGCCGACGTCGACCACCGGGAAGCCGCCGAGCGGCCCGTTCTTCAGCGCCTCGCGCACCCCCGCCTCGACCGCCGGGATGTAGTTCTTCGGCACCACGCCGCCGGTGATCGTATCGTCGAAGGCGAAGCCGGTGCCGCGCGCCAGCGGCTTCACCTCCAGCACCACATCGCCGAACTGCCCGTGGCCGCCCGATTGCTTCTTGTGGCGGCCGCGCTTGGTGATGGTGGCGCGGATGGTCTCGCGATAGGGAACCAGCGCACGCCGCGTCTCGAGCTTCAGGCCGAAGCGGCTGGTCAGCCGCTCCACCGCAACGCGAAGATGCATCTCGCCTTGCCCGCCAAGCAGCGTCTCGCCGGTGTCCTGGCGATGGTCGACGCTGAGCGAGGGGTCCTCCTCCACCATGCGCGTGAGCGCGGCGGAGAGCTTCACCTCGTCCTTGCGCTCTGCCGGGTTGACGACCTGCCTGAGCACCGGCTGCGGGGCCGGAGGAATCGGAAGCTGTTTAACAGCGCTGCCCTTCGCCCCCAACGTGTCCCCGGTCTGCGCCGGATCGACCTTGCCGAGCGCCACCGTCTCGCCCGCCCCGGCAGAGCCGCGCTTCGTCGATCTTTGCCCGACCAGCCGGTAGATGCCGGAGACCTTGCCGACCTCGCCCCGCGCCGTCTGAAGCTCCATTGCATCGTCGACCTTTCCGGCGAGGACGCGCACGAGCGAGAGCTTGCCGGCGTGGCTCGTGTGGATCGTCTTCAGCACCTGAAGCAGCGTCTTCGAAGCATCAGCGATGCCAAGCCGCTTCTTGGTGTCTTCGACGTTCGGCGACTCGTGGCGGAGCGCCTTCAGGAGCCTTAGGATGCCGTTGCCGTTGGTTGCCGAGCCGATCAGCACCGGCACGATCTGCCCCGCACGCAGCTCTTCGGCGAGGTCGGAGAAGACCTTGTCGCGCGGCGGCTGGATATCCTCCAGAAGCTGCTCCATCAGCGCATCGTCGTGGTCGGCGAGGCGCTCGAGCATGGAGAAGCGCGCCTCGTCGCGACGCGACTCCTCGTTCGGATCGAGGTCGATGACCTCGCTTTGCGTGTGCTCGCGGTAGACGAAGGCGCGGTCGAGCGCGAGGTCGATGAAGCCTGTGGCGATCTCGTTCTTCCAGATCGGGATCTGGCGGAGCACAAGCGGCGTCTCGGAGGCGGGCTGCAGCAGCGTCAGCGCATCGCGCACGCCCATCGACGCCTTGTCGATCTTGTTGAGGAAGAGAAAACGGGGAATGCCGCGCTCTTCGAGGTGGCGGAGCACCACCTGGAGCGCCGGAATCTTCTTTTCGTCGGGCTCGGCGACGACGATTGCCGCGTCGATGCCGGCGACGAGCGGCTCGCTCTCGTAGTTGAACTCCACCGAGCCCGGACAATCCAGGAAGGTGAAAGTCTCGTCCATGAAGCTCGTCTCGGCGACGTTCAGCTCCACGCTCATAGAGTGGGCGCGCGCCTCGGGCGACGAATCGCCGACCGTGTTCCCGTTCGCCACCACGCCCGGCTTCTCGACGGCGCCGGTGCGGGCGAGGATTGCCTCAAGCAGGCTGGTCTTGCCGCTCGCAAACGGCCCCACGATCGCAAAGCATCTGGGGCCGGTCTTGCGTCCATTGTCGCTCATGTCTTCTCCCTGCCTCGTCGGGGTCTCGAAGCCCCGATACGGCCCTCAGGGAAGCAGAACGCCAATTGAAGCCTTCCCGCGCGGCCCGGAGTGAGCCTCGAACGACAAGGTCCGCCACGAATTCCGCCCCACTTCCGGAGCCGGCTTCCTTGATCGTCTCAGGCGCGATAGAGTTTGGCAAGGGCCGCGGAGGGGGCGCGGGTGCGCGGCTGCGGCCCGGCGGCGAATCGGCTAGGAAACAATGATGACGGCAATTCGGCTCTCGGCGGCGCTGGCACTTCTCTTGGGTTTCGGCTCCGCAAACGCGGCGGATGTCATGGTGGTCCAGCCGCCTCCCGCGACGATGGCGACCGACTCCAACTGCTCGGATTCCGGCGCGCTCAGAGAAATCAAAGGGCGTTTCGCCTGGGCGGAGCGGCACACTTGGCACCGTGGCTTCGTCATGGCGGAGCTCGGCAATCCGCGGCCGAGTGGCCATCCCTTCCCCGAACCGGGCATCGTCAAGCGCGATTTCTGCCAGGCCGACGCGGTGATGACCAACGGGATGCCGTATCAGGTGTTCTACGTGGTCGAGCACGGGCTCGGCTTCGTCGGGATCGGCAGCGAGGTCGATTATTGCGTCCTCGGCCTCGACCCCTGGCACGTTCACGACGGCGACTGCCGTACGGTGCGATAGCCTGCCCTGACGCCGACGGCGGGGCACTGCCCCGCCGCGCCTGCCACCACCCCACGATCCCCCATACGTTGGCGCCCGCCGGCCTGCGGGGGGCTGATCGACCCGATGTCGTCGAAAGGAAACCGACATGTGGACCCTCAGAAGCGCGGCTGCCTCACCGTTCGTCAGGAAGGTGAGGATTGCTGCGGCGATCTGCGGGCTCGCCGAGCGCCTCGACGTGCAGGTGACCGATACAGGCGACGCCGCCGGGCCTCTGCGCCGTGAGAACCCACTCGGCAAGATCCCCGCGCTGATCCTCGAGGATGGGACAGCGCTCTACGATTCACGCGTGATCGCGGAGTTCCTCGACATGCAGGCCGGCGGCGGAGTCATCATTCCGAAGGCCGAGGCGCGCTTTCCGGTTCTGACGCTGCAGGCGCTCGCCGACGGCATCTGCGATGCCGCGGTGCTGCGCGTCTACGAGGAGCGCTGGCGCACGCCGGAGGGCCGCGGCGAGCGCTGGCTGGAGCACCAGTCAGGCAAGATCGAACGGGCGCTCTCGAGTCTTGAAGCCGCCCCGCCCAAGCTCTCCAATCCGCCGAATATCGGCCAGATCGCGGTCGCCTGCTCGCTCGGCTACCTCGATTTTCGCGCCGCCGGCGAATGGCGGAAGAGCCATCCCAAGCTTGTCGCCTGGCTCGACGATTTTGCCGCCAAGGTGCCGAGCTTCCGCGAGACGACGCCGAGCTGAGGCACGCGACAATGCGCTTGCTCATCCTCGGCACCGGCGGCATGGCCAACCGACACGCCGGGAGCTTCTCGGAAATCGAGGGCGTCAGCATCGTCGGGGGCGTCGACGTCGTGCCGGGGCGGCTGGCGTCGTTTTGCGCCGAGCACCGGATCGAGCGGCGCTTCTCGAGCTTCGAGGAGGCGCTTGCCTGGGACGATTTCGATGCCGTGGCGAACGTTACACCGGATCGAGTGCACCATCCGACGACAATGCTGGCCCTAGCAGCCGGGAAGCACGTCTTCTGCGAGAAGCCGCTGGCCACAGACGCTGTCAAGGCAATGGAGATGACCGAGGCGGCGGAGAAAGCCGGCCTGGTCGGCATGGTCAACCTCACCTACCGCAACTCAGCTGCCCTGCAGATGGGCCGAAAGATGGTGCTCGACGGGCAGATCGGCTCAGTCCGCCAGGTGGAGGCGACCCACCTCCAGAGCTGGCTCGTCGGCAAGGCTTGGGGCGATTGGAAGACCGAGAGCAGATGGCTCTGGCGCCTTTCCAGGAAGCACGGCTCAAACGGCTGCCTGGGCGACATCGGTATCCATATCGTCGATTTCGCATCCTACGGCGCGGGCCTCGACGTCGCCCACGTGTTCGCTCGGCTGAAGACGTACGACAAGATACCGGGGAACAAGATCGGCGAGTACGATCTCGATGCCAACGACGCCTTCACTCTGAATGTGGACTTCACCAACGGCGCGATCGGGACGATCCAGGCGAGCCGAACCGCGGCCGGCCAGCTCGATCAGCTCAGGCTCCGCGTCTATGGCGAGAAGGGATCGATCGAGATGATCTACGACACCGGCCGATCCACCCTTCGTGCGTGCCTGGGCGCCGATCTCGACACCGCCAACTGGCGGGACATTCCCTACGACCCGGTCGAGACCAACTACGAGCGCTTCGTCGGCGCAGTTCGTGCGGGCAAGACGCAGGAGCCATCGTTTCGCCGCGCGGCCGAGATCCAGAAGGTGCTCGACATGGCGCAGGCCTCCGACGCCGAGCACCGCGACGCGGCGGTGTAAGGCTGGCCCGGCCGGACGTTATACGCGGATTGACGGACAGATTCGGCTCACCTTTATTTCGCTCATGGCCCGAACGCGCGCCTTCAAGCCCGGCAACAGTCACGCCGTGCGTATCCCCGCCGAGCTTGCCTACACCGATACCGATATGGAACTCGAGATTACGCGTCTCGGCGACGTCATCACTGTGTATCCGGCGCGCAACATCCTACGCGATGCCGTCGCCAAGCTCCGGGAGATGCCAAAGCCGCCGCGCGTCGAAAAGCGAGGCCCGGATGGGCGCGCGGCCGTGACTTCGATCGCATGATCGCCGGCCACGCCGTCGCCAGCGGGTCGATTCTGGTGACAAGCAACCTCGCGGACTTTCGCGATATTCCCGACCTTTCACTGGAAAATTGGGCCGCCGCCTGACCGCAGCGCGCTCCAGCGGGCTCCGATAGCCCTCCCCTATCGAAACGGCAGCGACCCGGTATTTCCGCTCGGCCGCCCAAATCGCGATGTTCCCGCCAACGGCACCAAGGCCGGGGAAGGTGCGTGGCCGAGGCTGCGCGAAGGGAGCGAGCCCAATGAACATGCATTCGGAAGCCAATAGGGCCGAGATCGCGCCGAAGAAGGCGGCTAAGGCCGCCCAAGCGACGAAGATGATCAACCTGGCGCTCCAGGGCGGCGGCGCGCATGGCGCTTTCGCCTGGGGCGTGCTCGACCGGCTGCTCGAGGACGAGCGGATCGGCTTCGAGGGGATCAGCGCGACGAGCGCCGGCGCCGCGAACGCGGCCGTGCTTGCCTACGGCCTCTCGGTCGGCGGACGGGAAGGCGCGCAGCGGGCGCTGAAAACCTTCTGGCGGCGGATCGCCCGCTCGGCGATCTTCTCGCCGCTGCAGCCCTCGCCCTGGGATCGGCTCACCCACAATCACGGCCTGGAGAACTCGCCGGCCTATCTCGCCTTCGACATCCTCTCGCGGATCTTCTCGCCCTATCAGCTCAATCCGCTCAACATCAATCCGCTGAAGTCGGTGCTCGAAGAGGTCGTCGACTTCGAGAAGCTGCAGCGCGACTGCGCGGTGAAGCTCTTCCTCTCCGCCACCAACGTCAGGACCTGCAAGGTCAAGGTCTTCACCGGGGAAGAGATTTGCGCCGATGCGGTTCTCGCCTCCACCTGCCTCCCCTTCATGTTCCAGGCGGTGGAGATCCGCGGCGAGCACTATTGGGACGGCGGCTACATGGGGAACCCCGCCATCTTCCCGCTCATCTATCACTGCGACAGCGCCGACGTCGTCATCGTGCACATTAACCCGGCGGAGAGGCCGGACGTGCCGACCAATGCGCGCGACATCATGAACCGCATCAACGAGATCAGCTTCAACTCCTCGCTCATGCGCGAGATGCGGGCGATCTCCTTCGTCACCAAGCTGATCGAGGACGGCAAGCTCAGGCCAGGCGACGCCAAACACATGCTCTTGCACGCGATCGAGGCCGACGACGTGATGCGTGGCCTCGGCGTCGCCTCAAAGCTGAACGCCGACTGGGAATTCCTGACGCATCTCCACGACATCGGCCGCGAGCGTGCCGAGGCGTGGCTCGACGCAAACTTCTCCAAGCTCGGCACGGAATCGAGCGTCGACATCCGCGCCCGCTATCTCTGACACGTCCTCCCCATCCTCCCCCCGCCTGTAGACTTGGCCCGGACGGCGACGTTCGGGCCTCTTTCTTTGCAGCGAGCGGCCTCCGTATTGGTCGTCATTGCCGGATCAAGTCCAGGCATGGCGACCGCTTCTTTGGCTCAGCGCGCATCTGAATAGCGCCGATCTATCAAATCTGTTCGCACTCGGTATTTCCATTCGTCGCTCAGTTTCCCGATGCTCGCTCCCATGCCGGACGCCCAGTCGCGGCACGAAAATCAGGAGACAAGCAATGTTGAAAGGAACGAGAACCTCCGCGCTCGTCGCCGCCGGCCTCCTCGCCGGCGTCGCCTTTGCGGGGAACGCGTTGGCCGGAGAGTGCCCGGCGGACCAGGTTGCGGCCGGTGCCCGCACGTCCGGCGAGACCATGGCGAAGGGCGTGACCGACACGGTGATCGGCGCCATCGACATGTCCTCCAAAGGAGGCGACTTCGCCGGCTATACGCTGCGGATGCGGCGGCTCGTCATCGAACCGGGCGGCGTCGTGCCCTGGCACATGCACGACCAGCGCGCCGCCAACATCCTGATCCTCGAAGGCCAGATCGAGGAATACCGGAGCACCTGCAAGGTTCCGATCGTCCACAAGGCCGGTGACGTCACGTCGGAGTTCGGGGCCGATCTCGCCCACTGGTGGATGAACAAGAGCGACGCCCCGGTCGTCATCATCTCTGCCGATCTTCTGCCGCCCCAGATGAAACCCTCCGAGGCCATGTAGTCGGCTGATCGGCCAGAGGCGCGGCGTCCCGCCACATGCCCCACCAAGGGGTGCCGCGCCTCCAAAATCCAAAGCACGAGCCCGAACCCACGCCACAGAGGCGAAAATGCGCAACGCAAATTTCTTCGGACCCGCCTTCCGCCGGTCGTGGGTGATCGGTCTGGTCGCCTTCCTGACCGTCATCGACCTCTTCGCAGCGCAGGCGATCCTGCCCTCTCTCGCTCGCACCTATGGCGTGACGCCGGCGGCGATGGGGCTTGCCGTCAACGCCTCCACCTTCGGCATGGCGGCGGGCGGGCTTGCGGTGGCCTTCTTCAGCCGCAGGATCAACCGCCGGCTCGGGGTGCTGCTGAGCCTGGCGCTGCTCTCGATTCCGACATCGCTGCTGGCGATCGCGCCGGACCTCACTGTCTTCACGGCGCTCCGCATTGTCCAAGGGCTTTGCATGTCTACCGCTTTCGCTCTGACGCTCGCTTATCTCGGGGAGCGCTGCAGCGCCGCCGACGGCGCGGCGGCGTCTGCCGCCTACATCACCGGCAACGTGGCGAGCAATCTCTTCGGGCGGCTGATGGCGGCCGCCGTCGCCGACCATCTCGGCCTACCCGCGAGCTTCCTGATGCTCGCCGCGCTCAATCTCTGCGGCGCCGTCATCGTCTACTTCTGGCTGGCGCGCACGCCACATATGACCGCCATGGACGGCGAGAGGCACCACTCCCCGCTTACCGCGCTCGTCATGCATCTCCGCGCGCCCGAGCTCCGCGCCGCCTTCGGCATCGGCTTCTGCATCCTCTTCGCCTTCATCGGCACCTTCACTTACGTCAACTTCGTGCTGGTCCGCGCACCGCTGTCGCTCGGCATGATGGGGATTGGCTTCGTCTATTTCGTCTTCCTGCCCTCCATCGTGACGACGCCGATCGCCGGAAGCGTCGCCGCGCGCTTCGGCACGCGGACAACGCTCAGGAGCGCGCTCGTGCTCGCCGCGATCGGGCTGCCGCTGCTTCTGCTGCCGAACCTTCCCGCTGTTCTTCTCGGCCTGGCGCTCGTCGGCGTCGGAACCTTCTTCGCGCAAGCGGTAGCGACCGGCTTCGTCAGCCGCGCTGCGGCAAGCGACCGCGCTTCGGCCAGCGGCATCTATCTCGCCTGCTATTTCCTGGGCGGGCTCGTCGGGAGCGCTGTGCTCGGGCAGATCTTCGACCGCCTCGGCTGGGCGGCATGTGTCGGCGGAATCGCCGCGTCGCTTATTGCGGCGGGGCTGCTGGCCGGCCTGCTCAAGACGTCGCCGGCGGCACTCAATACGAATCGCCTGGCGGTGAGCCGATAGGCGCCCGCGACTACCTTACGCTACGTCATCCGGGAAGCGGCACGACGGCGGCGCTGTCCGGGACCCATGCGCATGGCGTCGACCTGAACGCAGCGGCGCGGATCGTCCCCTCTTGCGACTTCGGCGTTCCTAGAACCTGGCCGTGCCGCTCGCGCGGCACCGGGATGTGGGACTTCGAGAGCTTGTCGCGATGCAAAGGAAAGCGCCGCAAGACGGCTCCCTTGCCCTTCATTTGTTTCAAGTCCGGGGAACGGGATCGGTCTCGCGGCGCTGAACCGCACCTTGTGAATAGAATCAGTTGCGGATTAACACGAGCTTAACCATCGCAGATTCGGCGATCCAATGCCGGGTTTGCATGGATGCGATGCGTACGCCGAGCGGCAATAGCGCTGCGTTATCGACTTCACAGCGCATCGGCATTTCCACCGAAACACCTGTCTTCGTATCGATTGCTCCGACGCTCGCGCGGTCTTGCGCGAGCATTTCGACATGAGAGGAGCGTTCGCATGTTCCCGAATTTCCTGAAACATTTCTCGGCTCTCGTCATCGCCTGCACCGTCAGTGTGTCCTGCGCCGCACTCGGCAACGCCGCGAGCGACGGCAACGGCGTGGTCGTCGTCGACAGCGTCTATTCAGTCGACGAGACCATCGCGCGCGTGAAGAAGGACATCGCCGACAAGGGCATCATGTTCTTCATGGACGTGGACCAGGCGAAGCTCGCGGCCGACGCCGATATCGTGCTCAAACCCTCGCATCTCCTGATCTTCGGGAACCCGCCGCTCGGCATCCAGTTCCTCACTTCGAACCCGGTCTCCGGCCTCGACTGGCCGGTGCGGCTGCTCGTCTTCGAGGACGCGGACGGGAGCGTGAAGATGGCCTACAACGACTTCACCTGGGTCGCCCATCGGCACGGAATCACCGACCGTGACGAGCAGTTCAAGATGGCGACGATGGTGATCGGGTCGATCACCTCGGCGGCGCGCTGACCGCCGCCAACGAAAAACCTGGGGAGCGATCATGACCGAGAAATTCGACGCGATCGTCATCGGCACGGGCCAGTCCGGACCGTCGATCGCACAGCGCATGAGCAAGGAAGGGATGAAGGTCGCCATCCTGGAGCGCAAGCGCTTCGGCGGCACCTGCGTCAATGTCGGCTGCATCCCGACGAAGACGCTGGTCGCGAGCGCCCGCGCCGCGCATGTGGCGCGGCGCGCGGCGGACTTCGGCGTGATGATCGGCGGCGACGTCAAGGTCGACATGAAGCGCGTGAAAGCGCGTAAGGACGACATCGTGCGCACTTCGAGCGAGAACGTGGAGACGTGGCTGAGGTCCAATCCGGACCTGAGCGTCATCCACGGGCACGGCCGCTTCGAGAGCCCGACCACGGTGAGCGTCAACGGCCGGCTGCTCGAAGCCGCGAAGATCGTCGTCAACGTCGGCGGCCACGCCTTCGTCCCCGACGCGCCGGAGCTCGCGGAGATCGGCTACCTGACGAGCTCCACCATGATGGAGGTCGACTTCCTGCCCGAGCATCTCGTCGTCGTCGGAGGCTCCTATATCGGGCTCGAGTTCGCGCAAATGTACCGCCGCTTCGGCAGCCGCGTGACGGTGGTCGAAATGGGCGACCGGCTGATCGCCCGCGACGATCCCGACGTCTCCGAGGCGGTGAAGGCGATCCTCGAGAAGGAAGGCATCGACATCCGGCTCAATGCCGAGTGCATTTCATACCAAAGGCGCGGCCAAGGCGTGGCGGTCGGCCTCAGATGTGATTACGGCCCGAAGGAGGTCGTCGGTAGCCATCTGCTCCTTGCGGTCGGCCGGCGGCCGAACACGCACGACCTCGGCCTCGACAAGGCGGGCGTCGAGACAGACGCCAAGGGCTACATCGTGGTCGACGACAAGCTGCGCGCCAACGTCGAGGGAATCTTCGCCGTCGGCGACGTGAACGGCCGCGGTGCCTTCACGCACACCTCCTACAACGAATACGAGATTCTCGTGGCCAACATGTTCGACGGCGACGAGCGTAAGATCTCCGACCGCATCACCGCCTACGCCCTCTTCATCGATCCGCCGCTCGGCCGCGTCGGCATGACGGAGCGCGAAGTGCGCGAATCCGGCAAGAAGGCCCTTGTCGCGACGATGCCGATGACGCGCGTGGGGCGCGCCCGCGAGCGGAGCGAAACCGACGGCTTCATGAAGATCTTCGTCGACGTGGAGACCAGGAAGATACTCGGTGCCTCAATTCTAGGCATCGAAGGCGACGAAGCGATCCAATCGGTGCTCGACGTGATGTATGCCGGGGCCCCCTACACGGTCATCACGCGGGCGATGCACATCCACCCGACCGTCACGGAGCTGATTCCCACGCTGCTCCAGGACCTGAAGCCGCTCGATTAGCCGGCTCGGAAGACGCGCCACGACGATTTGTTGCGCGGCGACAACGATGTGTTTACCGTAGTCGCGCCGACGCGACGGTCAGCGTCGCGTCGCCCCTGCAGCCGTTTGTTTTGGCTAAGAAAGGTCGCCGACGAGGCCCAATACGCGCTAAACTCGCCTTGCCGAGGACCTCGGGAGGCACGACCATGAACGCCAGCAAGACCGGCGCGCGCCCGTGCGCGAGACGTAGCCGTTTTCTCACCGTCCGACTTCTTGTCGCGCTCGCAATTCTCGCCGTCGGGGCCGTCATCCTCGCCCCGACAGTCGCACCGCTTGCCGCCGCCACAGACGACGACACCGCTGTCGCCATGCGGCTCGCGGACCTTCTGCGCTCCGCCCGCACCGTGATCTCGCGCAATCAAGACGTGATCAACAATCCGGACATCGGCGACAAGGGCCTGACCGGCGAGAAGGTCCTGGCCGAAGCCATCGCGCTCTACAAGGAAAAGACCGGCGAAGACCTCGCAACGCTCGACACCTCGACCCCCGACGGGCAGCTCCTGCGCGCGCAGATGGACGCGATTCTGACGGTGATGGCGGAGAACCAGTCGACCATCAACGCCGAGGGCGTCGGCTTCAAGGGCTTCATCCCGGCGGTCTTCGCGCGGCTCGTGAACGAGACGTTTGCGCAAAACATCGGCGATCGGGCGGAGGTCAAGGTGACCGCGCCGGAAAACCTGGTGCGCAACCGCAAGGCCCGCCCGGACAACTGGGAGGTCTCGGTCATCGAGAACGAGTTCCTCAAGCCGGATTGGCCGAAGGGACAGCCGTTCAGCGAGGTCGTCGACGTCGAAGGCAAGCCGGCGTTCCGCATCCTCGTGCCCGAATATTACGTGCCATCGTGTCTTGCCTGCCACGGCGAGCCGGCCGGCGAAGTGGACGTTACGGGCTATCCTAAGGAAGGCGGCAAGGAAGGGGACCTCGGGGCAGCGATCAGCATCACCCTGTTCAAATGACGGCTGCGGGCAATCCGAGCATGACGGCAGCGGGGGGCAAGGCTCAGTCACCGCTTGTTCCGGCATTTCTCCGGCAATGGTCGATTCCGCTCCGCGTGGCGGCGATTTCGATACTGCTCCTCGGTGCGCTCGTCGTCACCAACGCCATCGTGATCAGCGAACTTTACCGCAACTCCGAGCGCGTCGTGTCGGCGACCGAGCTCTTCGGGCGGCTCGAGGATGCGACCGGCGCCAACGAGGCGTTCAGCGACATCCGCTATTGGATGACCGACCTCGCCGTCAGCCAGCTCACCCTGTCTGAGCGGAGCGCCAAGGACGCGCGGCAGCGGCTCGACGGCTACCTGGAGCGAATGGCACGCTTCGATCCCGATGCGGCGACCCAGATCGCCACCGAGACCGACGCCTACATGGCCACCGCGCTTCAAGCCGTCGACGCCTATACCAACGACAACCGCGTGATCGGCAACACGCTCCTGGCGCAGGCGCGCGAACACAGCCGCGTCGTGGAGGAGCGGCTCGGTCAGCTCATCGCCAACCTCCATGACGATGCCTGGGCGGCACGCGACCAGACGGTCGCGAGTGCCAAGACCGCCATCCGCATGTCGATCGCGATCGTCATTGGCGTCGGCCTTCTCGGCATCGCACTGACGCTGGTCGTGTTCCGCTCCATCGTCTCGCCGCTTCGGCGGCTCGACACGGCGATGTCGGCGATGATCGCAGGCAACACCGACGTCGACATTCCGCCGGCCGGCAAGGACGAAATCGGCACGATGGCGCATACGCTGGCGCTCTTCCGCGACTCGATCGCCGAGCGCGACCGGCTGGAGACGGAGTCGCACCGTCAGCGCCAGATGATGGAGACCGCCATCGAGACGATCTCGGAGGGCTTCGTGCTCTTCGACGCCGACGACCGGCTGGTCATTGCAAACAGCCGCTACCGCGATATGTACCCCGACATCGCCGAGCCCGACCGGACCTTCGAGGAGATGGTGCGCACCCTCGTCTCGCGGGGTGTCGCCGATCGGAGCGACCTTTCGGAGGAGGAATGGATCGCGGAGCGCATGCAGCGCCATCGGCGCGCCGAGGGCTTCTTCGAGCAGAGATATTCCGACGGGCGCTGGGTGCGGATCAGCGAGCGCAAGACGCCGGATGGCGGCACCGTCGCCGTCATCGCCGACATCACCGAGCTCAAGGAGCGGCAGGGCGAGCTCGAGACCGCGAAGGAAGCGGCCGACTCCGCCAACAAGGCGAAAAGCCAGTTCGTGGCGAATATGAGCCACGAGCTGCGTACGCCGCTCAATGCCATCATCGGCTACAGCGAGATGTTGATCGAAGAGGCGGAGGATCTCGGGCAGAGCGAATACGTTCCCGACCTGAAGAAGATACGCTTCGCCGGCAAGCACCTGCTCGGCCTCATCAACGACATCCTCGACTTTGCTAAGATCGAAGCGGGAAAGATGGACGTGCTCGTCGAGAGCTTCGCGGTTGAAGACCTCGTCAGGCAGGTCGAGACAACGATCGCACCGCTCGTCAAGAAGAACGAGAACACGCTTGAGGTGACGATCGAGCCCGATCTCGGCACGATGCTCTCCGACGAGACGAAGATCCGGCAGAATCTCTTCAACCTCTTGAGCAACGCGTCGAAATTCACCAAGCGCGGCACGATCACGCTGGCGGTGCGCAAGCTGGCGGGGCCGGACGCCGACGGCTCGCTGGAGTTTCGCGTCTCCGACACCGGCATCGGCATGACGGCGGAGCAAAAAGCGAGGCTGTTCGAGGCTTTCACCCAGGCCGACGCCTCGACCTCGCGAAACTACGGCGGCACCGGCCTCGGACTCGCCATCACCAAGCAGTTCTGCCGCATGCTCGGCGGCGACATCGCCGTGGAGACCGAATACGGCAAGGGATCCGCTTTCATCATTACGTTGCCGCGCAGCTGCCCGCAGACGGCACCCGAAACCGGAGACACCGGCGCTTCGGACACCGGGCGCGGGACGGTGCTCATCGTCGATGACGAATCCGCGATGCGCGACGCGCTGGCCGCATCGCTCACCGCCGAAGGTTATTCGGTGGTTGCCGCGGCAGGTGGAAAGGAAGGCCTGCGCCTCGCCAAGGAGTCGAAACCGGACGCCATCATTCTCGACGTCATCATGCCCGATCTCGATGGGTGGACGGTACTCCGGTCGCTCAAGCAGGACAGCGACCTTTGCGACATTCCGGTGGTGCTCGCCACGGTGCTCGGCGACCGCGACATGGGGCTGGCGCTCGGCGCCGCGGAGCATCTCACCAAGCCGATCGAAGCGGCCGAGCTCTTGCGGGTGCTTCGCCGCGTCGCCTTTGCCGACGGCGGCACCGACGTGCTCGTCGTCGACGACGACGAGAGCACGCGGGAGGTGCTGCGACGCGCACTGACGCGCGAGGGCTGGAAGGTGCGCGAGGCGGAAAACGGGGCCACCGGGCTCGATGAAGCGGCCCGCTCGCGACCCGCCGTCATCCTTCTCGACCTGATGATGCCGCGCATGGACGGATTCGAGATGCTTGCGGCGCTCCGCAAACGGGAGCAGATGCACGACATTCCCGTTGTCATCATCACGTCTAAAGACCTTACGCGCCAGGAACGCGAATGGCTGAGCGGCAACGCGCTCCAGGTGTTCCAGAAGGGCGCCTATGAGCGCTCGGAGCTGGTGGAAGCACTGAGAAAGATGGTTGAGGCCACGCGGCGTTCGGTCGAAACCGCCGCGCCTGCCCGGCCGACCTAGTTGGCCGAAGAGCTGCAGGGAGAAAGTCGTGAAGATTCTGTTGGTTGAGGACAATGAGATGAACCGCGATATGCTCTCGCGCCGCCTCACGCGTCAGGGGCACGAGGTTCTGATCGCCGTCGACGGCGCCCAGGGGGTCGCCATGGCGGTACGCGAGCAGCCGCAGATCGTGCTCATGGACATGAGCCTGCCGGTGCTCGACGGCTGGGAGGCGACGCGGCGACTCAAGGCCGATGCCGCAACCGCCGCGATCCCGGTGATCGCGCTCACGGCGCACGCTTTGGCGTCGGATCGCGAGCAGGCGATCGCCGCCGGCTGCGACGACTACGACACCAAGCCGATCGAACTGCCGCGGCTTCTGGAGAAGATCGAGCGGCTTACCGAGCAGCGAGCCTGAGCAGGCGCAACATGGCCTTCCCGCAACCCGATCCCGACTTCGAGCACCGCGCGAAGCTCGTCGTCATCTGGGAAGACCTGATCAATCCCGTCCGCGCGATCGCGGGCTATCAGGAGCTCGTCCTCGACCAGGCGCGCCGCCTTGGTCTCGCGGACCTCGTTCCAGATCTCGACAAGGTGCTGACGGCGGCCAACACGCTGAGCCAGCTCGTCGACACGTTGCGCAACCCGGTGCCCGGCGCAGTCTCCGATGACGTCAGCGACTTGGCGGACATGCAGTCGCGGCTTCGGCACGACCTGCGCACGCCGCTCAACGCCATCATCGGCTACAGCGAGATGGTGGCGGAGGACCTGGACAGCTCCCCCGGCGGGAAGGTGATCAAGCCGGATCTTGAGCGGCTCCTGCGCGAAGCCAAGCAGCTCCTCGAGAAGATCGACACCATCGTGAACCTGACACAGGGGGACGCATCGCCGGCACAAGGCGCCGAAACGGACCTGCCGGGCTCTGCGCATGCCGTCGTCGCCGGCCTCTTGCGGACGCTCCAGCCACAGGAACAGCAGCAGCTGCCGCAGGAGATCGGCCGCATCCTCATCGTCGACGACAACGAGTCCAACCGCGACCTTCTTTCGCGCCGCCTCATCCTCGACGGGCACGACGTGACGCACGTGGAATCGGGAGCGCAGGCGCTCTCCCTTCTCGAGCACGACCAGGCCTTCGACCTCATTCTGCTCGACCTCCTGATGCCGGTCATGAACGGGCTCGAAGTGCTGGCGCGGCTCAAGGCAGACGAACGCTGGTATGCGATCCCGGTCATCATGATCTCCGGGCTGACGGAGTCCGACGCCGTGCTGAAGTGCATCGAGGTCGGGGCGGAGGATTACCTGCCGAAGCCCTGCAACGTCGTGCTGCTTCGAGCGCGCATCAACGCCTGCCTGGAGCGCAAGCGCTGGCGCGAGCGCGAACGCGAATACCTGGCGCAGCTCGAAGAAGAGAAAGCGAAGTCCGACCGGCTCATCCGCAACATCCTGCCGGAGCACACGGTGCTGCGTCTCAATGACGGCGAGACGCTCATCGCCGACCGGTTCGAGTCGGCGTCGATCCTATTCGCCGACATCGTCGGCTTCACGCCGGCGGCGGCGATGATGACGCCGGCGCAGCTCGTCGACAGGCTCGATCGCGTCTTCTCCGAGTTCGACATTCTGGCGCTGAGCCTAGGGGTGGAGAAGATCAAGACCATCGGCGACGCCTACATGGCGGCCGCCGGGCTGCCCGAGCCGCGGCACGACCATGCCGAGCAGATCGCCGAGTTCGCTATCGGGATCCTCGACACGCTGCGCCGCATGAACGAGTCCGACGAGGCGCCTCTGCAGGTGCGCATCGGCGTCCATACCGGGCCCGTCGTCGCCGGCGTCATCGGGCGGCACAAGTTCATCTACGACGTCTGGGGCGACACGGTGAACATCGCCAGCCGGCTGGAATCGGAGGGCGCGCCGGACCGCATCACCGTCTCCGAAGCGGTGCGGGCGGCGCTCGAGCACCGCTTCGACTTCGAGGCGCGCGGCATGCTCTCGCTCAAGGGCAAGGGAATGGCCCATGCCTTCTTCCTGGTGCCGCCTTTCGGCAAGAGTTCGGGCGGGTGACAGCCTCGGCGCGATTGCAGCGTTCAACCGTTCCGGAGGCTGGCGGAGCTTCCGGCGCCCCTCCCGTTCCGCCGCGTGTCACGCGACGCGACCGGTGGCCGCCGCCTCTGCAGCCATCTTCTTCAGCGTCATGCGATCTACTTTCCCGGTCGCATTCAGCGGCATCTCGTCGAGGAAGATGATCTCTTCGGGTGCCTTGTAGCCGACCCGCGCGCGGGCAAACTGGATCAGGTCCTGCATCGTGGGCGGCGGCGCCTCCGGATCCAGCGTGACGTAAGCCCGCACGTTCTCGCCGTGCATGGCGCTCTGCACGCCGACGACGCCGGCGCTGGCCACGGCGTCGTGTTCGAGCAGCGCGGCTTCCACCTCCTGTGGGCAGATGTTCGATCCGTCGTGGATCACAATCTGCTTCTTGCGTCCGTGGAACCAGAGATAGCCGTCCTCGTCGGCACTCATCACGTCGCCGGTGTCCAACCAGCCGTCGACGACCGTTTCTGCCGTCGCCCTCGGATTGTTCCAGTAACCGACCATGTTGCCGGGAAACTTGATCCAGAGACGCCCGTCAGCGCCGGTTGCCACCTCACGCCCGCCGTCATCGCGCAGCGAGGCCTGATAGCCCGGGCCAAGACGTCCGATGGACCCGATCTTCACCGCTTCAGGCGGGTTGACGGTCGGAATGCCGATCTCGGTCATTCCGTAGTCCTCGTTGATCACGAAGCCGGCGAGCGCGGTGAACTCCTTCTCAAGTGCCTCCGAAACCTTGTCGCCGCCCGAATAGCATGCCTTGACCGAGGCAAAATCCGCGCGGCCGGCGCCGTGATCGCGGGTCAGCGCATAAAGCGCCGACGGCAGCATCCACATCTTGGTCGGCCGTTCTTCGCGCAACAGCGGCAGGATTTCGTCGCCGTCGAAGGTGCGCGGCATGACAACCCTGCCGCCGGTCGCGAACGTCATCATCGACAAATGGTGGCCGCCGACGTGGGATGCCGACCCGCCAGGCATCATGACGTCGTCGGGACCCATTTCCCAGCTCTTGGCCGCACTGGCAACGATCCAGCCCAACGTCTCGAAGCTGTGGCTGACGCCCTTCGGCTTGCCGGTGCTGCCTGAGGTGAAGAAGATGATCGCCGGGTCCTGCATCTTCGGCGGGGCGAATTCGCGGGTCGGCGCGCCCTCGCCCAGCGCCTTGAAGCTCGGGTCACCGCGTCCGCCGTTCTCGTCGTAGCTGATCTGGCCGAGCGGAAGCTTGCCCGCGAGTTCGCTCTTGGCCAGGTCTTCCCGGCGTTCGTCATGGGCGAGCAGTATCTTCGCCCCGCTCACCTCAAGCGCATGGTCGATTTCCGGCGCCATGTAGCGGTAGTTCAGCGGCACCGCGACAAGCCCGCATTTCATGCATGCGAAGTGGTGAACCATCAACTCCGTGCGGTTCGGCATCAGCGACGCGACCCGCTCGCCCGGCGCGAGACCGAGGTCGAGGTAACTGCCGGCCAGACGGGTGGAAGCGGAATCGAGCATCCGCCACGTCCAGCGTCGCCGGCGCGAAACGAGCGCGTCCGCATCGGGCGTTGTTTCGAGACCCTGCTTCAGTATCTCCCAAAGACAGGCGGGCGCTTCCAGAGGCGGTCCGGCAATCGGCATGGCGGTATTTCCTGAAGAGGACCCGACTACGTGCCCATCGTGCCTCAGACAGTCGCGAACGGGAAGTTTGCAAAACCGGCTCCTTCGGCCTGACGGGAGCTGGTGTTCCGCCAGGCGACAAGTCGAAATGGAGTCTGGCGGAGGGAGCGTCGCCCATCTTGGTTCTCATTCTCTTGTCATCTCGGATTTCTTGGCTGCCAGCAGATTTTGTTCCCTCATCTGTTCCTTTTTTTCGTTGGCGGCCTGCCCGGTCCCCGTCGGCGCCGCCCTCGCCACGAGCCCCCAGACTCGAGCCTTGCCCGTGCGACATTTGCGATGGGTTCGCAATCGGCTACGGGATCGCTTTGGGGATACAGCTGCTTGTGTTCCCACCCTTCTGGCTGGCAGCCGACCTAAGCGACAATCTGACAATCGGACTGATCTTCACAGTGGTATCTCTCACGAGATCGTACACGCTCTGGCGGCTGTTTGAGCGACTGAGAGGTGGCCGTGAATAGCCGCCCGGGCGTTGTCCGCTTTGCGCCATGTGTGGACGGCTCTCCGTTGGCAAGGGTTTTCTTGATGCAGTGCGCTTTTGGTGGGTGCGGCCATGTGTTCGACCTGTTGG
>Ga0315553_10000648_pt1 | contig 30198 bp, 26 predicted proteins | sample SalMarSW160140MG_FD_203099 | JGI IMG/M metagenome (GOLD analysis project Ga0315553, IMG submission 203099) | Salt marsh sediment microbial communities from the Plum Island Ecosystem LTER, Massachusetts, United States - Salt Marsh Sediment SW1601-40 ... | reverse complement strand
CATACCATGGTGAATTATATCGGTGTTGAAGAAGAAGGTTCTGATCTATTACCGACAACTTTTGCGTTTAATACACCTATTCCTAACCCCGCAAGCCGCTACACGACGATCGAATACGCAGTGCCTGAGATCAGCAATGTTAAAATACAGCTATACGATGTTACCGGTCGTCTTGTAGAATCCCTGATCGATGAGGAATTGAATCCTGGTTATTACCAGATACGGATCAATACGCAGAATCTTGCCTCAGGTGTGTATTTCTGCAGTATGGAGACGGCAGATTTCGAACAGGTAAAAAAGATAATTCTGACTAAATAATAAATCACAGCTGGGGGTGAACAATAAAAATGCCCCCAGCAAAATCCCGTTGGATCAGTTTATTCCTGTTATCTACAGGGATGATCTTAAAAGATGGCAGATGGGTTTGGGCTTAGATGCTGGAGCTTTCTTTCCATTATTGTCTTATATCCCCGTTTCCAAACCCGTTGACTATTTACCATCTTGAATTGGGGTTGACAGGATTGTTTATTTATATACAATTATTTGGAGATTAAATGCTGAGTGCGGGAAAAGAAGACGAAATAAATAAGATAATCCAAAAAGTCAATGAATTTGAAACAAAAGGTAAATTCAAACAGGCGATAAAAGAACTTCAAAAAATAGTAAAAATAAATCCAAATAGCGGTAATGTATTCAATCGTCTCGGTGACCTTCATATAAAAGACGAAGACATAGAGGCAGCTACTTCAGCTTATGAGATGGGTGTCGAAGCTTTTCGCAAAGATAATTTTGCCAGAAATGCACTTGCTCTGTGTAAAAAGATACTAAGGCATAATCCTGGTAAGATCGAGACTAATTTAGATATCGCCGAATTATTAGTCGATCTTGATGAAAAGAGTGATGCTATTATCTATTATTTTTCCTATATTGATAAGCAACTCGCTCAGAAAAATACAAAAGAAGCATTGAGTGCTGTGGATTCTGTAAAAGACCTGGAACTTTACAACGGCAAAGTCGTTAAAAAGATCAATGAAATATACAAAGCACTCGGCAGGAACGATCTTGCGAAGAAATTTGCTGAAGAACTGTTAAAAGAAGATACTACCATAGAAGATATCACCATGCTTGGCACACCGGTTTCTGCACCGAAGAGCAAACCACCCAGAACCGAAGAGACGAAAAAGGTAAAAAGTGTCGCAGTTACAGAGGATATCGCGATCAACACAGAACCGGCTCACAACAGGGAGGAAACTGAAATGAGGCATCTCGATGATGCGGTGAATGATATCGAAAGTGCTGTTGCACAGATGCGCAAAGCGATGCGCATTGATGAAGTCATCGTCGCCCTCGAGGGGTCGCTTACTTCTCTTTCTGATGAGCATAAAAAGGCCATTGCGCTCATGCAGAAATCGTTACAGATCAACCTGAGTACACTTGAAAAATCGATAAAGGAATTTCGCGAGAACTCGGGTCAAAATATTAAGGATCTGGAAACACTGCTCCGTGACCTGAATCTAGCGCTGGCTGAATTGAACCGGAATCAATCACTTTTAACAAAAGATATGAATGATAACATGCTGCAGATGAGTAATAGCCTCAACACCACGACCCGTGACGCGATGCGCGATATAAACAAAGCGCTGACAGAATTCCAGAAATCGAGCAGCAATATGTGCGGCAAACTCGATGAAACTAAAGATTGTAATGTTTCGATACTGGGTATTAATGAAGATATCAAAGTCTCACTTCAAAAAATGAATGAGTCGATGCTCAAATTCATGATGGCTCAGGAATCCAAAGAAAAGAAACAGGGACGTTTTGCCCTTATCATAATTATCATCGTCGCCGTGATAAGCGGCTTGCTGGTACTGCAACTCTTCATTTAAAATAATATAAATTTAAGGAAGGATCGTTAATAGTTACTAAGTAACTGGGTAATTAAGTAATTGTGTAATTATCTAATTGGAAAACATCAAGACAAATCCAATATGAAAGTAGTAATTACTTAGTTATTCAACGGTCAGAATGTCTATATTATCAAGATCGCATCAAAGCACTCAATAAATTGAGAAACTACATTCATGTAATTCTGAAGAGGTTATTATTTGTTTCAGCGAAGCGTGTCTCCAGCGTTAGCATGACTTCAGCATAGCGTATCTTCAGGCCGCTGCAGGCGGCTGTGTTTCCCTTATTTTTTTGTTTTTGTTTTCATGCTGAGATAGGCATAGATAAAGTCATCTATCTCACCGTCCATGACCTTGTCGATCTGCGATGTCTCCCAATTCGTGCGGTGATCCTTAACGAGCTTATATGGATGAAAAACATAAGATCGGATCTGATGTCCCCAGGCGATCTCGGTTTTCTGCGCTTCAAGTTTATCGAGTTTTTCCTCTTCTTTTTTTCGATAGTACTCATATAATCTCGAGCGTAAAATTTTCATGGCGTTGACTTTGTTTTGAAATTGGGAACGTTCATTCTGGCATTGCACAGTAATGCCGGTTGGGATGTGCACGAGACGAACAGCAGACGCCACTTTATTAACGTTCTGACCGCCATGTCCTCCAGCTCGGTAGGTGTCGATGCGTAGATCATCTTCGTTTATTTCGAAGCTTATTTCTTCGATCTCCATATATGCAAATACCGAGGCAAAAGACGTGTGGCGTCGTGAATTCGTATCATATGGGGAAATACGGACAAGACGGTGGATACCGACCTCAGCTTTTAAAAGACCGTACGCATAATTGCCGGTGACTTCAATAACGGCATCTTTGATACCGGCAACATCACCCGGTAACAGATTCAGCACACGGTGTTTGAATTTTTTTGACTGTAACCACCTTAAGTACATCCGAAAAAGCATTTCTGCCCAATCACAAGATTCGGTACCGCCGGCGCCTGGATGTATCTGGAGAATACAATCCTTAATATCGTCTTCGTTGCTTAGAAGAAGTCTTGCATCAAGATCACGCATTCTCTGGTCTGCCTTTTCTATTTCATTAGCAGTTTCTTTGATCATCTTGTCATCGAGCTTGGGTAAATTGACAACGTCGGCAAGCAAGGATATATCATCTTCGAGCTGTTTGATTTCATCGAGCCAGAACTGTTTATGGCTGATTTCCGCCATTATTTTTTGAGCGGTCTGTGTATCTTCCCAAAATTTCGGTACAGTTGTTTTTTTCTGAAGTTTTAGAATCGCCTGCTGGAGTCCTGCTAGGTCAAAGATGCTCCTTTAAATTTTGAAGCCGGGTCTTTAACCTTCTTACATCTTCTTGGTCTATTTTTTTAAGATCGCTGCTTTTTGCCATCGACTACTCGCTTTTTGTTTTTTTCTTTTTGGGTTTTACAGTTGTCTTTTTTGAATAACGTTTAATAAACTTCTCGACACGGCCTGCTGAATCCACGATCTTCTGTTTGCCGGTGAAGAATGGATGACATTTTGAGCAAAGGTCGACGGATTGTTTTTCCACGGTTGACCTCGTTTCAATCTTGTTACCGCAGGCGCAGGTTATGATACACTTAACATATTTTGGATGTATTTTCTTTTTCATTTTTATACTCCCTATAAATCATCGCTCATCGAGTCGAGGAATTCTTTATTTGTTTTTGAGCGTCTCATCTTCTCGGTAAGAAACTCCATCTGTTCAATGACATTCATTTCCGAGAGGAATTTACGAAGGATCCATAGACGGTTGAGTTCGAAGTCAGCGAGTATCAGTTCCTCTTTCCTCGTACCGGATTTGTAAAGATCCAGAGCCGGGAAAATTCGACGGTCAGACAAACGGCGGTCGAGGATTAATTCAAGGTTTCCAGTGCCTTTGAATTCTTCAAAGATCACCTCGTCCATTCGCGAACCAGTATCGACCAGGGCAGTCGCGATAATGGTCAGACTTCCTCCCTCTTCAATCTTTCGCGCTGAGCCAAAGAACTTCTTTGGTTTTTGGAGCGCGGTTGAATCCAGGCCACCGGATAGGGTTTTGCCAGAATGGGGCACGATCGAGTTATGCGCCCGGGCAAGTCTGGTAAGGCTATCCAGCAGGATAACGACATCGGTTTTTGCTTCAACCATTCTTTTTGCTCGTTCAAGAATGATCTCACCGACCTCAGTATGCCGGTCTGGTGTTTCGTCAAAGGTTGAAGAAACGACCTCGGCGTCGACCGAACGTTCGAAGTCAGTGACCTCCTCAGGACGTTCGTCGATCAAAAGCACGATCAAATATATTTCAGGATGATTCGTGGTGATCGAATTAGCTATCTTCTGAAGCAGTATCGTTTTGCCAGCACGGGGCGGTGAGACTATTAGGCCTCGTTGACCCTTGCCTATCGGCGTGAAGAGATCGACGATTCGCATCGAGAGGTCGTTCTTTTCTTCGATCTCGAGATGGATACGCTGTATCGGGTAAAGCGGTGTCAGGTTGTCAAAGAGTACTCGCTCCCTGAATTGAGCGAGCGCGATATTATTGATCTTTTCGATTTTGATCATAGCGAAGTATCTTTCACCTTCACGCGGTGGCCGGGCAAGACCTTGTATATGGTCACCAACCTTCAAGTTGAATTTACGGATTTGTGAGATCGACAAGTAGATATCATCCTGGCTTTGCAGGTAATTGTAATTTGGTGACCGAAGAAAACCATAGCCATCTGGGTGGATTTGCAAAACACCCTCGACCGGTACCAGTTCTGATCTTTGAGTTTCAGCTTCGATTATTGCATGTATCAAGTCCTGTTTCTTTAGATCGGTAAAATTCTGAAGTCCCAGATCCTTGGCAATATTGTGAAGCTCAGTTACTTTCTTTTTCCTGAGATCCATTATTTCCATATAACACCTTCCATATTATATTTTTTGTTCTTTTTAATTATATTATCCGTACTTATATTAGTAGGAAATTACACAACATATTCTAAGAGAGATACTTTTATCCTACATCTCATCGAAAATCAGATGATTTTACTCCACTCCCACTCGAACCAAATCAAGTTTCATTGTCTGGAGATATAAGAATAGAGTATTATATGCATAATTGTTTTCTTGTCAAGACCTAATTTGAGGATCCCTGAAGGCATCCTCAAATTTCGATCACCCCGTATATTTAGCAATTTACCGGGCAGGTAGTGATAACAGCAGATTATCCCGATTTTTCATCTTAAAAGATAATACTAGAAAATCGAGGATCCCGCACCGCGGGACAGTGATATTTCACGAACTAAAATCTCGCGCAGATGATATTAGGTAATTGCGACCATTTTTTCGATCGCATTAAGTGCTTGCTTTCGAATACCTTCATCGACGTGGACTTCATGCTTCATGTCCTCAAGTGCCCACATCACTTTCTCAAGATTGGTGAGTTTCATACTAGGACAGATCGCATCGGGACTGCCGGCAATGAATTTTTTTCCAGGATTTTCTTTTTGCAGACGATAGAGCATACCTATTTCAGTGCAGATGATGAACTCATTTGCCTTGCTCTTTTGTGCATGAGAGATCATCTGTGATGTTGAACATATTCGATCAGCGATTTCTTGGACTTCGACACGGCATTCTGGGTGGACGAGGATTTCAGCTGCTGGATTTTTTGTTTTGAGTTTTTCAATGCCGCTTCTGGAAAAAACCATGTGAGTCGGGCAGTAGCCTGACCATAGATAGAATTTCTTGTTTTTGAGCTGCCTTTCGATATAAGAACCAAGGTACTTATCCGGGGTAAAGATAATTTCATCGCGCTTCAGGGATTTGACGACTTCAACCCCATTTGCCGAAGTGCAGCAGATATCAGAATATGCTTTAACTCGGGCAGTGGAATTGATATAGGTCACAACCGCTGCTGCGGGATGCTTTTCCTTTTCTTCACGTAATTGTCGGGACGTTATCATATCAGCCATTGGACAGCCCGCATGTAAATCAGGAAGCAGGACTTTTTTATCAGGATTTAGGATCTTTGCGGTTTCTGCCATGAAATGCACGCCACAAAAAAGAATGCTTTGGCAGTCGACACGTTGTGATACTCTGGCGAGTTCTAGGGAATCTCCGACAAAATCGGCTATATCCTGTACCTCAGGCAGCTGGTAGTTATGAACGAGTATTACAGTCTTCCTGTCCTTACGCAGTCGATCTATTTTCTTGGTGATGTTTTGCATATGGTTTTAATCAGTAATTGATGGGGTGAGGATATAATCGACCGGGTTCATTGGTTCTTGAGAAACACGCACCTCATAGTGAAGATGCGGGCCAGTGCTCCTACCGGTACTACCAACATAAGCGATGATATCACCTCTTGAGACTTTATCTCCTTCCTCAACATTGAGTCTCTGGCAATGACCATACAAAGTCGTATAGCCATACCCATGGTTGAGTTCAAGGGTCAATCCAAAACCATGCCGGTTCCCGGCGAATCTCACCACACCATCAGCTGGTGCGATGATCGGCGTACCTGGGGGTGCGGCGATATCCAGACCCTCGTGCATCTTGACCTGACCAGTAAAAGGATCGATACGGTATCCAAAACCGCTCATGAACCACCCTTGGACAGGGATTATTGACGGCGTATGCTCTCTTAGATATTGTTTTTCATCAAGATAATGGACGATATTATTGAAACTCTCTTTTTGAAGGCGCGATCGTGCGAGTAGATTGTCGAGTTGGTCTGCGATACTTTCCAGGTCTTCACGTACGTCAGTCGATAAACCTCCGGCATTGCGGAATTCAATCCTGCCGCCGACTCCCATGGCGCGTAGATCATCATGTATTGGATTGAGTGAAGCATATGTCCGGAGTTTCTTATCATATTCTTGCAGACTATCGATGAGCACGGCCAGACCAGCCATTTCCTGTTCGATCCGGTCAATTTCAGTACGGACGATCTCATTTTCTTGATTCAGACGTTCGAGTCTTCTTTTATCGACACGGTGGGATGTGAATATCGTAATATTATAGATAAAAAGGGCCAAAATCGCCAGGGAAACCAGTCCGGTCAGAAATAGAAAGACGGATTTCACATGGAAATTTATGAGTTTGTTGTCTTTAGCCGAAATCAGGATGATGTCCAATAGCTCTCCATTCATATTATACAAACGATTCTTAAAATGTCAAGACTTTTGTTGGAGAACGCTGAATACTATTCAGCGTTCTCCTGATTACAGTGATATAAAAAAGATTACTGTGATGTTGTTGGCCTGTTTGCACAATTTTCATGCTGGGCTTAACCGATAGTTTTTTTCATGGGAATTTTCATGTTTTTTTCTTGAGCAAAGGCGATAGCTTCTTTATAACCTGCATCGTAGTGACGCGCAATGCCGAGCCCCGGATCATTGGTAAGGACCCGCTCAATACGCTGTGCCATATCATCAGTGCCGTCGCAGACCAGGACTTGACCGGCATGTATTGAATAACCGATGCCGACGCCGCCGCCGTGGTGGACAGATACCCAGGAAGCGCCCGATGCCGTATTGAGCAGACCGTTTAGAATCGGCCAGTCAGCGATAGCGTCTGAGCCATCGAGCATACCCTCGGTCTCCCGGTAAGGCGAAGCGACTGAACCGGTATCGAGGTGGTCGCGACCGATAACGACTGGTGCTTTGATCTCTTTAGTTTTTACCATACGGTTTATTTCAAGACCTAATTTGTCGCGCTCACCATAACCGAGCCACATGATCCTCGATGGTAGACCCTGGAAAGGCACCTTTTTTTGTACTAGTTCGATCCAGCGCCGGACAGATGGGTCATCACCAAACATATCGAGCACTTTCTTATCGGTCAGGTAGATGTCGTTCTTATCACCGGACAAAGCAGCCCATCTGAAAGGACCACGTCCCCGGCAAAAAAGCGGTCGGATATATTCAGGTACAAAACCCGGTATTACAAACGGGTTCTCGACCCCGGCTTTTTTAGCCTGTCCGCGGATATTATTACCGTAATCAAAGGCGACCGCGCCTTTTTTCTGCATTTCCAGCATCGCTTCCATTTGCCGGGCGATCGATTCTAATGCACGTTCTTTGTACTCCTGGGGGTCTTTTTTACGTAAGGCCATAGCCTGGTCCAGGCTCATCTTGCCCGGAACATAGCCATTGAGTTCATCATGGGCTGATGTTTGGTCAGTGAGGATATCGGGCGTGATGCCGCGCTTAACAAGTTCAGGTTCAATGTCTGATGTATTTCCCACAAGACCGATAGAGCGCGGCTCTTTTTTCTTGACCGCTTCAAAGACCATATCGAGCGCCTTGTCGAGATCATGGACCGCGACATCGCAAAATCCCTGTTCTATACGTTTTTCAATGCGTCTGGGATCGACCTCGATATCGAGGATAACACCTTCATTCATAGTCACTGATAAAGGCTGTGCGCCGCTCATGCCGCCCATACCACCGGTAAGAACCCATTTTCCTTTTAAAGTACCGTTAAAATGTTTTTTTGCACAGGCAGCAAAAGTTTCATAAGTGCCCTGGATAATACCCTGGGTGCCGATATATATCCATGAACCAGCCGTCATCTGACCATACATTATCAAACCAAGGGCTTCGAGTTTTCTGAAATAATCCCAATTAGCCCATGCCGGGACCAGGAGTGAATTCGCGATCATAACACGCGGTGCATGTTTATAGGTTTTGAAGATACCGACTGGTTTGCCGGATTGAACCAACAGGGTTTCATCGTTCTCGAGTTTTTTTAATGAATCGACGATTGCATGGAAACATTCCCAGTTTCGTGCAGCTTTGCCGCTGCCGCCATAGACTATGAGCTCTTCAGGGTTTTCAGCGACATCAGGGTCGAGGTTATTATGGAGCATCCTCAAAGCGGCTTCTTGCTGCCAGCTTTTACATGAAATCTTCGTGCCTTTCGGCGCCGAGACTGGTTTATAGGCAAATTTATCCATCACGCCTCCTTGCATCCAAATACCCAATGAATTGGGCGACTGCACTGTCTTAAATCGTAGTTACCTGATTCATCAGGTAGTTGCGAATAAACACCCAATCAATCCAACTCTTCTGCAAAAGGGCGGGATGAATCGGGAGACTGCATTAACTGTTCCATTTGTTGGACTACACTACAGCTTTTGTATCTATTCTATGCCAAAAACGCACTTTGTCAATAATGTCATTTATTAAAACGGGGGATTATTGACTTCGCAGCTATATTATATATAATTCACTCTATGAAGAAAATAGTTGCATCATTGCTTTTTAAGGTTGCTTCACCAGCCCTACATGCAAAGTGCTGGATCGCAATGACCATAGGCGTTGTGGTTTTGTTCTTGTCTTGCGGCTTGCCGCCCAAACAACAGGCCCAGAAAATATTACTCGATGGTATCAATGATGAATCCGTCGTCATACGGGTAAATGCGGCAAAGGGTCTGAAACAGGCAGGTGATGTCCAGGGTATAAAAATACTTTATGAAGCACTGCGCAGCGATGATAAGAACGGTATCGTTGCTGCTTTAGCCGCACTTTATGACCTGAAAGAGACGAGTTATGCACCGGTCATCATTGAATTGACCGACCATAAAGACCCTTTAGTTCGAGCTGAATCCTATCGACTCGTTTCGATCATGGAAGACATGCAATGTCGTGATGTTTTGATCAAAGGCATACAGGACAAAGTTGCGAAAATAAGAAGATTCTCTTATCTTGGTTTGGAGAAATTCGAAGAAAAAACGATCTTACGGCACGGTTTACAGGATGTCGATATCCTCGTCAAAATGGCAGCGGCAACGGCTTTGGCGCGGCTCGGTGAACCAGACCTTGAGAATTTTGTGCGCAACCAATTACAGGTCTTTAACCTTGAAATATGGAAGCAGGGTTTAAAGGCATTGGCTGAAATGGGTGACACATCAGCGATCGGTTTTATCAAAGAATCGCTCAATGACGCGCCCTGGGAACTGCGTCTGGCAGCGGTCGAGGCTTTATTGATATTGAATAATAAAGAAGGCGTTCCTGTGTTAAAAGAAGCGCTGGAAACCGGTGATCCTTTTGTGCGGGTCAATGGTGTGCAGATACTGAATAAGTACCGGATAAGCGAGGGACCAGATCTATTAACGGCCGCGACAAAAGACGAATATATCAATGTTTCGGTTGTGGCGATCGAAGCGCTGGCAAAATACAAGCAGAAGGAATCACAAGAAATTTTCGCAGAACTTATGAAAGCGCCTAATCCGCTCGTGAAAATAGCTGCGGCGGCAGCTTTTCTGCAGGTTGAATAATGGGACTGAGACTCCATAATACACTAACCAATAAAATAGAAGATTTTAAACCGATCAAAGATATCGTGAGTATTTATACCTGCGGTTTGACTGTTCAAGGGCCACCGCATCTTGGTCATATCCGTGCTGCAATAGCACGTGATGTTCTAGTCCGTTGGCTCCTGCATTCAGGTTTTAGAGTTATCGCGCTGGAGAATTTCACGGACATCGACGACAAAATTATCGAAAAACAGAAAGAGCAAAAAAGAGACTGGCGTATTATTGCCGAAGAAAATATCGCTAAATATATGAAGTCCTGTGACGAATTGAATATTATCAGAGCAAATATCTATCCCAAGGCATCTCAGCATATCGAGGAAATAATAGAGCTTGTAAGTATTTTAATTGCCAAAGGGTATGCTTATGAAAGGGGCGGCGATGTTTATTTTAAAGTACGCGCTTTTAAAGACTATGGTAAGTTATCGAAAAAATCGATCGATGACCTGGTTTCTGGCGCGCGTTGCGTTCCTACTGAACACAAAAATGACCCCTTGGATTTCGCACTCTGGAAAGCAGCAAAACCCGGTGAGCCTTACTGGCTCAGCCCATGGGGAAATGGCAGACCAGGCTGGCATATCGAGTGTTCGGCAATGTCCATGCACCACCTGGGCGCGACTTTTGATATCCACACCGGCGGTGAGGATTTGATCTTCCCGCACCATGAAAACGAGATCGCTCAATCAGTCTGCGCAACCGGCAAGGAATTTGCCCGGTACTGGTTGCATAATGGCTGGGTGCTTCTGGGCGGTGAAAAAATGGCAAAATCTACTGGCCACTATTTCCTGATCGAAGATGTACTCAAAGACTACCGACCCAATGTGATCAGGCTGTATCTTTTAAAAACACAGTATCGCAACCAGATCGAATTTTCCCGGGAGCGGCTTGACGAGGCGAGAGCAGCTTACTTAAGGATCCTGACTTATATTCATGGTTTTGAAAACCTGAAGGCGACTGCAAAACCCTTGAAGATAGAAGAATTCACCGAAGCGATGAATGACGATCTTAATACACCCAAGGCACTCGGTATTATCTTTGATCTGATCAAGCAGGGTTATGAAAAACCGGATCAAGAAATAGCGGCAAGTGTGAAGTACTATCTGCATATCTTGGGATTCAAGGATGATGTTCCGGAACAACCTATTGGTGATGCTATAGAGGTTTTAAATGAAGTTAAACAAAAACTCGGTGTTGAAAAAAGCGAATTATTAAAAAAAGCGACAAAAGATCTCTGGGATCACCTTGAAAAGGTAACACACAGCGAGGACTTCTTCCCGATCGTCATCAATGTTTTGCTCGATATAAGGAATCAGCTTAGGGCGGAGAAGAATTATGGACTCGCCGATTTCATCAGAACACAACTCGCTCAAAAATCCATCCAGATACTCGATCATGGAGACAAGAGCTCTTTCCGCGTGGAGATAAAATGATAAACGCGACGCAGATCAGAAGGGGGATGCTCATTAAAATGGATGACGAACCATACATCGTTTTGAAAATATCCCATATTACACCGGGTAAAGGCAGGGCTTTTGTTCAATGTGTTTTAAGAGGTCTTCAAACTGGACTCTCCAAGGACGTGAGGTTTCGCTCGAATGACCGGGTCGAAGAGACCGAGATCGAGGCAATAGAAATGGAATATATCTACAACGCGGATAATCTTTACTATTTTATGGACCTGCAGAGTTATGAACAGATACCTTTGGATGCTGATCTCATAGCCGAGGCGACCAAGTTTCTCCAGCCCAATACAAAGGTGAAGGTGGAATTTTACGAAGGAAAGCCTTTTGGCGTTATTCTTCCTAAATATGTGATCCTTAAGGTCATTGAAACGCAGGCATATATAAAAGAAGCGACTGCCCAGGCGCAGTCAAAACCGGCTCAGCTTGAAGGTGGTCATACCTGTCAGGTACCGCCTTTTGTCGGTGTCGGTGATATGATAAAAATCAATACAGAAACCGGTGAGTATCTTGAAAGAACGTGAAGGGCATTTTAGATTTAAGATATTAAATTTGGAAACACCCCCACTTTCTTCCCCCTCAAGGGGGAGGATAAAGGAGGTGGATAAGGAGGTTTAATGGCGGAAGATATTCAAGAAGAGGTGAAGAAAATAGCCGAGAAGATCCCGGGCTGCCGTTATGTAAGTCTTGTTGGTTATGATGGAATTACCGTGGTTCAGCATGCTATTGATGCTGATTTTGATATCAGTTTATATGATGCTGAGCTGTCATCGATCATGCTATCATCAAAGGAAGTGCGCAATAGCCTTGATTTAGGCAATGAAAAAGAACTGATATGGCTCACTGACAATTCGTTCTTTATCGTTCATCCGGTGGGCGAAGATTTCTTTATCTATTGCTGTCTTAAATCAGCTGGTTCAAACCCTGGCGTAGCCAGGATCGAATTGAACAAAGCAAAGGATGCGATCCGCAGGATTATTTATCCTGATTAGAAAAACTTAAGAAACACTTCGTAGATTTTGTCAGGGGGGTAGTATACAACGTGTAGGTATAAGGGCACTATTAGCTATTGTTGCTGGAATTGTCTTTCAAAATTTATTCAATCCTCAACTTGCAATTCTTCTGGTCGCTTGCATTCTTGTAATCATTCTATCTTTGTTTAAAAAAGATTTTCTGTACATTCTTATTATCATTCTTTCAATGGCTAACACATTACTTCAAAGACCACTTCATATCGATGGATTGGACCGGGCTATGATTTTTACAGGAGACGTAATAAGTGAAGACAAACAAGTAAACTATACGAAGCTGACGATCAACCTGGGTCATATTCAGATCAATGACCGAGTTATCACATATAGACTGCCTGTGGAATTCTACAGCGAATTGGATGAGACAATGCTCAACAGAAAAGTTCAGATAAAAGGCGTCATAAAGATGTCTCGTAATGTACATAAACCAAATGTTATCTCGGGTCATATTATAAATGTCGATGAACAATCGATTTTTCTGGGCAATATTATATATTCAGCAAGACATTATATTTTAGAAACTATCAGTAAGCTATTAAATCCTCAACAATGTGATTTGGCAAAAGCATTGATCCTCGGCGGCAGTGGGCGTATCGGGAGTGATATGAAAGATATATTCAGTCGAGCCGGTATTCTCCATATCCTGGCGGTATCAGGTCTGCACGTTGGTTTTGTCTGTGCGTTCATCGGTGCACTACTTTTTTTTATCCCTATTTCAATCCGATTGAAATTCTGTTTGATTATGGCTGTGCTCATATTATATGCAGGGCTTACTGGCTTCCGACCGAGTGTATGTCGAGCGACAATAATGGCTTTTCTGTTTGGCCTGGGTTTACTAATACAACGGAATGTAAACAGCATCCATATTACGAATATTGCAGCTTTGGGTTTTCTTATTTTCAGACCGGCGCTTCTTTTTGATGTTGGCGCTCAGCTGTCTTTTGCCGCAGTATACGGCATTTTTGCTCTTTTTCCTTTTTTCGAAGGCAAAATAATAAGGCGGATAAGATTCAGGCTTTTCAGAATAATGGCGGTTCCAATAGCCATTTCTTTATCTGCACAAGTGTTTGTTGCACCACTGCTAGTCTATTATTTCCACCGACTTCCAACTATGGCCGTGATCACCAACTTTTTGATCGTACCCCTTGCCTCAGTCTGTGTTTGTTTATTATTTGTCATTCTAGGGAGCCGTGTTTTTTCTGTATTTTGTGCTCAATGTATTGCCTTTTTGGTTTCAAAATTGTTTACCTCACTAATGTTCATTGCCAGGTTTTTTGCGAACCTGCCTTTCTCTGTACTTAATTTTCAGATGTCGCCATTATTCATACCTTTCTGCTATTTATTGATTGCCCGCAAAACACGAAGGTGGGCAGTTTATTCGCTGGTAGCGGTTATGTTCTTATTTACTCTCGTTGGGTTTTCCGACTGTTTGGTCATTAGAGCAACTCCTTTTGGTATCTTGACCACAACCAAACATGGACATTTGTTCATATCGCACAAGTGCCCCTATATCAATACTGCGCGATTACTGAATCATCATCACATAGGGGAACTCGATTATTTGGTCGCCCCGCGAGCATACTTCCCGATCAGAAAAGAGTTTTTAGAGATAAGTGATCGACTGCATACCCAGCATATTACGTTGGGTCAAATGATTGTAGGAATAGGTGGTGATGTGGAAATTTCTTACCGGGATCAGCCGGTCTGCAAATATGATTTTGAGGACGATTGTCCACCATCACCGCAAGTCATACATTATATAGTTACAGATGGAAGAAAAAGCTATCATTTTACTGCACCGTATAGCTGTTCAATATTAGATCAAATGATAATCGATGGAAGAACCGCAATTCTAAAAATCGCTACGTTATTTTGATAAAAAAGGATTTGATCCCAGGGGGATCTATTCGAGAGGACCGACGGTTTTCTCGACCGCGTCGAGGATCTCGCAGGATTTGACGAGTTGTTTCATCTTATTGTGGTCATCATAAAGCGGCCGGTCTTGGTCGAGGTGCGCGACATGTTTGCGCACGATCTTTTTCGCCGCGGCGACCCCTTTGCCCGGCGTGAATTTACGAAAATCCAATGCCTGTGATGCACCCATGAATTCAATGCCCAATACTCCATAGGCATTATCGATGATCTGCGCATTTTTGATCGCGGTATTCATGGCCATGGAAACGAAGTCTTCCTGATCAGCCGCCGCCGGTATCGACATGACCGATGCCGGTGCTGATAATATCCTTTGTTCAGTAATGAGGGTACATGCAGTATACTGACTGAGCATCATGCCCGACATCATACCCGCGCCTTTGGTCAGGAACGCCGGCAGACCGATACTTAGCGCCGGGTTATTGAGCCGGTTGAAACGGCGCTCGGAAAGCACACAGACCATAGTCACCGCGGCACCGACCATATCCATGGGCAAGGAGACTGGTGTTCCCTGAAAATTCGCACCGGTGATCGTAAGATTGTGTTCAGGCAGGAAGACCGGGTTGTCGCCGACCCCGTTCAATTCTATTTCCACCTGGTTCCTGGCATAACAGACTGCATCATGAGCCGCGCCGATAACCTGGGGTGATGACCGCATAGAATAAGCATCCTGGACCTTTATTTTGAATTTCCCGGACAACAGATCACTGCCTTGAATGCACTTCATTATTGCCCGGGCTGATCTTATCGCACCCGGGAAGCCGCGCGCCTGGTGGAGCCGTGTATCGTATGGTTTTAAATTCGCATACAGTGATTCCAGGGTCATGGCACAAGCGATCTCTGCATGTTTAAGCCAGCAATCGATGTCGAAGAGCTGGACTGCACTCATCGCCGTGACCAGATTAGAACCGTTGATCGTCGCCAGTCCATCCCTTGCTTTTAACCCGGGTATTTTTATACCGGCGCGTTGCATCGCTGTCTTTCCAGGTATGCGTTCGCCCTGGAAATAGGCTTCACCTTCGCCCATGAGCAAGAGCGCGATCTGAGACATCGGTGCTAGGTCGCCCGATGCACCGACCGAACCTTTTTGGCAAACTACCGGGGTAACACCCTTATTGAGCATTTCTGCTAAAGTCTGTGGTATTTCAGGGCGGCATCCTGAATTTCCTTTGGACAGTACATTTATCCGGCTGGCCATGGCACCACGGATATACTCGATGGGAGCGGGATCGCCGATCCCGGCTGCGTGGTTGTATATTAAATATTTTTGGAATTGTCTGGTTTGTTCATCATTCAATATCACTTCAGAAAATTCGCCGATACCCGTATTAACACCGTACATGATTTCGTGCGCTTTTATTTTTTCTTCGAGCATAGCCCGACACTTTTTGATTCGTTCGATAGCGTGGTCTGGGATTTCTACTTTTTCATTATGGCGTGCAATGTCGACGATCTTCTCAACTGTCAGGTGTTCACCATCGAGAGTTATTGCCATTATATCTCCTTATATTTCCAAACCTGATAAATCAGGCAACCACAGTTAAATATTCATGTAAAGCGGCATTGATTAAGTATTCATATCTTACTCGGCTTGCCACAAAAGTCAACCCTGATAGGAATGGATGCTAGTCTGTGGGTTAGGAAGCGGGAGCTTGACCCTGTTAGAGAATATCTGCGTTGAGTTGTGCTTGATCCTGAGAGCAGGAATACGAGTACGTTTGATATTAGGTATTGTGAGTTCATGAGATTATATTCTCTAACCGGGTTGACCTTATGGGTTTTTTGCATTATACTCACGGAAATATATGAGAACATTGTCGAGAAACTTTTTCTCCCTTTTTTTTAGTGATATTCTCAGTAGGCTCCTTGGTTTTATAGCGACCGTTTATATCGCCCGTCTGCTCGGTGCCCAGGGTCTTGGATTATTGAGTTACGGCATGGCATTTTTCACTTATGCCTTACTTTTTGCCAATCCAGGCTTGACGACGATCGGCGCGCGCGAGATCGCTAAAGATACGGGTAACCGCAGGATCATTGAAGATATCCTCGGTCTGAGGCTTGTTCTGACGATCGCGGTTTTCATCATTTTTGCATTAGGTGTTTATTTAGTACCCGGCCAGTCCGCGACAAAGACGATCATATTGACCTATCTTGTTTCATTATTCCCGCTCGTTTTTCTCCTTGAGTTTGTATTCCAGGGCAGACAGGAAATGCACTTTATCGGTATATCACGTCTGCTCCAGTATGTTGTCTATGTTTGTTTGCTGTATATATTCCTAAAAAACCGAATAGACATTTATGATGTACCGATATACTTTTTCTTTGGTTATGGTGCAGCGACACTTTTTCTCATCGCCGTCTTTTTTGTAAAATCCCGTTCATTAAGTATAGGATTTTCAGTAAGGTCCTGGCATAAGATCTTCGTTATGGCAATGCCAGTCGGGTTTGCGACTATCTTTAATCAGGTTGCACTTTATTTACCTGCAGTAACTCTTGGCCTTTTTTATTCCAAAATTGAAGTTGGCTTATACAGTGCTGCTTATAAGATAATCGCCATGCTGTTGATCATTGAACGTGTTTTCTACTTTGTCTTCTTCCCGGTAATTTCTCGCCAGTACCGGATCGCAAAGGACAGACTGAGCCGCAGTTTCGCATTACTTGTCAGGTTACTCTTTGCGGTTACGATACCGGTTACGGTGTGCGGTATCGTAATCGCCGGTAGTATAATTAATTTTGTATATGGTGCTGAGTTCAGCGATTCAGTGTTTGTTCTGCGGGTACTTCTTTTGTATTTTTTGATAACACCAGTTAATACGATTTTTGGTTACGGTCTCGTTGCCATTGATCAAGAGCGCAGATTTTTCAAGGTGATCACATATACCGCAATAATTTCAGTTATTCTGGTCATTATCCTCGGCTATCTGTTGAAAGCACAGGGTGCGGCCTTTGCCCTGCTTTTCAGTGAGATGATCGGGATCGTTCTTATGAACCGGCAGCTGAAGAAATATATTGATTTCAGCAGTCTTAAACAAACGATCAAACCGCTCATCGCTTCATTAGTTGCTGGTCTTGTACTATATGTTTTTAAACAAGGACATACTATTATACTAATCTTCGCTGGGGTGATCATTTATCTGCTCGTTTTTTACATTATAAGAGGATTCTCCCTAAAGGAATTATCAGATTACAGACAGATTCTGTATAAGAAATAAAAAGGGCTGCATGAGCAGCCCTTTTTATTAATGCTCGATCATCTTAGTTTATCGTTACGCTTTGTAATTCAGTGATCGTCTCAATACTCATTAAGCTATCCATATAAGTGTGTTCGCACAGGACATTTCCAATATCAGGTGCATAATAGGTGTATACCGTGTCGTTGCCTGGTGTGCTGATCAAGGCGATGCGCCAGCATTCAGTGTATGTACCGGCAGGCACCTGGACATCTTGTTGACCCATAACGACCGCGGTCGTGGTGAGAGAAGTATCTGAGTGTATGGTCCAGGTATTACCATTTTCAATCGGCAGGACAAGCGCAGTATCTGGTTCAGTGTCAGCTTTGTCTTCATAAGACAGTACATAATCTTCAGTTTCCTCGACAAATGAGGTATCAGTCACATCGGTCATGAGTGTATCATCCCAGGTTATCATTGAGACGATCTCGAAAACCGCTGTTCCATTGTCGAGCGTAGTCTCGGCGGTGATATCTGTGTCGGTTTCACCGGTTGTTACGGTCGTATCAGCAGTTACTGAATCAAGCTGAACAATTGTCGTTACCGTGGTCTGGTAGAGCCACGTATTACCAACCGTGATCGGGTAGTAAACGGCCTCGCCACCGCATCCGATAACGAGTACGATGATCGGTAGTAAACACAATAGTTTTTTCATTCAATCTCCTTGTTAGTCTATTATAACTAGATTTACATGTATGTCAAGGGTCAACTCCGTTAGAGAAATAATTGGGGTCAAATCTCGAAACTTGACAACACCCCGATGTCCTATTATTAAATGCATTACTATATTGAAAGTCAAGCCACGGTCAGTGACAACCAATTTTTCCAGTTTCGAGATTTGACCCCACATAACATGCACAAATGCTTTATAGTGTATTCTCTAACGGGGTTGACTCGACATAAAATCTGCATATAATAGACGCGGTGGCAAAGAAGGTCATATATAATAAATCCAAAATTGTGCCGTAATTAATGATATTTTAAGCATAAATATTTGCTGTTGTCCTAAACCAAGGAGGAAATATGAAACAATACAAGAATTTCATTGGTGGCGAGTTCCTTGATTCAAAATCCGGTCGAACATTTGAGAACCGAAATCCGGCAAACTGGGATGAAGTAGTTGGTATTTTCCCGAAATCGAATATTGAGGATCTTAATGATGCGATCGGTGTGGCCAAAAAGGCTTATGAAGAATGGCGCAGGATGCCCTGGCCCATGCGTTCGGATATCATGCGTAAGGTTGCGGAGATAATGATCGCAAGAAAGGAAGATCTTGCGCAGATAATGACAAGAGAGATGGGCAAGGTTATCAAGGAAACTCGTGGTGATACCCAGGAAGGTATTGATACAGCATTATATGCATCAGTTGAAGGGAGAAAGTATTTTGGTTATACATTGCCCTCTGAGCTGCGTAATAAATCATGCATGACCAGACGGGATCCGCTTGGTGTCTGGGGTCTTATTACACCCTGGAATTTTCCAATCGCGATACCGACCTGGAAAATCTTCCCTTGTCTATTGAGCGGTAATACCGCGATAATAAAACCGGCTACTTATACACCAGCGTCAGTAGGTGAACTGGCCCAGATATTCAAAGATGCAGGTTTACCAGATGGTGTGCTCAATGTTGTGTATGGCGGCGGTAGTGAGATCGGCGAAGGTCTGCTAAACCACAAGGACATCGTCGGTATTTCATTTACCGGTTCGTCAGATATCGGTCAAAGGATCGGTGAAGTCTGCGGAAAAACGTTAAAGCGGTGCTCGCTGGAGCTGGGTGGCAAAAACGGTCAGGTTGTTTTAAAAGATGCTAATTTAGAACTTGCACTGGAAGGTGTTTTATGGGGTGCATTTGGCACGACCGGTCAGCGCTGTACAGCGACGTCCCGATTGATACTTGAAGCCCCGATCTACGATAAATTCATTGATATGCTCAAGTCCCGGACCGACGCACTGAAATTAGGTGATGGTTTGAATGAAGATGTTGACGTTGGGCCATTAGTCAGCGAATCACAGCGGGAAAGCATACATAGTTATGTAGAAATAGGCAGAAAAGAAGGTGCTAGGTTGATCACTGGCGGTGGACCATATGAGGAAGGTGAATGTTCAAAGGGGTGGTTCTATAAGCCGACCATATTTGCTGATGTCGGGCCGAATATGCGGATCGCACAGGAGGAGATCTTTGGTCCGGTTCTTTCGGTGATAAAAGCCAGAGATTTTCAAGAAGCGATGTCTATTTTGAACAATACTGTATACGGTCTTTCATCAGCGATATATACTAATGATCTAAACCTGGCACATAAAGCTATTGAAATTGCCGAAACTGGTATTGTCTATATTAATGCACCCACTATCGGTGCTGAGTGCCATCTTCCATTCGGTGGTATGAAAAATACGGGCAATGGACACCGCGAGGGCGGCTGGACCGCTTACGAGATCTTTACGGAAATAAAAACTGTTTACATCGATTACTCGGGTTGTCTTCAAAAAGCGCAGATTGATACTGCGAAGTGATGGCAAAAAAAAGAAAGGACAGTCAATGGCTAGAAAAAAACAAAAGACTATCAAACGAAAAGGCAGCAAGACAAGACCTTTAATCAAAATAATCCCTCCCGGTCCTAAGGCAAAGGAAGTTCTAAGACAGGATAATAAATATGTTTCGCCTTCATATACGCGGCCATATCCTTTGGTTATTGAAAAAGGTATGGGTGTTTGGGTCACTGATGTCGACGGTAATGTATTTCTTGATCTCGCAGCTGGTATCGGTGTTGTGGCAAGTGGTCACTCTCACCCGCTTGTAGCAAAGGCAGCAAAGGAGCAACTTGACAAGTTCTTCCATATGTCGGGCACGGATTTTTACTATAGAAAGCAATCAATGCTGGCTGAGAAATTAGCCGAGATCGTGCCTGGAGCAAAGAATAAAAAAGTTTTCTTCGGTAATTCCGGCACTGAGGCAGTAGAGTGTGCAATGAAACTTGCCCGCTACCATACCCGACGACCGTGTTATATCGCTTTTTCCGGCGCCTTCCACGGCCGAACCATGGGGTCGTTGTCGCTTACTGCTTCCAAAGCAGTCCAGAGAAAATATTTCGCGCCGCTTTTATCTGGTGTGACCCATGTTTCCTATGCCTATTGCTATCGTTGTCCTTTTAACCTGAAATATCCAGCGTGCAAAACAGCCTGCGTTAAACATATCGACGATATTGTTTTCAAAAAGATCGTGCCGCCTGAAGAAGTAGCCGCGATCTTTGTCGAACCGATACAGGGTGAGGGTGGTTATATCGTTCCACCGCCAAATTTTTTACCGGCGTTGAGAAAGCTTTGCGATAAATATGGAATATTGCTTGTTGACGATGAAGTGCAAGCGGGTATGGGCAGGACTGGTAAGATGTTCGCCATCGAGCACTTCAATACCAAAGCAGATATTTACTGCATTGCAAAAGGTATTGCTTCAGGTCTGCCGCTCGGTACCTGTGTTGCACGTTCAGGTATTATGGATTGGCAGCCAGGTGCTCATGCAAGCACATTTGGTGGCAATCCAGTATCTTGTGCAGCTGCGTTAAAGACTATCGAGCTGCTTGAGAATGGACTCATTGAAAATGCTGCTGCTGTTGGCAAGGTCGGTATCGAGCGCTTGAATGATCTTGCGCAGAAATATGATTTTATAGGCGATGTGCGCGGAAAAGGGCTGATGATCGGAATCGAACTCGTAGCTGATAAGTCGACTAAGGAACCTGTTAATGATAAACGAAACGCAGTTGTCTATCAAGCGTTTAAGCAGGGCTTATTGCTCTTGGGCGCAGGTGAGTCGACGTTGCGATTGATCCCGCCGCTTGTTATCAAGGAGTCAGAATTGCTCGTTGGCATCGATATAATTGAATCGGCTTTAAAAAAGGTTTTTAAGGTCGGATAATTGTTCTGCAAATAAAAAAAGGGGGCTGCGTGAGCAGCCCCCTTTTTATTAATTTTATTATTGAGGCCACATATAGATGCCGTACCACACTGTACAGGTATCGTATTTATCTCCATAGTATTCATCGACCGCGATGAAACGCAACAAGACACGTGCTGAGTAACCAGGGTCGATATTATTCCAAACAGGTGATAGAGGTAAGGATAAATTATACAGATAAAAGGTATCGATCGCTGCCGGATCAACTATACCATTTATTTTAAAGTATAATGCCATCTCATCAGGCCCGAAAAACAGATTACCGCTTTCGTCGTAGTATTCCCAGACGACTTTTTCAAGATAGCAGTCAACAGAATTCTCCGCAACGAATGCTACGGTATCAATAGCTGCAGCAGGAATTGTATCACCCAAACTTGTATACCAACCAATCGGGTTCATGCGCACGACTTCGATATCCGGTGCCAGCGCAACATTCTCTGTTGCATAGTCACAAGCTGCAAATAGCATAATCACCCCGAAAAGTACTAAAATTTTCTTCATCATTCCTCCTTTTTCACGTTTTGATAATTTTATTCAATATTCTTGATTTGTCAAGAGTTAATTTTAGAGATTTCTGAAAAAGTCCAGAAATCTTTGATTACAGTGATGGAACATAGATTACACAGATGAAAAAATTCGAAAAGATTTAGCATTAAACATTTGATATTTGAAATTATTTAGTCTTTTTAATCCTTGTTCCTGAATAATAGTGATACAAGATCTGTTTATAGCCTTTGCCCTGGCGCGCCATTTCAATAGCGCCGAATTGACACATACCGACACCATGCCCCCAACCCTTGCCTTCAATAATGACCTTATCACCCTTTGCTTTTAGCGTGATGTAGTTTGATTTAAGCAGTCCCCCAGGGTCTTTATTATCACCAAATACCGTTCTTATATGATACCCTGGTATCGTGTATTCATTCTTCTGCGTAATGACAACGAGTTTTAAAACACGTTTGCTCTTACGGTTCATAACGAGTTTGATGTTCTTGATCAGTTCATCGTCAGGTATTTTCGTACCGATGTTCGCCAGTTTATTTCTCACTTTATCAAAGAAAACATCCTTGGTGATTTCTTTCTGCCATTCGAAATGAGGACTTTTCGAACAGTAATCACATTTGACGCTTTTTAGATAGGGTGGCGGATCGCCTGGCCAGGCATCGTTGAAATCCGCCGTTCTTCCGCCGCATGTCGAATGGTACTTTGCCTCGACCGGCGAATTTTTGTATGTGAGGATCTGGCCTTTAGTTTGTTCGACTGCAAGGTTAGTCAATTCGTTTTCACAAGAGACTCCATTGTATACCTGATCACGGATCGTCGCATAAAGGTCATACCCAAATTCTTCGTACTGATTAAGGTGAGCCCAGGCATAGGTCCTTGCGGCCACGGCCTGTGCCTTAGCTGCTTCAAATAGCGTCTGTGAAATTCTGCCGATCTCGCATGGTACGACGCCTTTGAGATAATCCTCGAGATCAACGACATTGATAACCCAGATTTTTCCGTTGGTCATCTGGACATTGAGGTTACCGCGGTACTTCTTTTTATTAACAAAGACAAAACCGTCCTGCGGTGTGAAATACTGCGGTAGATCGCTGCTCAAAGTGAGCCATTGATCATTCACAAAGGTATGGTTTTTAATACCGCGGATAGAAACGCTGTCTGCACCGCACATAATTGCGACCCTTATCAGGTTATCTTTGCGCGTGGTACGGGTATAAGGTACACAACTGAAGAAAACATATATTATTAAGAAAAAAGGAAAAAGATAATACAGATTTACGATTCTTTGTATCGCGGTATTAGTCGATATTCGACGTTTGGAATTCATGGATAATATATTATCCGGCATTTGAAAGCAAATGATCTATATTTTTGGTCATATTTTTATAATGACTGCCTTTCCAGTAGATACGCTGGCAATTTGGACATATCGCGAATTCATCGAATTTTTGGTATGTAAAAAAGGGAATTTTGTCTTTGATCGAATTTTTTTCAACAGACTGCAGCCTATAATTACATTCGATGCAACGCGAAAACGGTGCGATCTGATCTTGAAGATCATATTCACTAATGATGTGTTCAAGCTGCCTGGCAGGTTCGGTTTCTTTTACAAAGCAGACCATTTTTTTCGTTTGTAAGCGAGTATTGCGGGTGAGTATGATCCGGTTTTCTTTTCTCGCTTCGAGCAAGATAGCGATGCCCTGATTAGTATAGGCGGTGTCAATGCCACATATCCTCAGGAGTTTACACAGTCTGCCCAGCATACCATTACAGATAAATTTCTTGACCATTAGCTAAGGAAGCTGCATTAAAATATTAAATAGAAGCAGGAGGTGGTTTGGATTTCTTTCGAGAGAATAAATTCTGGTATTTAAAAGATCGATAGTCTCGACTATCTGTTTAAGTGATAGCGTTTTTGCTTTTTTCTTTAAAAGGGGCTCGAGTGAAGTTTCCAGAGATATCTTTATTTTTATGTAAAATAGAAGTCGGTACATAAGCATAAGCGGGTAAAGGATATCGATGATTTTTCTTCTCCCATATTCTAACGCGATTTGCGCTGCCGCTTCAGTCGATAAGGGACATCTTTTGAAAATATCGCGGACATTATCGAGCAAATCGTTTTCCTGAAATATCATGATCTCACCAGGGCTGCCGAGCAGGTAATCGTCTTGTCCTTCGAATATTATTTGTCTTATCTGCTTGTTGCTGAGATGCGTAAAACGAATGTGTTGGCACCTTGAGCGTATGGTCGGCAATAAAGAATTCGGTCGCGATGAGGTTAGTATAAAGAACGTATCGAGGGGTGGTTCCTCCAGAGTCTTTAAAAAGCAATTGGCGGCCTCGGCGGTCATGCGATCAGCCTCGATGATCAAGACAAGTCTTTTGGAACCGATGCTCGGCATATGGATAAGTCTCTTTATCACATTTCTGATCTGCTCGATCAAAATTGCAGTCCGGTCTTCAAATTCCACTACTGGATTGTCCGGCAAATACGTCTTTGTGTATTCGAAGATCTTATCTTCTTTATCCTTGATTTTTGACGGTATTGGACCGATGAGCATGAAATTAGTCGATTGCGGTGGGCAGTTCAGCATTTTTCCGAGTTTGAATCCAAACAACCGTTTGCCGACACCCTTAGGACCGGTGAGCAGGAAGTTATAAAGGTTGTCATTTTTTATCGCGGTGCGGATAAATCTTTTTGCGGTTTCCTGACCAACGATTTCGTCGAGAGAATCGATCATTGTGAATTATAGTGCAAATATGTCTGGGGTCAAGCCTGACTGAAAAAGAAATCCTTAAGACGGGTTTTTAAAATATCGAGTCCGATATGTTCTTTTGCCGAAACGAAAACAGCGTCGGGATATCTTCTTTCGCATCTTTCTTTTTCTTCATTGAATAATCTGTCTATTTTATTGAATACCAATATTTTTTTTGTCTCATGTATATCGATCTCTTCAAGGACACTATCAACCGTTGATATTTTTGCTTCAAAATCCTCAGCAGTTGCATCGATGATATGTATCAGCATATCAGCCTCTAAAACTTCTGCGAGGGTGGCCTGGAATGAGGCGATCAGATTGTGCGGTAAATCCTTTAGAAACCCTACTGTATCGCTTATCAGCATTTTATATTTTGGCGCAACAAAAAGGACTGATGTATTCGAATCAAGGGTCGAAAACAGGTGGTCGGAAATAATAAGGTCTGCATTGGTCAACGCACTGACCAGCGATGACTTACCGGCATTTGTGTAGCCGACTACAGCGATCTTGGGGATGGACTGGCGGCCCTTGCGCTGTGTTCTCTTAGTGCGTTCTATTTTCTTAATCGCCTGTTTGAGCGTGGAGATGCGTTGTTTTATGCGTCGGCGGTCGATCTCCAGTTTCTTTTCACCTGGACCGCGTGTACCGATTCCTCCACCAAGGCGGGAATACTCGAGTCCTTTACCTATCAACCGGGGAAGACGATATTCCAGTTGTGCCAGTTCAACCTGAAGTTTAGCTTCCTTTGTTCTGGCATGTTTTGCAAAAATATCCAAGATCAGAGTCGTACGATCGATAACACGCACATCAGCGATCTTTTCAATATTCCTGATCTGCGCAGCTGATAAATTCTGATCAAAAATAATGAGATCGATATTGTATATCCTGCAGATATCTGCCAGTTCTTTTACTTTACCGATACCGATAAGAGTCGCTGGATCAAGATGACGTTTTACCTGAATGAAGCTTTCGATCACCTCCCCGCCAGCAGTTTTTGTAAGATTGGCAAGTTCTTCCAGGGATTGGATAACCGCCCAGCGTTCTTTATGGGTTCGCGCCGTGCTGACCAGTAAAACCTTTTCCTGGTTTATACCCTGGTTAGTCGATACCGGCAGATGCTGTGTCAATTTTGCGATGATTTTATATGAGTGTAAATGATCCGTTGGATCATTGTTTGAATCGTGCCGAAGGTCAGTATCACCAGGACATAGATCATGATATGTTTACCAAGGAAAGAACCAATGAGCAATAGCAGCACACGGGTGAACCTTTCGAATAAGCCGACTTGTGGTGATATACCCAGTCCTTCGCCGCGTGCCCGAGTATAACTCACCATCATTGAACCGAACATTGCGGTGAATATCCAAAAGAGCGCATAGCTTTCATGGGTATAATAATATAGGAACAAACCGAGATAGATCAAAAACTCATTAACACGGTCTACCGTGGAATCCAAAAACCCGCCTATTTTAGTTACTTTATCTGTCTGCCGTGCGATTTCACCGTCAAAAGTATCAAAGATGCCGCAAAGAAAAAGAAATACGGCACCTGTCCAGAAAGTTCCCCGCCAGTAAAATAAGAAAGCCACGATACCTAAGATCAGACTTAAAAGGGTGATAATATTAGGGTGTATTTTCATCCTGATGAGTACAATGACTATTGGTTTGACAAAATATTTTCTGCCCAGGAATTTGATATTACCCATCAGCACCACCTAAAACGACCGTAAACTCACCTTTCTGAACGGGTATTTTTTTTATTACCTCGCTTATCCTTGCACGCTGTATCTCCTCGTGGTATTTTGTCAGCTCCCGGCATAGAACGATCGGTCGGTCGCCAATAACATCAAGTAGTTCGTTCAATAGTTTCTTAATACGCATGGGCGATTCAAATAACACGATAGTCCGGTTTTCTTCTTTGAATGATTGCAGTTTCTTCTTACGACGCCCGGCTTTTTTTGGTAAAAACCCCTCGAAAATGAAATTATTAACGGGCAGGCCCGAGATAACAAGGGCGGTAGTAACAGCCGAAGGTCCGGGGATAACTGAAATAGGGATATCCTTTTTAATAGCTTCTTGAACGAGTATATAACCCGGATCTGAAATCAGTGGCATACCTGCATTACAGATAAGCGCCACCTTACGATCTTCCTGCAACAAAGCCATGATCCGGGGTGTTTTTTCCCTTTCATTATGTTCATGATATGAGATGAGCTTTTTATGGATGTCGTATTTGTTCAATAGAATGCCAGCACGACGAGTGTCCTCACAAAGTATCACAGCTACGTCCTGGAGTGTACTTATCGCCCGGATAGTCATATCTTCCAGGTTTCCGATTGGTGTTGCCACGAGATAAAGGGGCATTAAATTTTTAACTTTGTGTAGTCAAAAAAGCCGAGTGATTTCAATGCAAAACGGTAATCATTAAGCACCTTTTTTGCCATTGCTTCGCTTTCTTTGCCTAAAAATGTTGAAAATGATTCATGTATCAGATCGAACCAGCGTGCCATACCCTGGGCAAATAATCTTGGCTCAACGACTATTTTCCCTGTTATTCTCAGATCCGATTCGATCTTGAAATGTTCGATAAATGGAAATTCCTTTTGGGCTGTGGCTTTGGAGCGCATGAAAGTCTTTAATACCAGACTTTCACCGATTGGATGCGAGTAGCTTTTAAGCAATGCCGAGAAGATCTTACAAAGCATATCGACCTGCGCTGGTGTTGCCTGAATATTGCTTAGATCCTCGACTCGATCAAAAATCGATATCTTAATATTCGGTTTCAAGAGAAATTTGGCTATTTCATTATCTCCAAGTTTCTTTGCACTGCCAGCAACATAACACGCTTTTATTTGACCGCTATCAAGATAAATAAAGGATTCTTCGATGTCTGCTTTCACCCAGATAAAGCCGGTAAATTCAGTCGTCTTCAATTTATCAATAAAGACCTTTGGCTGCAGTCGCGTAAAATCAACATTGGCTTTTATCGGATCCAGGGTCATCGTAGAAATAATGAGATTGATCAACATATCGTCAGTTGCGTACTCTGATAATATGCCTGATGTTGCGTTCTTGGCTTTTTCTACAACCTCGCTTATCGGTACGATCTCACGTGTTTTTCGACTGATCCTTGCAGCGTTAAAGGGCTCACCCTGTCTTAAAAAAATAAGTTCAATGCTGTCAGGGTAAATTATGGAGATATAGCCAGATATCTTATGAGCTCTTTCTCTTTTTGGTGCACTGAGCACATTGTCCAAATTTATGAATTCAAGCCTGGTATTCTCCAGCAATACTCTGCCCTTTGGGAGTTTCATGGTATATATTAGCAATAAATATAGGCTTGTCAAGAATCAATCTTGACGGGGATTAATTATGACGTATAATTACTAGAAGGGGGTCAATATGAAGCGAACTTTTGTTTTTTTAATTATGTTTGGTATGAATCTCTTTGCCTGGGCACAACCAGATGTGCTGATCGAGCGCGATGATGTCCCGCTTCTTATCGGGCAGTCGGCTAATTTTGAGCAGAATTCTGATGTTTTCCAGTGGGATCCCTTTGATTCATTACTTCTTTGGTGGGACTTGACAGGTTATCCTGGCGGTCGAACGAGTCGTGTCCATTTACTCGATCCCAGCCAGGGGTGGTCACCAGCACCTGAATCTTTCCCTAATGCCGAGATCCTTGAACTTGATACACTTGGCAGCGGTGATATTGTCTGGTCATATATATCAGACACAACATATTTTTTCTATATTCAGGGGATCGATTATGAAACCGGAGGTCTCAGATTTCTCGGTAATTACCAGCCTGACTACCGATGTTATATTTATCCTATTTATGATGGAGCTGGGTGGAATACCGCCTGGACGTGGACCTATGAGGTCTATCCCGGTATACCCTACAGTGCCAATGAAAGCCATCAGAAAAGAATTGTCGCCAAAGGCAAGGTTAAGGTGCCTTTTAGTGGTGAGCATTTCTGGCCCTGTTTGGTAATACGCGATTATATGGAATATACCGACAATTTCGGGACAGTAGACACGCGCTGGATATACGAGTGGCTCGTTCCAGGAAGATTTGGCGGGGGCAATGGCGTTGCTGCAGCCCAGAGTATGAATGGCGGGAGTCAAAATTTCCTGCTCGTCGACAACTTTTTCAAAATGTCTGATCTTTATGTGCCAGGCTGGGACCTGCGCTGTCCTGATTTTGCCAATACCACGATATGGCCGGACACTACTTTTGAGGGACCATATCTGGTCAGTTCAACGATCACTGATTCCACCGGTGTTGGTGCAGATTCGCTTTATTATAATATTAATAGTGGTACGTTCGTGGGTGTCGGGCATGACAGTGTAAATGGAGATGTTTTCTACTTCACGATCCCGGCGGTTGCACAGCCATGCACACTGGGTTATTTTCTCTGGGCCGAGGATTCCTTTAGTGTCCTTAACTCGGTTGATATCTGGAATACCGATCCAATATGCGCACCTGAAAGTACATACTATATTTTTGCAGCCACACCCGGGATCGAGGAACTCGTCCAAGAATCGATATCAAGTGATCAGATGGAATGTTTCCCAAATCCTTTTCACCAGAATTTAAATATTACGCTCTGGGTCTTGGGCGGACAGGATATCGGGGTCAAGATCTATGATAATACTGGTCGATGCGTCAAAACCCTACTGGAAGAACAATATCTGAGCTCTGAAGTAAAGAACCTTCTGTGGAATGGTACTGATCAACGCGGCAGGACATTAGCAAGCGGTGTTTACTTTATTGAACATACAATGGGTAAGGAAAAAACGGTCAAGCCGGTTTTGTTCATCAAATAATTCATGAAAAAAATATACTTAGACCATGCGGCAACAACACCCATGCATCCTGAGGTTCATGATGCGATGCAGGATTTTTTTACTTTGAAATTCGGCAACCCATCCAGCTTGCATTCGATCGGTCAGCAAGCCAAGGATGCTGTTGATAAAGCACGCGCACAAGTTGCCAGAGCACTGGGTGCTGAGCCTGCCGAGATAATTTTCACCTCTGGTGGTACAGAATCAGATAACACCGCGATCAAGGGTGTTGCCTGGGCTCTGCAGGAAAAGCGAAATCATATTGT
>Ga0315553_10000647_pt1 | contig 30212 bp, 29 predicted proteins | sample SalMarSW160140MG_FD_203099 | JGI IMG/M metagenome (GOLD analysis project Ga0315553, IMG submission 203099) | Salt marsh sediment microbial communities from the Plum Island Ecosystem LTER, Massachusetts, United States - Salt Marsh Sediment SW1601-40 ... | reverse complement strand
GCCGTTGAATACCGTGTCGACGAAAGCCGCGCCCTCGCGGATGGCGACCGGCGTGAACTGCATGCGGTTGGTCACGTCGCCGACGGCGTAGATGTGCTCGACATCGGTGCGCGAATACGCATCGACAACGATGGCGTGATGATCGTCGGTCTTGACCCCCGCCGCTTCGAGGCCCAGGCCGTCGGTGTTCGGCTTGCGACCGATCGCCAGCAGGACTTCGTCCACCTTTATCCTCGATCCCGAATGGGTGACGACGACAAGGCACTCGGCGGTCTTTTCGATCGCAGCCGGAGCTTCGTTTGTTCGCACCGTGACGCCGCGGCGGATCATGCCGTCGCACAGCGTCCGCCGCACCTCGTCGTCGAAGCCGCGCAGGATCTGAGGGCCGCGATGCATGACTGTTGTTGCGGTCCCCAGCGCCGTGAAGATCGACGCGAGTTCTGCCGAGACGAAGCTGCCGCCGATAATCAGAACGCGTTTGGGCAACTTCGGCAGACTGAAGAATTCATTGGACGTGATTGCGTGCTCGACGCCCGGAATGGCGAGGTCCCGACGTGGCTCGCCGCCAGTGGCGATAAGGACGACGCGGGTCGTGACCGATCTGTTTTCGGAGAGCAAATGCACCGTATGGGGGTCGATAAAGACGGCGCGGCTATGGATGATTTCGGCGCCCGCCCTTTCGAGATTGCGGACGTAGATGCCGCTCAGCCAGGAGACGTCGCCGGCCACGTTGTTGACTAGCGTTGGCCAGTCGAAGTGCAGGCCTTCCGCCCGCCAGCCGAAGCCGACCGCATCCTCGAACTGCTCGGCATAGTGGGCGGCGTGGACGAACAGCTTCTTGGGTACGCAGCCACGCAGGACGCAGGTGCCGCCGACCCGATCCTCCTCAGCGATCGCCACGCGATTGCCCAGTTCCGCCGCCTTGCGCGCGGCCCGCACGCCGGCTGAGCCGGCGCCAATCACGAACAGATCATAGTCGTAGTCTGCCACGGAGCCGCGCTCAAAGCTCGTAGCCGCGCTGCTTCAGTTCCTCCCTCGACTTGTCGAGCAACTCGTCGCTGACCCGGTTGGTCCAGCTTCGACTCGCCCTAAGAATGTCCTCGCCCATGCTGCTGAGGTTCGCTTTCAGTTTCTCGCCGACGTCACTGGTGTAGAAGTCGTTGATCGCCTTGAGCTCCTCCTCAGTGAAATTCTTCGCCCAGATGCGGGCGATGTCGTTGTCGAGCTCGGCACGGCGTGCGGCGAGCTTGAGGGCGACCTCGTCGACCACGGCGGAAATCTCCTTGTAGAGATCGGGCCGCACGCGAATTAGCCGGTCCTTGGCCTCGGTCGCGAGCCCCGGGAGAATGTTGTCGAAGTTGCCGAGTGCAGGCGCGCTTTTGGCCACCATCTCGGCCGCGGCCAGCCTGGACTCGCTGATTTCCTGTGCGGCCGCCGGTATCAGCGCCGCGGCCGTGAAAGCGCCCGCGAGCAGCGCAGTGCGGATAGTGCTTCCAATCAGGGACATGAAGAACGCTCCATCGAGGTAGAGAGGATCATACCGAAAGCCGTCTGACGCCGTCCGCGCCGGCGACGATAGCCGTGGTGGCCAAGCCAATAAAGAGACCATGCTCGACCACGCCCGGAATGGCGTTCAGCTCCGTGGCCAGCCGGTCGGGGTCGGGAATACGGCCGAAGGACACGTCGAGAATGTGATTGCCGCTGTCGGTGACGAACAGCCCCCCGTTGGCCCTGCGCGGGCTCATCACGCCATGGAGTCCGATTGTCGCCGCCGACCGTTCGATGGCGCGCTGCGTGGCGGCGGCGCCGAACGGCACGATCTCGACTGGCAGCGGGAATGCGCCGAGCGTGTCAACCAGCTTGTTGGCCTCGCCGACGACGATCATCCGCTTCGCTGCGGTGGCGACGATCTTCTCGCGCAGGAGCGAACCGCCCCCGCCCTTGATGAGCCGGAGCGTCGGGTCGATCTCGTCTGCGCCGTCGACCACCAGATCAAGAACCGGCTCGGCGTCGAGCGTCGTCAGGACGATCGCTTCGGCTCTGGCGAGGGCCGCGGTCCGCTCCGAGGTCGGCACGCCGACGACGTCAAGGCCGTCGCGAACGCGGGCCGCGAGCAGGCGAACGAAGTGCTCGGCCGTGCGGCCGCTGCCCAGACCGAGCTTCATGCCTGACCTGACGTCGTCGAGCGCCGCCGCGGCGGCGCGACGCCGAAAGTCGTCGGCCGGCGGCGAGTCGAGCGTCAGGTCTCTGGAGTCCACTGAAGAGCCCTCGGTCTTTCCGGCGGGTTTGTTAGCACCTGCGGCCTCAGGGCGCCACGGTGGCGACAGGCGGCCGATTTGGTGTCTATGCTCAGTCACCAGAATCGCTCGTGGAAGGGCTCCGTGCTGACCGATCTCGTGCTCGCCATCGGCCACCATCTGCTGATGTTCGCCCTACCGGTCGTGCTGGTCATGCAGATGATGCTGATCCGCCCTGATATGACCAGCGCCGCGCTCGCTCGGGTCGGGCGGCTCGACATCGCCTACGGAACGATCGCCGGCCTGATCCTGCTGGTTGGCGTGTTGCGCGTGGTCTTCGGGTTGAAGGGCTGGGAGTACTACGTCACCAATCTCTTCTTCTGGGCCAAGATCGCCGCCTTCCTGGCCGTGGCTATCCTCTCCATCTCGCCGACAATGCGGATCATCGCCTGGCGCAGGGCGGCGCGGGACAGCACCGAATTCCGGCCGGCAACCGCTGACGTCATGGCCGTGCGGCGAACCCTGCACCGGGAGGCCGCCGCCTTCGTGCTCATCCCGGTGTTCGCAGCGCTGATGGCGCGCGGCTACGGGTCCTGACCGACCACCGGCGCGCCGCGTGACATCCCCTCCCCCCGTTCTGGTGCTCGATCTCGACGGCACGCTGGTCGACACCATCGATGACCTGGTTGCGACCCTCAACGCCGTCCTGGCCCGGGAGGGCATGCCTCAGGCAAGCCGGGAGCGCGTCCAGACCTTCGTCGGCAAGGGTGCGCGGGCCATGCTCGAGGCGGCCTTCGCGGCCGAGCAGAAACCGGTCGGCGCGGAGCAACTGGAGGCCCTCTACACCGCCTACATCGCCCACTACGCGGCCAACGTCTGCCGTTTCAGCAAACCGTTTCCCGGGGCGGAGGCGATGCTCGACCGATTTGCCACGGCGGGCTGGCGGCTGGCGATATGCACCAACAAGCTGGAGGGCCTTTCGCGGGAGTTGCTGAGGGCGCTCGGTCTCGCCGACCGCTTCGCGGCGGTCGCTGGACAGGACACGTTCCCCTTCAAGAAGCCGGACCCGCGCCACCTGATCGAGACCATACGGAGTGCCGGCGGCAGCCCTCCACGCGCCGTCATGGTCGGCGACTCGGCCGTCGACGTCGAGACCGCCAAGGCCGCCAGCGTGCCAATCGTCGCGGTCGCGTTTGGTTACACCGCGCAGCCTGTCGCCCAGCTTGGTGCAGATCGGACGATTTCCCACTTCGATGAGCTGTGGGACGCGGTGGTGTCCCTGCCGGTCGGCACCGCTTCGCCTTGACAGCGATTCCGGCCCCACCTTAAATCGCCGCCGCTTGTGGCAGGGGCACGACAAGGGCGCGTAGCTCAGCGGGAGAGCACTCCCTTCACACGGGAGGGGTCACAGGTTCAATCCCTGTCGCGCCCACCATTCAACTCGCAAGGAAAGCCGCCTCGGCGCGGTCAGCCGGGGTTGTGTTCGGCGGCCCTGACGCCATGTGGCACGCCTATTGAATGGTTAGGTAAGGCAACGCGATGACCAGGGTGGACGCGGCGCTGAGAACGAAGAAGGCCAGTACGCGAAGCGACAAGTTCAACATCGGCTGTTTTTCCCGTGGCGATCCTGCGTAAACGTAATCCATTAACGAGGCGTTGCTGTGATCCCGGTCACATCGCACGATTGCCATTTCGGTACACCGCGCACACGCTGGCGGATCGAGAGAAAGCACAGGTGAGGTGTCAGGGTTCCCGTTCCGCGCGCTGGGCTCTCGGTAACCAGATGGCGACGGTCCGTGACCCCATCGCGACACTGCCCAATCCGCCGAGACGGATCAATCGACTCTCCGGGGAGTCAGCATGACTGTTCGCGCCACCGTCTGGGGAGAGAACGTCCACGACCGCGAGAACGAGATCGTCCGCAGGCTCTACCCCAAAGGCATGCACGGCTGCATCGCCGACGCGCTCAACTCCGATCCGGCGATCGGCGCGACCGCCGCGACTCTTCAAGAGCCCGAGCACGGTCTCAGCGAGGCACGGCTCGCCGACACGGACGTGTTGACTTGGTGGGGTCACAAGGCCCACGGCGCTGTCGCCGATGCCGTGGTCGAGCGCGTCGCCGAGCGCGTCTGGCAGGGGATGGGCCTGATCGTGCTGCACTCCGGGCACTTCTCCAAGATCTTCAGGAAACTCATGGGAACGCCGTGCTCGCTCAAATGGCGCGAAGCCGGAGAAAAGGAGCGCGTCTGGGTCGTCAACCGCACCCACCCGATCGCCCAGGGAGTGGGTGCCTCGTTCGTCATCGAGCAGACCGAGATGTACGGCGAGCCGTTCACGATTCCCGAACCAATGGAGACGGTCTTTATCAGTTGGTACGATGGTGGTGAGGTGTTCCGCTCAGGGGTGACCTTCCAGCGCGGCGGCGGACGCATCTTCTATTTCTCCCCGGGCCACGAGGTCTATCCGATCTACCACGACCCAAATGTCCAGGCCGTGCTCCGAAACGCGGTCAAGTGGGCGGCGAACCCGGCGCCCGCGTGGGCCGACATCACGGCGGCGCCCAACGTTCCGGTCGAAGCCGCGCCAGAGCCGATCACGGAACGCGGGCCGCGGCTGCATGCACCCGGCGAAGCCGGCTATCGGTGACACCCCGCCATGATTAGGCTGCTGATCCTCGGCACCGGCGGCATGGCCCGTCAGCACGTACTGGCCTTTCGTCAAATCAAGGACGTCCGCGTGGTCGCGGCGGTGGAGCCGCTGGAAGACCGGCTCGCCAGCTTCGCCGAAGAACACGGGATCGAGCACCAGTTCACCAGTCTCGACGACGCACTTGCCTGGGACGGATTTGACGCGGCGTCGAACGTTACGCCGGACGTCGTGCACCACCCAACGACCATGCGGCTCATTGCCGCCGGCAAGCATGTCCTGTGCGAGAAGCCGCTGGCGACCACCTACCCGCTCGCCAAGGAGATGATGGAAGCGGCCGAGGCTCGTGGCGTGATCAATATGGTCAACCTCACCTACCGAGGCTCCCCCGCCCTGGAGCGCGCCCGCGAGATCGTGCTGTCCGGTGAGATCGGCGAGATCCGTCACTTCGAAGCGTCGTATCTGCAAAGCTGGCTCGTCGGCCACCATTGGGGCGATTGGCGCTCGGAGGACCGCTGGCTGTGGCGGTTGTCGTCGGGTCACGGAAGCCACGGTGTCATCGGTGATATGGGAATCCATGTCGTCGACCTGGCAACCTACGCCGCGGGCAATGACATCGTATGGATGGAGAGCCGCGCCAAGACATTCCAGAAGGCCGACGGCGGCCGCATCGGTGACTATGTCCTCGACGCCAACGATTCCTTCGCGATGTCCGTCGAGCTGAGCAACGGAGCCCTCGGCGTCATCCATGCAACCCGTTGGGGAACCGGTTATGCCAACACGTTGCGGCTGGACATCTTCGGCAGCCGCGGCGGATTGCAGATGACCACCGACGGCCAGAAGTCGTGGCTCGGACGCTGCGTCGGCAACGACATCGACACCCAGACGTGGCGTGAGGTGCTGTGTCCGCCCACGCGCTCCATTTACGACCGTTTCGCCGAGGCTTTGCGCACGGGCGTCAACAGCGATCCGGACTTCCGACATGCGACCAAGATCCAGCGCGTGCTCGATTTATGCCTGGAGGCGAGCGGCCGCGGCTCGGCCGGGGTGAGGGTCGATTGATTTCAACGACCGCGAGCAGCGATTCGTTGCACGCAAACAACACCTTGGGGTAAATCCGCCGACTGAACAGGGCCACCGACGCCCGGGGTCTTGATCCGCCCCCCGTGGGTTGGGCAAATCCACTTCACGGTAACGAAATGCGTGTATCGGGTGGCGCATGGTGCTGGGGAAACGGTTCATTCTCGCTTGCGGACTGGCGCTCGCCGGCGGCATGCACGCCGCCGACGCCAAGCAATTCACGGTCTGGGACCAGGCCGAGCAGCGCTTCATCACATACAACACCGATGCGGCGGGGCGCGGCCACGCCTACAGCCCGATCAAGCGCGAAATCCTAGACTACGATGGTCCCCACGGGCCCAACACCATCATCATCAACACGTCGGAACGGCGGCTCTACTACGTTTTCGAGAAAGGCAAGGCGATCAGGTACGGCGTCGGCGTCGGCCGCGAGGGCTTCCAGTGGGCCGGTCGAGACCGCATCTCGCGCAAGGCGGAGTGGCCGGGATGGACGCCGCCACCGCAGATGATTGCCCGCGAGAAGGCCAAGGGCGTGAACCTGCCGGCCTACATGCCCGGCGGGCCCGATAACCCGCTCGGTGCCAGGGCCCTCTACATCGGTGCCCGCCTCTACCGCATCCATGGCTCGAACCAACCGTGGACGATCGGCGAGGCGGTCTCGTCGGGTTGCATCCGGATGACCAACGAGGACGTGATCGACCTCTACGACCGGGTGAAGGTGGGCGCAAAGGTGATCGTCCTCAGATAAGCGTCCTGCAGGCGCAGGCGTCGCGGTGGCCGCCGGAACGAGCAGCGCGAACGTCCGTCAGCCGTCGCGGCTCATGCCCCTAGCGCTCAACTCGCTCACGTAGTCGCCCCACAGCCGCTCGCGCTCATCGCCGAGTCTGCGCAGATAGGCCCACGAGAACAATCCGGTGTTGTGGCCGTCGTCGAACGTTAGACGCACGGCATAGTTGCCGACCGGGTCGACGGCGGTGATCGACACTTCCTTCTTGCCGCCAATCGTTCTGCGCTGCTCGGGACTGTGGCCCTGCACTTCAGCGGACGGGCTCAACACCCGCAGCATTTCAGCACGAAGGTCGTGAACGACGCCGTCGTCGAAGCTGACGGTCAGGCCCTTACGATCGCGGTTGAGCCGAACCTCGGTCGGCCAGGGGTCCTTCGTTTGCGCCAATTCACCTCCTCCAGTCGAACTGATGGCTGAGCAACACCGAGACCCGGCGTTCTTGCAGATTGGAAGATCGAACGGTCACGATTTGGCTCTCGGCGCTGCTCGGTCTAAACTGCCTCGATTACCCAATTCTGGAGGTTCGCGCGCGGCCGCCAATCCGCGCAAGCATGGCCTATGGGAGCATGGAATGTCAGCATTGACCGATTTCGATCTCGATGACACCGGCAAGATTGACCTCAACAACATCTACGACCAACCCGACCCCCGCAGCTACTACCAGACCATATTCAATCTCGATTATCGCATTCCGGCGGAGGCTGAGCCGGTCTTCCAGCGGGTAATCGAAACGTTACGTAAGAATCGGGACGGCGCGTCCCTTACGATACTCGACGTCGGCAGTTCTTACGGTGTCAACGCAGCGCTCCTGAAACATAACCGCGTTCTTTCGGATCTCTACGACTTCTACGGTCCATCGTCGACCGCCGGTCTTTCGCGCAGGGACCTCATTTCGCGCGATCGCGCATTTTTCGATGCATGCGATGCAGACTCTGGGGTTCGGTTTGTTGGCCTGGACGTCGCCGGTAACGCCGTTGGCTATGCCCGTGACGCAGGCATCATCGATGCCGGTATCGTCGCCGATTTGGAAACCGGATCGCCGAGCGAAGGCGACCGTGCCCTACTCACCGACGTCGATCTCGTGATCTCGACCGGGGCGATCGGCTATGTTGGCGCACCCACCTTCGAGCGGATTCTGGACTGCGCACGGTCCGAACCGTGGTTTGCCGTTTTTGCCCTCCGCATGTTCCCAATCGATGAGATTGCCGCAGTCCTAAGAGCGCACGGATACGCGGTTTTCCGCCTCGCCGGACGGACCTTCCGCCAGCGGCGCTTCGCCGGCAGGGAGGAGGCCGCCGAGGTTTTCGCAAATCTCGGCGACCTCGGATTGGACCCCGCGGGCCTGGAAAGCGGGGGCTGGTATCACGCCGAGTTCTTTTTCGCCTGGCCCGCCTCCAGCAGGCCGGCGCCGCTTCCCGGACTGGTGCGCATTTAGCTCACGATCCGATTGTCCGGCCGCGCCTGAGCGTTCTCGACCGTCGGTGATTCGGCTTCCGTGTCGCTGGCGCCAGCGCGAGTCTGTCGAGACTCGACATCCGCCTGGACCGATCGCATGCTTGCCCACATCGGCCTTTCGCGAATCCCGAAATTCCTGTGCCGCGCAGCGCCGGCCCCGGGCAGCCGTTCCGGGGCCCCGCAACAGACGGAGATGCAGCCGGCGTGATCCTGTTTCAAAACGCCCCTTGCAACACGCGAGCAGGCGCGTGAGCGCTGGCGTCCACGAGCGCTCGGGAGAACTTGGGCTGATCGCGATCCTTATTGCGGTTTCCGCGGTCAACCCGCTGGCGATCAACATCGTTGTGCCGGCCATGCCGTCCATCATGACGGACCTCGCGGCCGACGTCACAAGCGTGCAACTCGTGCTGTCGGCGTATTTGATCGCGACGGCGGTGGCCCAGCTTGGTCTTGGCCCGCTGTCCGATCGATACGGTCGGCGGCCCGTGCTCATCGCCGGGCTTTCGGTCTACATAGCCGCCGGTGCCGCGTGCGTCTTCGCGCAGTCGATCGAGATGCTGGTGACCCTGCGGTTCATCCAGGGCGCCGGGGGTTGCGCCGGCATCGCGCTCAGCCGGGCGATCGTGCGCGACCGCTACGACCGGGAGCAATCGGCCAGCATTCTCGGCTACGTCACGATGGGGTTTGCGGTGGCGCCCATGGTCGGACCGCTCATCGGCGGCCTGATAGACGATAATTTCGGCTGGCGCGCGATCTTCACGTTCCTCGCAACCGTCGGGACGGCCGTGGTTGCGCTGACGTGGATTGCGCTGCCCGAAACGCGGCCATCAGGCGGCGTCACCGGCCGCAGCGCTTCGATGCTCGCGAGTTTCGCCGCGCTCGTCCGCATTCCCGCGTTCTGGGCGTATGCGCTGGCCAGCGCCTTCGCCACGGCCGTGTTCTTCTGCTTCCTTGGAGGCACGCCCTTCATCGCCACCGGCATGCTGGGGATGAGCAGCACCGCATTCGGTCTCTATTTCATCTTTGTGGCGGGCAGCTTTATCGTCGGCAACTACCTCTCCGGTCGTTATGCCCGCCACGTGGGCCTTATCACGATGATGCTCGCCGGTGCATTGATCCTGCTCATCAGCGTGACCGGCATGGCAATCGTGTTTGCGGCCCAGTGGATCGCACCGATCACCCTGTTCGCACCGGTCTATGCCGTCGGCTTCGCCAATGGACTGGTGCTGCCGAGCGCGATCGCGGGCAGCGTTTCCGTGCGCCCGGACCTTGCAGGCGCGGCTTCGGGTCTGGGCGGCGCGATGCAAATCGGCTTCGGCGCCATTGCCACGGTGGTCGTCGGCCTGATCCTCGGTGCGACGGGGTCGGCGCTGGCGCTCGCCCTCCTCATGGTCGGTCTCGCGATAGCCGCGTTGCTTTGCGTGGTGTGGGCGCGCGCCGCGGTGGACTGAGCCGCGTGTCAAAGGGCCGTTGCCCCATGCATCGGGTGGCAAGAAGGGCACTTGACCAAAGTATTCCGTCAAGCTATACGCCCCACGGGCGAACGAAGCAGTGTTTATGACAATTCTCGTAGTGCATTAGAACTATTCCATCCTGTTTTACTCTACTCTCAGCAAGCCGTGCCTTGCACAATACCTTGGAACGATTCCATTGCCGGCAACTCACTGCGGTTGAGCGCATCGCCAAAGGAGGATCTTCATGTGCATTCTTGAGCACACAGGCGCCCGGCTTCTGTCGATCCCGGTGGCGGCGCTCAGTCTCGTCGCCGGTGCCGGCAAGGCGCTTGCGATCGAAGCCGAGGCGGTCGCGTCCACCTATGCCGACATTGCGCTTGCCGGCTACGAGGACTCGTTGACGACGGCCCGGGCACTTGACGCTGCGATCGACGGACTGATCGCCGCGCCGTCCGAGGCAACGCTGAACGCGGCGCGAGCCGCGTGGATCGCGGCGCGGGTTCCCTACCAGCAGACGGAGGCTTACCGCTTCGGCAACGCCATCGTCGACGACTGGGAGGGCCGCGTGAACGCGTGGCCGCTCGACGAAGGGCTTATCGACTACGTCGACGTCTCATATGGGACCGAATCCGACGAGAACCCGCTTTATGCGATCAACGTGATCGCCAGTCCCCAACTGACGATTGCGGGCAAGAAGGTCGACGCGAGCGCGATCACGCCGGCGCTCCTGCAAGATACGCTGCAGGAGGCCGGGGGGATCGAAGCGAACGTCGCGACCGGCTACCATGCCATTGAGTTCCTGCTGTGGGGACAGGACCTCAACGGCACCGGCCCCGGTGCCGGTAATCGGCCGGCGATTGATTTCGATTCCGCCAATTGCACGGGCGGCAACTGCGACCGGCGCGCCGCGTATCTCAAAGCGGCCTCGACGCTCCTCGTGTCCGACCTCGAGGAAATGGTCGCCAACTGGACTGCCGACGGCAAGGCGCGTTCGGGCCTTCTTTCCGACCCCGCGGCCGCCACTGCCGCGATCCTCACCGGCATGGGGTCGCTGTCATACGGCGAAATGGCCGGCGAGCGTATGAAACTCGGCCTTCTCCTCCACGACCCGGAGGAAGAGCACGACTGTTTCTCCGACAACACGTACAATTCCCACTACTTCGACCAGATCGGCATCCGCAACGTCTACAGGGGGCGCTACCGCCGCACTGACGGAACGGTGATCGACGGCCCATCGGTCGCGGACCTGATCGCCGAACGCGATCCGGCGCTCGCCGACGAGATCGGCGCCAAGCTCGACGCAACCGTCGCGGCCATGGCGACAATGAAGGCGCGCGGTGAGAGCATCGAGGCGTACGACCAGATGATCGGCGAAGGAAACGCCGAGGGAAACGCCGTCGTCCAGGCCGCGATCGACGGTTTGATCGATCAGACCCGTTCGATTGAGCGGGCTTTCGCGGCGCTCGGTCTCGGTGGCGTCGAATTGGAGGGCTCCGACAGCCTCGACAGTCCGGATGCCGTCTTTCAGTAGACGGTCCAGTGTGACGTGGCGGGCGGCGGGTGGGCACGCGCCGCCCGGCGCTCTTGTGGAATCCCATATCCGATGGCGCACTTGAAGCAGTACGGATTGCACGTATCGGTCTGGCTCACGGCCGTGACGGCGACGGGCGCCTTCGCCGCCGCAGTCCTCGCCCATCGCGACGATCTGACCGAGCGCGATCGGGCCCGCGTCGCGGCGATCACGGCGCCCGCCACCGAGTTTACGGCGGCCGAATCGTTCGAGCGCATGTCGGCCGGCGCAGCTACCTCGTCGGCAACGCCCAACCGGGACGCGTTTTCACATCCCCTTGCCAACCTCACCTTCGAAGGCGAGGAGGACTTCAAGCTCGGCAACGCGCTGTTCAGGAAGCAGTGGGTCACCTCGCCGTCCTCGACGCAGGCGTCGGACGGGCTGGGGCCGCTTTACAACGCCCGTGCCTGCCAGAACTGCCACCTGAAGGATGGACGTGGGCGACCGCCCGAGATCGCCGCGGAGCCTGCGGTGTCGATGTTTCTGCGCCTGTCGGTGCCGCCGCGGTCAGCGGAAGACCGGCGTGCGCTCGAGGCGAAGACGCTGCTCAGCACCCCCGAGCCGACCTATGGCGGCCAGCTTCAGAACTTCGCCGTTCCGGGCATGCCTGGGGAGGGCCGGATGGTGATCGCCTACGAAGAGATTCCGGTGACCCTGGGTGGCGGCGAAGCTGCCTCCCTGCGCAAGCCGGCCTATTCGATCGCCGATCTCGGCTACGGTCCGATCGCCGACGACGTGATGCTGTCGCCACGGATCGCGCCGCAGATGATCGGAGTCGGGTTGATTGAGGCGATCCATCCCGGAGACGTCCTTGCCGGCGCCGATCCCGATGATGCAGACGGCGACGGCATCTCGGGCAAGCCGAGCATGGTGCGCGACCCGGAGACCGGCGCACTGACGCTCGGCCGGTTCGGCTGGAAGGCGTCGGTGGCGACCGTAAAGGCCCAATCGGCGGGCGCGTTCTCGGGCGATATCGGAATCTCGACCCCGCTCGTGACCGACAGCTTCGGCGAGTGCACGGCCGCGCAGACGACGTGTCGCGAGGCGCCAAGCGGTGTTCAGGCGCGGCTTGGCCCGGTCGAAGCACCCGACCCAATCCTCAACCTCGTCGCCTTCTACAGCCGCAACCTGGCGCCTCCCGCACGCCGCGACGTGGACGATCCGGGCGTTCTCGCCGGCAAGGCTCGGTTTTATGATTTCGGTTGCGTCTCGTGCCACCGGCCGAAGTACGTAACCCGCCGCGACGCCCCTCAGCCAGAGCACCGCTTCCAGCTCATCTGGCCCTACACCGACCTTCTCCTGCACGACATGGGCGAGGGTCTCGCCGACAGCCGGCCGGTCGGCGACGCCAGCGGTCGCGAATGGCGGACGGCGCCGCTCTGGGGGATCGGCTTGACCGAAACGGTGAGCGGGCACACGTACTTCCTACACGACGGCCGGGCGCGGAATCTGCTCGAAGCGATCCTCTGGCACGGCGGTGAAGCGGAAGCCGCGCGTGAGCGCGTCGTCGAGGCGACGCCTGAGGAGCGGCGTGCGCTGATCCGGTTCCTGGAGTCGCTCTGAATGGCTCGATCCATCAAACTCGGGACTGTGGTCGCCCTCGTCGCCGTCCTCTGGGGCGCTCCAGCGATGGCGCAGGGACACGAAGACGCGCCGGGCATCGCATTCCGCCCGGTCGTGGACCGGATGATCGAAGCGGTAATCGTTCCGGGCTTCTCCGGCCTTGCCGTGGGCGTTGCGCGGCGGGCGTCATCAATGGACGATCTCTGCCTGCAAGCAGATGCGAAGGCGTTGGCGCAGGCGCGGACCGATTTCGCGCTCCTGGTCACCGCTTGGTCGCGGGTCGAAATGTTCCGCTTCGGACCGGCACGCACCGACAACCGGTACGAGCGGCTGTTCTTCTGGCCGGACCGCCGGTCGCTCGGCCTCCGGCAGATGCAGGGCCTGATCGCCGAGGAGGACGAGACCGCAACCAAGGTCGATACCCTCAGGCAGAAGAGCGTCGCGGTTCAGGGGTTGCTGGCCCTGGAGTACGTTCTGTTCGGCGAGGGCAGCGAGGCCCTGGCCTCCGGCACATCCGGGACGTTTCGCTGCCGCTACGGCCGCGCCATCACCGGGGCCATCGCCACAACCGCGCGCGAAGTCGTCGAGGGCTGGACGTCCGACGACGGATACGCCGCGGTCATGCGTGACGCCGGTCCGGACAACCCGGTCTATCGATCCCATGGCGAGGTCGTGCAGGAGATCATCGGTGCCGCCAGGGAGATGCTGCAATCCGCCCGTGATCTGAAGCTCGCCCGCTCGATCGGCGAGACGCCGGATGCAGCGGTTCCGCGCCGGGCGCCGTTCTGGCGCTCAAACCTCACCCTCACCGCGATCAAGGCGAACATCGCCTCGGTCCTCGCCCTTCTCAATGCCGGTGGGCTTGGGACCATTCTTCCGGAGGGATCCGAATGGCTGGCGGGGTCCCTCGCCTTCGAGCTCGGGCAGGCGAACGGCGCTTTGTCGACGGTGCAGGATGCCGGCGAAAGTTGGGAAACGGTTGTCCACGACCCGAAAGATCATGAGCTCCTCGCCTATTCGCTGGTCCCCCTCGGCGGGGCGATTGAGATTCTCGACAACGGCTTTCCCGATGCGCTCGGGCTGCTCACGGGGTTCAATTCACTCGATGGCGATTAGCCGCAGGGACTTTTTGCAGGCCTTCGCCGCGCTCGGCGTCGTGCCGGTCACGACGCTCGCGCGCGCCGGCAGCCAGCCGGCGTTCGTCGCCGCACGCATGGAGGGAGCGTCGACGTTCTCGGTGGCCGTCCTCGACTACGCCGGTGAGGTGCTGTTCAGCGAGGAGCTCGACGGCCGCGCCCACGACATCGCACTATCGCCGGACCATGCGACGGCCGCCGTGTTCGCGCGCCGACCCGGCTTCTTCGCCCTCGTCGTCGATATCGCCGGCCGCAAGCGGGTCACGGCGTTCGCGCCACCCCCGGGTCGCCACTTCTACGGACACGGCTTTTTTTCGGCCGACGGCCGCCTGCTTTACGCCACCGAGAACGACTACGAGGCCGTGCGCGGTGTCCTGGGCATCTACGACGCGACCGCCGGCTATGCACGCATCGGCGAGTTCGACACCCACGGCGTCGGCCCGCACGAGGCCCTGCTGATGTCGGACGGGCGCACCATCGCCATCGGCAACGGCGGCGTCGCGACCCACCCGGACTACGACCGAGCCAAGCTCAACCTACCGACCATGGAGCCGTCCATCACGTATCTCGACGCGGCGACGGGCGAGCTGATCGACAAGGTCAAGCTGCCGCGCGACCTTCATCAGCTTTCGATCCGCCACATGGCCGAGTCGTCCGACGGCACGATCTGGTTCGGCGGTCAGTACGAGGGCCCCGAGACCGACCGGATCGATCTTGTCGGCACACACAAGTCTGGCGGCGAGCCGACCCTGGTCGGCGCGCCAACGGCCGTCTACGCCGGCATGCGCCAGTATGTCGGCGCCGTCGCAGTCAATGCCGCCGGCACGCGCGTGGCCGCAACCAGCCCAGTGGGCGGGCACGTCCTGATCTTCGACGCCGCCACCCGTAACCTGGTCGGCGAGCGCGCTATCGCGGACGTCTGCGGCATCGCCGGCGATGGCCCCGACTTCTTCTCCTCGGATGGCCGGGGGCGACTGTGGCGCGGGCCGAATCTGATCAGCGAATTCCCCGACGTGATGTGGGACAACCACATCCGGCGGATCGGATAACCGCACTAGATCTTCGGGCGTGCCCTCGCTTGGCGCACGCGGCCGGCTTCGCTATCGTGGTGGCGCCGTTTACTCGCCGCGCGGGGATGCCCTTTGCTGGCAGATTCCTACGACGCCATCGTCATAGGCTCGGGCGCCGGCGGCGCCTCGGCCACCTACAAACTGGTCAAGGCGGGGCATCGTGTCCTCGTCGTCGAGCGCGGCGGTTTCCTGCCGCGCGACGGAACGACGCTCGACGTTAAGAAGGTGTTCAAGGAAGGCGTCTTCGGCAACAAGGACGCTTGGGTCGATGGAGCGAACCAGACGTTCGTCCCTGACGAGTTCCACAATGTCGGCGGCAAGACGAAGTGGTACGGCGCGGCGTTGTTTCGGTTCGCCGACCACGAGTTCGAGCCGGACGAAGCGTTCCAGTGCCGCGGCTGGCCGTTCGGACCGGAAACCCTGGCGCCGTGGTACGACGAGGCCGAGAAGCTGCTTGCGGTCAAGGCGTTCGACAACGAGCCGGAGCTGCAGGCGCTCATCGACCGCATCACATCGCATAACCCGGACTGGAAACCGAACCACATCCCGCTCGGGCTGAAGGAGGAGATCCTCAACGATCCGGAGGAAGCCAAGCATTTCGATGGCTTCGCTTCCGTCAGCGCGTACAAGTCGGACGCTTGGTGGAACCTCCTCGAACACGTCAGGGACGATCCCAACTTCACGATCGTCGCCGGCAACCGGGTTGTCGGGTTGGTTCCGGCCGAAGGCAATCCCCGCCGCGTCACGGGCGTGCGTCTCGAGGATGGATCCGAGCACTCGGCGTCGGTCGTGGTGCTGGCGGCGGGGGCGATGACCTCGCCGCGCATCTTGCAGGACTACACGGCCGAGACCGGTGTCGATCTACCCTGCGCCGGCGCGGTCGGGGCGAACTTTCGGTTCCATCTCAATAGCGCCCTGCTCTCCGTCTCGCCGTTCAAAGACCACGACGTTCTGCGCAAGACGGCGGTGTTCTTCAACGACAGGTTCCCGCACAGCACGATGCAGTGCCTCGGATGGATGGACGGCGAGATCATTGGCGTGCAGTTGCCGGAGGCCGTTCCAAGCTTCATCGACGATGCGATGGGCGCCCACGCCATCGGCTTCTGGGCGACAACCGAGGATGGCTCGAACCCGGAAAACCGCGTCATCTCCGGCGGCACGTCGGGGACGCCAATGTTGGACTACCGGCTCGACCGCATCCAGTCCTCGCTCGACGAGCACCACGCCCTGATCCATGCCTACGAGCGCTCGCTGCTTGCTTGCGGGTTGGTCGGCGTCAGCCGTTACATGGGCACAGGCGGCACCGCGCACGCCATGGGCAGCATGATGACCGGCACCGATCCCGAGACGACCGTCTGCGATCCGGACGGCAAGGTGCATGGGATGGACGGCCTCTATGTCGGTGACGGCGGCGCGCTGCCGCGTTCGAGCCGAGTCAACCCGTCGCTGAGCATCTACGCGTGGGGCCTGCGCCTCGGCGACCACCTCGGACGCGCCCACTGAGCGTCGTCACGGCTGCTGCCTGTCTGGGGGAAGCGTGATGAACAGGACCGGCAGGCCCTTTGAAATGGAGCCGACGCCGATTGACATCGACGTCGCCATCCATTCCGAGAACGTGATCGGTGAGTCGCCGATCTGGTGTCCCAAGACCCAACAACTCTATCTCGTCGACATCAGCGGCCAGAAGATCCACGTTTTCAAACCTTCCGACGGGACCTACCGCACCTTCTCGCTGCCTGACTGGGTGACCTCGCTGTCGACGCGCGAGAAAGGCGGGCTGGTGCTGTCGATGCGCAAGACCTTTGCCTTCTTCGACACCGATACCGAGAAGCTGGATATCCTCACCGACCCGGAGCCGGAGCGGATCGGCAACCGCTTCAACGACGGCAAGTGCGACCGGCAGGGGCGACTGTGGGCGGGCACCATGGGCGCCAAGGACTGGTTGGCGGCGAGCGGCGCGCTCTACCGATTTGATCCGGACCGGCGCATCACCCGGATGCAGGACAAGGTGAAGTGCTCGAACGGCACCGGATGGAGCCCAGACAGCCGGACGATGTACTACACCGAGAGCTTCCGCTACGGCGTCTTCGCCTATGACTTCGACCCGGCGACCGGCGAGATCGACAACCGCCGCCCCTTCATCGCCCTCGACCCCGACGCCAACGGCTTCCCCGACGGGCTGACGGTGGACGCCGAGGGCTTCGTGTGGAGCGCGCAGCCGGTCTTTGGCCGGATCGTGCGCTACGACCCGGCAGGCAGGATGGAGCGCATCATCGCGCTGCCCGTTTCGCGCGGGACGAGCTGCATCTTCGGCGGCCCGGACTACCGGACGCTCTACATCACGACCGCGACCGAGACGCTGACGGACGCCCACAAGGCCGAGGAGCCGCTGGCCGGCAGCGTGCTGGTCTGCGAGCCGGGCGTTCAGGGGATACCGGAGACCCCCTTCGCCGGCTGACCGGCGGCGCTCAGTCCTCGACGACGATCTTCGGCGGTGGGCGGGCGCCGTCGGCGCTCTTCACTCCCGCCCATGCCGCAGCAGCAATGTCGCGGTAGGCCTTGGCGTGGGGGCTGTCGGGCTCGGCGACGACGATCGGCTTGCCGGAATCCGACGTCAGCCTGATCTCGATATCCAGCGGAATTTCGCCGAGGAACGGCACGCCCAGGCGCTTGGCCTCGTGGCGGGCGCCGCCGTGGGCGAAGATGTCGGTGCGCTCGCCGCAATGCGGGCACACGAAATAGCTCATGTTCTCGACGATGCCGAGGACCGGAACGTTGACGCGTTCGAACATGTGCAGGCCCTTGCGCGCGTCGATCAGGGCGAGGTCCTGCGGGGTCGAAACGATGATCGCCCCGGCGAGCGGCACCTGCTGGGCCATGGTCAGCTGCGCGTCGCCGGTGCCCGGCGGCATGTCGACCACGAGCACGTCGAGGTCGCCCCATGCCACCTCGCGGAGCATCTGTGACAGGGCCGAGACGACCATCGGCCCGCGCCAGATCATGGGCGTGTCTTCCTGGACGAGGAAGCCCATCGACATCACCTTGACGCCGTAAGCTTCCATCGGCTTCAGCGTGCGCCCGCCGATCGCCTCCGGCCGACCAGTGAGATGCAGCAGCCGCGGCAGCGACGGTCCGTAGATGTCGGCGTCGAGAACGCCGACTCGCAGCCCGTTCGCCTTGAGGGCGAGCGCGAGGTTGACCGCGGTGGTCGACTTGCCGACGCCGCCCTTGCCGCTCGCAACCGCGATGATGGCGTCGACGCCGGGAACGCCGGCCTTGGCCGGCGTTGCCGCCTGCCGCGCGCCCGGCGTCGGCGACGGTCTACCAGCGGGATCACGACGCGGCGGCGGACGGGCGGCCATCGGCGACCCCGCGCCGCCCTTCTTCTCGGCGGTCAGTACGACCATCGCACCGGCAACGCCCGGAATGGCCTTGACGGCGGTTTCGGCCGCCTCGCGCATCGGCTCGAACGCCCCGGCGCGCTCGGCCGGGACAGTGATCGAGAACATCACCTTGCCGTCGGCCAGGACGACATCGGAAACCATGCCGCGGCGAACGATGTCGCGGTCGTCGTCGGGTCCCCGAATCGTGCTGAGCCGGTCGAGGATCGTCTGCTTGTCGACGTCAGCCATCGATTCTGCGGTCCGCTTTCACACCAGTGTCGGCGGGAATCTAGCCGTCGCATCCCTCCGGTCAATGTCGGCTGCCGGAACGCCTGCCCCGCCCTCGCGACCCCGGCGTTGCCTCGACGGCGGGTTTGGTGAAATGATGAACCAGCAACTGACGTGACCGGCCCCCGCCCAAAAGCCCGGGTGCGGGGCGAATCAGCACCATCCACGTCAAAAAGAAGAAGGGGAACCGCCATGCATCAGACAGCCCGCATATTCGCCGGAGTGGCCGCCCTCCTTGCCGCTACCGGCCTTGCCGCCGCCAAGGACTGGTCGACGGTCAGGATCGGCACCGAGGGCGCCTACCCACCGTTCAACTACTTCGATTCGAATAGCGAACTGCAAGGGTTCGACGTCGACATCGCCAAGGCGCTGTGCGCCGAGATGAAGGTCGAATGCACCTTCGTCGCGCAGGACTGGGACGGCATCATTCCGGCGCTCACCGCCGGCAAGTACGATGCAATTATCGCCTCCATGTCGATCACCGACGAGCGCAAGCAAGTCATCGACTTCACCGACAAGTACTACACGAACTCGCTGAACTTCGTCGCTCCCACGGATTCCGGCATCACCGACGTGTCGCCCGAAGGCATGGCGGGCAAAACCCTTGGCGCACAGAGCTCGACCATCTCGGCATCGTTCCTTGAAGAGAACTATACCGACGATGACATCAGGCTCTATCCGACCCAGGACGACGCCAACCTCGATCTCGCCAACGGCCGTTTGGATGCGGTGCTCGCCGACGTCGGGCCCCTTGGCGTGTGGCTCAACACCGACGACGGTTCATGTTGCATTTTCGTCGGCAAACCGGTCGTCAGCGATGACGTCATCGGCATCGGCGTGCGCAAGGAGGACCAGGATCTGAAGGAGATGCTCAACAAGGCGATCGCAGCCGTCGTCGCTAACGGCGTGTACGACCAGATCAGCGAACGCTATTTCTCCGCATCGATCTATTGACGACTGACGGGGCGGCGGTTTCAGCCACCGCCGCCCCGCCGGGACCACCTTCCAAGGGGGCCGAGGCGTGCAGGACCTGTTCGCGCTGCTGCAGTTCGGCTCGGACGGCTGGGGCGACGAGATCGCCGCCGGCGCGTGGCTGACACTGCGATTGGCGCTTGCAACCCTCCCGTTCGGCCTCGCCGTCGGGTTCCTCGTCGCGCTTGCCCGCAATTCGAACCGTGGCTGGCTCGTCGCCCTTGGCAGCCTCTTCGCCACTGTCTTCCGCGGCCTGCCCGAGCTCCTGACACTATTCATCATCTACTATGGCGGGCAGATTCTGCTGCAGAAGGCCGTTAGTCTGTTCGTCGACACTTATGTCGAGGTGAGCAGCTTCGTCGCCGGTCTGGTAGCGCTCGGCCTCGTGTTCGCGGGCTACGCCAGCGAGGTGTTTCTCGGTGCGTTCCGCGGCATCGGCCGCGGCCAGTACGAGGCCTCGCATGCGCTCGGCCTGCGCCCATTCGCAACGCTCAGGCTGGTGATTGTGCCCCAGCTCCTGCGCCTGGCGCTGCCGGGCCTCGCCAATCTCTGGCTGGTGCTCCTCAAGGACACCTCGCTGGTCTCGGTGATCGCGCTCAACGATCTCTTGCGCGAGACAGCGGTGGCGGTCGGCGCAACCAAGGAGCCGTTCTTCTTCTATCTGATCGCCTGCCTGATCTACCTCGCCATGTCGATCGTGTCCTCGTTCGGAATCGGCGGGATCGAGCGCTGGTCGGAGCGCGGCCACGTGGGGGCGAGATGAACCTCGACCTCCTCGCGCGCTATGGCCCACGCATGCTCGAGGGACTAATGATCACCGTCGAGCTCGTGGCCATCTCGGTAGCACTCGGCGCGCTGCTCGCCGTCCCGGTCGCACTCGCCCGTCTCTCTAAGGCGCGTATCCTCCGCGCGCTCTCATTCGGCTACGTCTACCTGTTCCGCGGCACGCCGCTGCTGGCCCAGCTGTTCCTGGTCTACTACGGCAGTGGACAGTTCCGTGATGCCCTGGAATCGGTGGGGCTGTGGTGGTTGTTCCGGGATCCCTTCTATTGCGCGCTGCTCACGTTCACGCTCAACACCGGCGCCTACCAGGCTGAGATCCTCCGCGGCGCGATCCGTTCGGTGGCGCGCGGACAGAGCGAGGCGGCCGCGGCGCTCGGCCTCAGGCCGTTCCCGACCTTCGTCAAAGTGATCATGCCGCAGGCCATGATCGTGGCGCTGAGACCGCTCGGCAATGAAATCGTCCTGATGATCAAGGGCTCGGCGGTCGCCGCGGTGGTCACGGTGCACGATCTCATGGGAGTCACCCGACTCGCCTATTCCCGCTCGTTCGACATCTCGGCCTATCTGTGGGCGGCGGTCCTCTATCTCATCCTGGTCGAGGCGCTGCGCCGCGTGTGGAACGGGCTGGAGCGACGGCTCACGCGTCATCTCAGCCTGCGGCCGACGAAAGAAGCGAGCGACCACTTGGTCCCCGACGCCGAAGACGCGATAAGCTAGGCAAGGCGGCGCGGCCCGTCGCTGAATTGACCGAATTCTCCGGAGGGGCTGAGGGCATGGCGAAAGTCGCATTCATCGGGTTAGGGGTTATGGGCTATCCGATGGCCGGTCATTTGGCCGAACGCGGCGGCCATGACGTGACCGTCTACAACCGCACCGTGGCGAGGGCGCAGGCGTGGGTCGCCGAACACGGCGGGGCCTCGGCGTCGACCCCGCGCGAGGCGGCCGAGGGCGCGGTCTTCGTATTCTCGTGCGTGGGCAACGACGACGACTTGCGCGCGGTCATTCTCGGCGCCGATGGCGCGCTCGCCGGCACGGCGGCGGGTGCGACGATCGTCGACAACACCACGGCGTCAGCCATCGTCGCCCGCGAGCTCCATGCGGCGGCGAAGGAGAAACAGGTCGGCTTCCTCGACGCACCGGTCTCCGGCGGCCAGGCGGGCGCGGAGAACGGTCAGCTCACCGTCATGGTCGGTGGAGACCGAAGCGTCTTCGACGCGGCCAAGGACGTCATCGGCTGCTACGCCAAGATGGTCGGCCTGATGGGACCGGCCGGTGCCGGGCAACTTACCAAGATGGTCAACCAGATCTGCCTCGCCGGGCTGGTTCAGGGCCTGTCGGAGGGCGTCCACTTCGCCAAAAAGGCCGGCCTCGACGTCAAGCAGGTGATCGACGTGATTTCCAAGGGTGCCGCGCAGTCCTGGCAGATGGACCATCGCTGGGAAACGATGAACGCTGGCAAGTTTGACTTCGGTTTCGCCGTCGACTGGATGCGCAAAGACCTGGCGATCGCCCTGGCCGAGGCGCGGGGGAACGGCGCCAAGCTGCCGGTGGCGGCGCTAGTCGACCAGTTCTACGCCGAGGTCCAGGGGATGGGCGGCCGACGCTGGGACACGTCCAGCCTGATCGCCCGGCTCCAACGGGATGGCTAAGCACTCCGCAACGAGAACACGCGCTGTCGAGGATCCCACTGCGGAAGCCGAAGCCGTCGTCAAGGCACTGCGTGCGGCAGGCACGGCGAAGAACCGTGCCGGCATGGCGCACTTCGGCATCACAGGAAACACCGCCGGGGTCACGCTCGCGAAACTGCGGTCGATTCAAAAGCGCTACCGCCGCGACCATGCCTTCGCCGCAGCCTTGTGGCGAACGGGCCTGTACGACGCGCGCATCCTGGCTTGCTTTCTCGACGAACCGGACAAGGTCACTTCGAGGCAAATGGATACGTGGGTCGCGGCGTTCGACAGTTGGGCGATCTGCGACGGTGCCTGCCTGCACCTGTTCGTCAAAACGCGCTTCGTCGAAGAGAAGATCGAGAAATGGGCTAAGGACGAGCGCGAATTCGTCCGCCGGGCGGCGTTCGCACTCATCGCCTGCTACACGGTCCACGGCAAGTCCGTGCCCGATGAGCGCTTCCTGGCGTTCCTCGACCTCGTCGAGCGGTATGCGGGCGACCCGCGCAACTACGTCAAGAAGGGCGTGAATTGGGCGCTGCGCCAGATCGGCAAGCGATCGAAGCGGCTGCATCGCCCGGCTCTCGCCGTCGCCAGAAAGCTCACGGCCTCGGAAGACAGAACCGCCCGCTGGATCGGCAAGGACGCGGTGCGGGAGCTGACTGACCCCCTCCAGCTTGCGCGAATCGCCGCCCGGTCGAGCGTCAGGCGGTCGCCTTGACCTTTTCCTTTTCCAGGGGGATGTAACTCAGCGGCATCGCCGTGGTGTATTTGATTTGCTCCATTGCGAACGTCGTCGACACATCGGCGATGTCGATTCGGGCGATCAGCCGCTTGTAGATATTGTCGTAAGCCTCGATGTCGGGGACGACCACCTTGAGCAGGTAATCGACCTGACCGGCCATGCGATAAAACTCGACCACCTCCGGGAGCTCGCTGATGACTTCGGCGAAGCGGCGGAGCCACTCGTCGTTGTGCTGGTTGGTGGTGATCGCAACGAAGGCTGTCACCTTGGTGTTGACCATTTTCGGGTCGAGGAGGGCAACGCGGGCGGTGATGACGCCATCCTCCTCGAGGCGCTGGATGCGCCGCCAGCAGGGCGTCGTCGACAGGCCGACGCGCCGGCCGATCTCGGCGACCGGCACGGTCGCGTCTTCTTGCAGGATCTGCATGATCTTGCGGTCCAACCGGTCGATCATCTTAGGGTCCCTCATGGGAATCGAATTCCAAAAATGCCGCGTTGTGGGATTTTTTACCAGCTGTTCGGTGACTTCGTCGCTCATATAGAAACATTTTCTCCCTACGTCAATGCCCGCTCAACCGTCGCGCGATCTCGGCACGCAGAACCGGAACGAGTTCCGACTCAAACCAAGCGTTGTTCTTGAGCCAGGCATTGTTGCGCCACGAGGGGTGTGGGAGCGGCAAGACGACCGGATTGACCGTTGCGGACATGATCTCACGCCAGGCGGCGACGGTTTCGGTCAAGGTCGGGCGCGCGAGCGGGCCCAAGTGCCAGGCGTGGGCGTACGACCCCACGGCAACCACCAGCTCGATCTGCGGCAGCGCGGCGAACAGCTTGGCGCGCCATGCGGGCGCGCATTCCGCGCGGGGCGGCAAATCCGAGCCGCGCGCGTCTTGCCCGGGGTAGCAAAACCCCATCGGAATGATGGCGATTCGGCCGACGTCATAGAAAATCTCGGAGTCGACGCCCATCCACGTCCTCAGCCGGTCGCCCGAGGGGTCGCTGAAGGGCGTGCCGGACGCATGAACGCGTGTTCCCGGTGCCTGGCCGGCAACGCAGATTGCCGCGGTCGAGGACACGCGAAAAATGGGCCGCGGTTCGTGCGGTAGCGGCGAACCTCGCGGCGTCTCCAGGCAAATCCGGCAGGCCCTGATTGAGCCGACCAGGCGGCTCAAAGCCCGGTCCCGGGATCGAAGGTTGCCGCCTGCCGGCGAAGGCGCCCCGCCCGCTCGAACGAGCTGAACCATGTGGAGTTTCGCCGCGTTAACCATGTTCCTGAGGCAGAGTTTAACCACTGCCGGGCAATCGTGCATCGGAAGCTCGCGACCGCTTTCCATCGATCAACGCCGGGAGGTGACCGGAATGAATGCCGCTCCGCTCGCTTCGGAGAGCGACAAAACGGCGGTCAGTCGTGAGCGCGCGGATCGCCGGCGCTCGGTTCTCCGCGCCGTCCGCGAGCAGCGCGAACGGCTGACATCCATGTCGGGGACGCGCCCCGAGTTCGATCACGAGCTGGCCCTGACGTTCGCGCGCAATCGCATGAGTGCGATCTACGCGGTACCGCTCCTCATCGGGATCGTCGCCACGACCAGTCTGTTGTGGATGACGCCGGCGCTCGCGATCGCATGGGCCTCCGGTGTGTTGGCCGCCCACGTCGGCATGATCGCGCTTTGCCGTAGGTACATCGTGCTGCCGTCTTCGGAGGTTTCGACCAGGGCGTGGACCCGCCGCTTCGTCATCGCGGAGTTCATCGGCAGCCTCGCGTGGGCCTCGGTGTTGCTCCTGGCGCCGACATCGTCCGCCGAAGTTGCCGGGCTTGAGCTCTTCCAGTTTGCCACGATGCTGATCGTTATTTCGGTGATCACGTCTCTGGCTTCGACCGTCCCGCCGGCCGCCGTCGCCGGCACCGTGCCCATCACACTGACTCTCGCAGCGATCTACGTCAGCAAGGGCGACTTCCTGTTCGTGGTCTTCTCGATCATGGCGCTCGGCGCGCAATTCTTCTTCCTCATCCTGGCGTCGAGGCTCTACTCGGCGACGCTCGCCATGCTGGAGTTCCGGGCGCAGAAGGACCTGCTCATTGCCGAACTAGGCACGGCCAAGTCGATCTCGGATGAGTCGCGACGCCGCGCCGAGGAGGCCAACCTCGCCAAGTCGCGATTCTTGGCGACAATGAGTCACGAGCTCAGGACGCCGCTCAACGCCATCCTGGGATTTTCCGAAATCATCAAGAACGAGGTTCTCGGGCCGCTCGGCAACGAATCGTACAAGGACTATGTCACCGATATCCACGGCAGCGGCCAGCATCTCCTCAACCTCATCAACGAGATACTCGATCTGTCGCGGATCGAGGCCGGCCGCTACAAGCTCGATGAAGAGCCGGTCAATCTGGTCGCCGTCGTCGAGGAATGCCATCACATCATGAAGCTCAAGGCCAAGGCCAAGGGCATCATCATCACCGAGAATTACTTGCGCGGCATGCCGCGGCTTTGGGCCGACGACCGGGCGGTGCGCCAGATCGCGCTCAACCTCTTGTCGAACGCCATCAAGTTCACGCCGCTGAGCGGCGAGATCGCCATCAAAGTCGGCATGATCCCGGGCCGTGGTCAGTTCCTGTCGATCCGCGACAACGGGCCCGGCATTCCCCCGGAGGAGATCCCGATCGTAATGTCGTCGTTCGGTCAAGGGTCGATCGCTACCAAGAACAATGAGCGCGGCGCGGGCCTCGGTCTGCCGATCGTCCAGGCGCTGATGCTCACCCACGACGGCACATTCGAGCTGAAATCGAAGCTGCGCGAGGGGACCGAGGCGATTGCGACGTTCCCGCAGTCGCGGGTGATGGAGGCCCTGCCGCCGATGGACGACGAACCGCAGCGGCGCGGCTGGTTGAAAGCCAGTTAGTCCGAGCGGTTCGAGACGCCGGCGTCGGCGAACGTCGCCATGCCGGCGTGGATACGGGCAGCCGTCTTGACGATGCCCGCGGCGAGCGCGGCGCCCGTCCCTTCGCCAAGGCGCATGCCGAGGTCCAGTAACGCGGTCTTGCCCATCCGCTCCAGGACCCGGCGGTGGCCGGGCTCGGTCGAGACGTGGCCGAACAGGCAGTGGTCGAGGGCGGCGGGGGCGACGGCATAGAGCACGGCAGCGGCGGCGGTCGCGACGAATCCGTCCACGATTACAGGGACTTGGTTGAAGCGCGCGGCGAGGATCGCGCCGGCGATGCCGGCGAGCTCCCGCCCGCCGAGCCGGCGCAGAACCGAGAGCGGATCCGACAGGTGCCGGGCGTGGCACCGGACGGCGGCCTGGATCGCTGCCCGTTTTCGCTCGATTCCCGCCGGATCCACGCCGGTTCCGGGGCCGACCCAGTCGGCCGCCTCGCCGCCGAAGAGCGCCAGACAGACGGCGGCGGCAACGGTGGTGTTGGCAATCCCCATTTCGCCCACGCACAAAAGGTCGACGCCGCCGGCGATCGCCTCCATGCCGTAGGCTATGGTCGCGGCGCAGGCGGCCTCGTCCAGGGCCGGCTCGCGGGTGATGTCGCCGGTCGGCACGTCAAGCGCGAGGTCGTAGACCTTGAGGCCGAGGTCGTTGGCGAGGCAGATCTGGTTGATGGCGGCGCCGCCGGCGGCGAAGTTCGCGACCATCTGGGCGGTCACCTCGGCCGGGTAGGCGGAGACGCCCGCGGCCGCGACGCCGTGGTTGCCGGCGAAGACGGCGACCAGCGGCCGGTCGACACGTGGCGGCGCCCGCCGCTGCCAGGCGGCGAGCCAGGCCACGATCTCCTCCAGCCGACCGAGGGAGCCCGGGGGCTTGGTCAGCTCGCTTTCCCGGTGCCTGACCCGTGCCACTGCGTCGGCGTCGGCAGATGGCATGCGGGCAAACAGCGCGCGGATGTCGTCGAAGGGCAGCGCCGAGGCTGAAGGGATCATGGGCTTTCCCAGCGGAGCGTGCGGCGGGCAGGATTGTTGGCCCGGTCGCGCCGAGGTCTTATAACCATGGCCCCAAACAGGCAAAGCGAGCCAGCCCGAGGCGAGGCATGAACGGTGACCGGTCCCCATCCGCCGAACTCGGAACCGTCGTCGACGACCTCAAGGCCTCGATCGTCTTCCTGACGCGGTTGCCACCGCATGTGATCGGCGTCGACCCCGGTCGGCGTCCGGACTTCGCGCGGGGCGCACGCGCCATTCCAATCGCGGGCGCGCTGATCGGCGCGGCGGGCGGCGTTGTCCTCATCGCCGCCGCGATCCTCGGAATGCCGCCTTTGATCTCGGCCACATTGGCAGTCGCGGCAACAACGATCCTGACCGGCGCCCTCCACGAGGACGGCCTCGCCGACACGGCCGACAGCTACGGCGGCGCGACGGCGGAGCAGAGGCTCGAGATCATGGACGACAGCCGTCTCGGGACATACGGAGCCGTCGCCTTGGTGGTCGCGGTCGTGCTCAGGCTCGGGGCGCTCGCCGCTATCTCTGCGGGCAGCGCCGCCGCTGCGGCCCTGACGCTGATCGCCGCGGAGGCGGTTTCGCGGAGCGCCCTCGTGTGGCTGTGGTACGAGCTGCCGGCCGCGCGGACGAGCGGCATGGCCCACGCGACCGGCCCTCCCGACCGCGACGCCATGGTCATCGCGCTCGTTGCCGCGGCCATCATCGCCCTCGTCGCCGGTCTGCCCGCGGTCGGCCTCAAGGCGACGCTTCTCGGCTTAGTTCTTGCCGCAATTGCCGCCTATTCTTTCACTCGGATCACGGCCCGGGCGATCGGTGGACGAACCGGCGACTCGCTCGGCGCCTGTCAGCAGATCGCCGCGGTCGCGTTTCTGTGCGGAGCCGCGGTGAGTTGACGGCCGTCAGGGTTGCGTTGCGGACAACGATGCCAGCTCCGATCGAACATTGCCGCCAAGCGGGGCGGATCGATGGAGACGAGGCCGCGCGATGAGGCGCCGGGGTCCGCAGGGACGGCTGCCGTTCCTGTTTTGGCTACTTGTAGCGTTGCTGGCGACGCTCGTCATCGCGCTCATTGCCAACACCGACGGGGAAATCCTCGGCTTGGCGAACGATGAGTTCGCCCAGGTCGGCTACCTGCTCCTGCTGTTGATCTTCATCGGCTCCGCCCTGTTCGGACGCGGGCTCAGGGCGGGCGAGGTCATCCGCTCCATCCTTGGCTGGTGCCTGATCCTGGTCGTGCTCGTCGGCGCCTACGCCTACCGCAACGAGCTCGCCGGTGTCGGCGGACGCTTCCTCGGGGTCCTCGCCCCGGGGGTTCCGGTCGCCGGGCGGCTCTCCGGCGAAGGTGAGCCGGGGAGCGTGATGATCATGCGCGCAAATGACGGCCACTTCGCGGTCCGCGCTCACGTCGAGGATGTGCCGTTGACGTTCCTGGTCGACACCGGCGCGAGCTTCGTGACCCTGACCTTGGCGGACGCGACGGCCGTCGGAGTGGACGTCGGTGGACTCGACTTCGCCATGCCGATCAGCACCGCAAACGGAGTCGTGCGGACCGCGCCGATCACTATCGGCCGCTTGACGATCGGCACGATCGAGCGCCGCGACGTCGAGGCCCTGGTGGCGCCGCCGGATTCGCTCCACCAGAGTCTGCTCGGCATGAGCTTCCTCAATACGCTGGACGGATACGCGATCGCCGGCGACCGATTGGTGCTGACTCCCTGAGGGATCAGGCTAGGGTCGCGGCGAAGCGGATCGCGACCACCGACAGGAACAGCCCGAAGCCGACCTCGAGCTGACGCCGCGACAGGGCGTGGGCGATGCCGACGCCGACCGGCGCCATCGCCACGGTGATCGGGATCACCAGGGCGAGGCCAAGGAGATTGACGAAGCCGGCCGAGAACGGCGGCAGGCCGGGAGCGCCCCATCCCGCCCACACGTAGCCTAGGATGCCGGGGAGCGAGATCAGGACGCCGACACCGGACGACGTCGCCACGGCCTGGTGGATGGGCCGGCCGAAGAGGGTCATGAAGGTGTTGGTGAGCACACCGCCGCCGATGCCCATAAGGGTCGAGAAGAACCCGATTAGGGCGCCGGTCACGGCGCGGATCGGCCCTTCCGGCAGGACGCTGCCGAGACGCCAGGTCTCGCGGCCGAACACCAAACGGATCGCGACGATGAAGGCGAGGATCGCGAAGATGCCGCGGAGGGCGGCGCCCGAGAGCACCGAGGCGACGATCGCGGCGATCACGACGCCGATCGGAACCGGAACGATCCAGCTTCTGAGCAAGCTCATGTCGACGGCGCCGCGGCGGTAATGCGCGAGGAAGGAGCGGATCGCGGTCGGAACGATGACGCCGAGCGAGGTGCCGACCGACAGGTGCATACGCACCGCCTCGTCGACGCCGAGGAACGCCAGACCCTGATAGAGGACGGGGACGATGACCGCGCCGCCGCCGATGCCGAAGATGCCGGCGAGGAGGCCAGACACGGCGCCGGAGGCGACGAGGGCAACCGCAAGCCCGAAGAGCTCGGCAGGCGTGGCCGAGATTTCCATTGGCCCCCCGCATAGGCGTCACGGCGCCCGTCAGGCGGTCGCCCGAGCCGCCTCCCGTGTGTGCGTTGCCGGCGGGCGCAGGTCCAGCGGCCCGGCCGGCGCGACCGCCGCCAACGCCTCCTCGACCACCTCCACGCCCGCGCCCGACCGCGACGCGCCGACGGTGAGAACGCGGCGCCAGCGCCGGGCTCCGGGCCGCCCGTTAAACAGCCCGAGCATGTGGCGCGTGATTTGGGCCAGGCGAGTCCCCCCGGACGTCTCCGCGGCAACATAGGGCAGCATCGCCTCCACCGCCGCGACCGGATCGAACGCATCCCGCGCCGCGCCGTAGAATCGCCGGTCGACGTCGGCGAGCATCGCCGGTGCGTGGTAGGCGGCGCGGCCAAGCATGACGCCGTCGCAAATCTCGAGATGTCCGGCGGCTTGGTCGAGCGTATCGATGCCCCCATTGACGCCGACGAACGTCGTCGGCAGGCGCCGCTTGAGGCGCGCAACCGCAGCGTAGTCGAGGGGCGGCACGTGGCGGTTCTGCTTCGGGTTGAGGCCCGAGAGCCAGGCCTTGCGGGCGTGAACCCAGATTGCGTCGGCGCCGGCGGCAACCACCGCATCGGCAAGCGCCGCGAGCGCGCGGTCGGGGTCCTGTTCGTCGACGCCGAGCCGGCATTTGACCGTCACCGGAACCGATACCGCCGCCTTGATCGCCGCGACGATGTCGCCGACGCGCGCCGGCTCGCGCATCAGGCAGGCCCCGAACGTGCCCGAACGCACGCGATCGGACGGGCAGCCGACGTTGAGGTTGACCTCGTCGTAGCCGTAGCCGGCCGCAATGTCGGCGGCCGCCGCCAACTTCTCCGGATCGGCGCCGCCGAGCTGCACAGCGACCGGGT
>Ga0315553_10000646_pt1 | contig 30232 bp, 21 predicted proteins | sample SalMarSW160140MG_FD_203099 | JGI IMG/M metagenome (GOLD analysis project Ga0315553, IMG submission 203099) | Salt marsh sediment microbial communities from the Plum Island Ecosystem LTER, Massachusetts, United States - Salt Marsh Sediment SW1601-40 ... | reverse complement strand
GCGTTCTTGCTGTCATCTTAAGTAAAACGAAATCGCCTTCTTCTACCTTTTTGCCTTCCAACTTCGTTTTCTTCTCTTTGAGTTTTTTAGCTTCTTCTTCCTCCTTTTTTGCTTTCTCTAATTCCTCGGAGGGTTGATCAAGAACTGGTTCACCACTTTCTATGGTAGCCTCTTTTGGTTCACTTAATAATTCTTTAGCGCTACTTACGAATTTTTCAGCTGTAGCTTTTCCAATGCCTTTTAATTGCGTTAAATCTTCCACACTCGCGTTTGCTAACTTCTCAACGGAATCAATACCCGCTTCAATCAGTACATCTTGTTTTTTACTTACGCCTTTCACATCTTCTAAATTCATCGAAAATACCACTAAGTATAATTAGTTAAATTGTTATTAGTAGGATTTAAGAATTTATCATTACTTATTATTTTTTCTAAAACTAAGAGACGGGCTCGTACAAGATTCCTAAATCGTCGGCATAATTTTTCACTTCATGAATTTCTCCTATTGAGGGTCTTCTATTTATTTCTTGATATTTGTGTGATAAATATTCGGGTCTGAATTGCTGCATAATGTTAACAACACACATCGGTACTTCTTTCGCAATAAAATCTAAAATTGGTTTAGAGCAACATTCTATGTGATTAGGCATAATTAAGTGTCGGATTATTATTTCTCCGCTTCCAGCGTTGTGAATTCTTTTCAAATTGCGAGTTATTACATCATAGTATCTTGTAATTCCAGAATATTTTTCAGCACAGTTATTATTGCCGTATTTAAAATCAGGTAACCAAAAATCCATTAAGTCAACGAGTAAAGATAGAGATTCTTCCGTTAAGTAAAAATTAGAATTCCAGAGTTGCGTGATGTTTGAAGTTTGATGCTGAAGACTTCCCAAAATTGTATGAATATTCGGAATAGGATCGCCTCCAACATAGTTGATATTTATCGCACCTTTCTCGACTAATCTATCAGCAAGATTAGCAAGTTGAATAGAATCAGTTTTTCGAGCTATATCGTCAATTTTTTTCCTGTTTTTCCATGACTGAGATATATCGTAATTTTGGCAGAAAACACAACTAAAATTACATCCTTGGAAAAAAATTGTACCACTAGGTATTAGTGGAGCTTCCTCCCCCGTATGAAGAAAAGCAGAAGATACATAAGAATCCTTAGGTATATAGCAAAAACCAGTTTCACCGTCAACTCGATTAACTTGGCATCGTCTTTCGCAAAAACAGCAATTTTCGAGATATTTATATGCTAGATTTTCAACCAAACTAATGTAATTCTTATCGTAAACTTGGCGGGTTTCGAAAATTTCGGTGGATTTATTCAGTAAGAGATTAAGTTCCTTAGATTTTTCTATTAACAAATTCTCTAAGTTTTTAATTGAATCATTAGTATCAAAATCACATTCTATACTTTTTGCGATTATGTACCGTGCAATTTCTTTATCATCAATGATACTTCTATATCTGGCAAAGCGTTTTCGAATTATTTCATTTTTCCAGACCGTCTCTGAATCAGGTCTAAGAAACCTAAAAACCATTTTGGTTTTCGCTCTTTTTTGTTTTGATTATGTTTAGTTGTATAAAAATAAGGAGAATTACGCTAGATCTCAAAACTGAGCCATTTAATAATGTTAGATAGAAATGGTATATTATCTCCTGCGTCTAATCCAAAATCATCTTCAATAAGCCAATCAGATGAACCAATAGTTACACATCTTCCACTGAAAAACTCGCTAACGACACAAATAGGAACAGTACCAATACTTCCCATTTCATTGTCAACGAGATATTTAAATTCTGCTTTTTCTGAAGTCACTATTATATCTTCAACATCTTCTTCAGTTATCGTAAAAAATGTGCAGTTAGGGAGGACGACTTCAGTTATACCAGCAGTAATCGGATGGACAAACAGGTCATTTATTAACACATTTTGTTTATTTACTAAAAAATGTGATGGTGACTCTTGTATAATTCCATTCCAAAATCTTCGCACTCCAGTCATTTTATATAATACTCTGATAGACCCCATCTTCATTGGAACATCGCGATCTCCTCCTTCTCCAGTAGTTAAAAAAAGTCCCCCGCCTTCTCCGACATATCGCTTAATTGCTAATAATTCGTCTTTAGTGAATTTATCCTCTTTGCCATCCATAGTTTGTTGAATATTTCCTATAAATAAAACATCATAATCTTCAAGTAAATCGTAATCAATAGGACCTTCATTCTTGTCTATGTATTCGACCTCATACTCATCATCACCCAAAGAAAAATCGGGAAATTCCTCTATTTCTTCTCGATGAGATAAATCCACTATGATACTATAAGGCATTTTAACGCGACTCTAAGGCTACTTTGTAGGTATTATTTCTTTATAGAAAAGTAAATTCTAATTTGTTCTAAGTGTAAATTCTACTATCTAAAATAATATAATTTTTATTTTTAAAGATATGGTATTATTATTAAAGGTTTCTAAATCGTAATACTGCTAACGCAAAGTTTAAATATTTAGAGGAGAAAATATAAAGGATCTAAAAAATAAAGCACATTTATTTTCGTATGCTTCTTCTCTATTTAAATTTTCTGTGAATCAAATTTAAAGGAATTTGAATGATTTATTCAGCATCAGAATCCAAGAATTACATCATATAAGCTCTATCCCTAAATCCATTTGTATATGTGTTTATATAATAATAAGAGGATTTTTATGCCTTATAATCAAATTTAAAGAGGAGTGGAAAGTTAGAATTAGAAATATGGAAACATTTGATTATATGGAAATAAAATCTCGTTCTGCAGGACCGTCTTTTTTGATGATTGCGATGTCTATTCCATTCCCTGAAGCCATATCTCTTATGATACTTGAAGTGACTGCTTTTATAATTATTTCTTTTCCGGCAGTAATCGATAAACCATCTTTATACTTGGCTTCGAGTACACCATAAGAGAAATTTTGACCACTACCTACAGCACAGAATTTTTCAGGCAAAATAGAACCATATGCTCCAAGATTTAGAAGTACTGGCCCTTCATCTTCAGTCACTCCTCCTAAAATGAGACCTACTTCAAAAGGATACATTTTATTTTGATAGAGGATATTAGCTAATAGTTTTCCAGCACTTTTTACCTTAATAGGATTTTCCTCTTTTAGTTGGTACAATGCAGTTTCAGCTCGGAGAACATCGACCAAATACATAGCGTCAGCTACTCCTCCAGCAATAGTCATATATAAATGTTCTTGGATTTTATGCAATTTTTCAGATGTTTTACTCGCTACAAAGTAACTCATTGTAGCCCTCTTATCCGTGCCTAAGATTACAGCATCCTTGCATACTAATCCTACTGTAGTTGTCCCCGTTTTTAATGTTTGAGTGGTTCCTTGCGTAGATGATTTGTTATCGTTGATTTTAGAATCTCGGATAAAAATCGATTCAGAAGGTTTAACTAAATCTTCTTTTCTCATAATATCATTAAAAGACTCTTGTCTTAATAATTTTTTTTTAATTTTTTATAAATTGATATTACCATTTAATATTTACAATGGAATCAATTTCCCATAAATATTTTTTAAGATCGATTTTATTATTTTCAGCAAATTCAATACCTTCTTTTTCAAGTAATATTTTTTGATAATCTTTGCCGTCTTGGGATTTCAATGCAATTTTTCCTTGTGAATTAATGACGCGATGCCACGGTAAATTATATTTTTTTGTTGAAGAATGTAACAGCCATGAAACCTGTCTAGCAGCTCTTGGATTTCCGGCTAATTTTGCAATTTTACCATAAGTGAATACTTTTCCCACGGGAATATTTTTTATTATTTTAATTACATCTTGAGTAAAATCACTCGGTATAGTTAATCACCATTATATTTATAATAACACTAATCAATCAGATTCCCTTCTTCCTTGAATAACTTTAATAAGTTCTTCTCTTCCAGATCGCTTTAATCTTCTAAGATAAGTATTCAACATTTTTCTTGTGTGATGAGGTCCACCTTCCTCTATTACGGTCCACATTGGATCTTTTGGTGATGGAGATGTTTTCATCATCTTCTTATACCATTCATCAAGAAGTTGTAAACCTTTTCCAACAATGTCTGGTTTCTCCTCTACAAGATTTTTAGTCATATGAAAATCGTTTTCGAAATCATATAGCATGATCTCAGGAAAATTTTTTAATCCTGTATGATAAGTCCGAATCAATATCCAATTTTCAAACCTTACTGCACGCTGACAACTCCAAGCATTTTGACTAACAACTAAGTAATCTCTTCCAAAATCTTGTCCAGTTTCAATTTCTTTGTAGATACTTTTCCCATCCCAAAAGTCGGGCACTTTTTTTCCAACTCCTTCAATAATAGTAGCTGCTATATCAGTAGCATAAAGAAATGATTTGTACTTTTTCTTCCATGCTTTATGTGGCCATTTTATTATCATCGGAATTCGATTAACAATGTGGCAACATGTGGCGTGATCTCCATACACATTCAGCTCACCTTGGCTTTCACCGTGATCAGAACTAACAATTATAAGAGTGTCTTCATATACCCCTAAATTTTTAATTATTTCAATGACTCTACCCACAAATTCGTCAGCATATCTGATTCCAACATCATAGGCATTAATCCATTTAGTAAAATCATTAACATTTTCTATTTCCCTTATATCTTGAATTCTTTTATAGAATTGTGTGAGTTTTAACCTATCAAAACCTCCAATATCGCGTGCTGAGCGAGGTCCGTAGCTATTTCGATGTTTTTTAATAATATCTTCTGTTATCCAAGAAGGAGGGGGATCGTTTTCAAACGAGGGTTCAAATGTTAAAGGTGTGCGGTATGGCGTGTGAGGATCCCACAAATTTAAATGTAAAAACCAGTTATCTTTTCTCCCGTTATCTTCCAACCATTTTTTTGCGTAGGGAAAAACATCGTCAGCCATTTCGTGTCCTCTTTTACCAGGGTTGTACATCTCGTTCCAACCAGAACAAAACCAAAATGCTGAATGTCTTTCAGCAAAAGGTGATATTGATACAGTGTAATACTTTGCGCTTCTTAATGTTCCAATCAAGTTATTTCTTAAATAATCATCATCGAAACCTCGCTCTTTACCAGTTAACCTCATATCTGCAGCGGTACCGCCATGACCAACAATTCCCGTATGGATACCAAATCTTCCAGTAAAAAAGGAAGCTCTAGATGGTAAACAGGGTGCATCAGATGCATAACAATTTGTAAAAATTGAACCCTCTTTTGCAATCTCATCTATATTGGGTGAAGTACTGCGATGATACCCGTAACATCCTAGATGGTCAGGTCTAAGAGTATCAATATCAAAATATATTATTCTCATAATTCATATTATCTTCTCTTCATTAAATAATCTTAATTAAAAAATTGTATAAAAAATTATGAAATGTTAAATTTCGGCCTCATCCTTAAATAGTTTTAATAGAAGATAATTTTAACTAGAATTCATTTAAGAAAGTTAGAATTATGAACGAAGAACCGAATGAAATACCAGAATGGGAAAATTCAAAAATATTCGGTATAAATAAAGAACCGGCTCACTCAACTTTAATTCCATTTGAGAGTCCTGCTAGAGCATTAGGAAAATGGGAAGATTCACCTTATTTTATATCTCTTAACGGAACCTGGAAGTTCAACTGGGTAAAAAATCCTTCAGAAAGACCTGAAAATTTCTATAAAGAAGAATTTAAAGTCGATAATTGGGAAGAGATTGATGTTCCAAGCAATTGGCAGATGCGAGGATATGGAATACCCATTTACACTGATGTGAATTACCCTTATAGCATTAATACTCAAATTATTCCAAAAATTGACCATAACTACAATCCCGTGGGCTCCTATAGAAGAAAATTTAATGTCCCTACCAATTGGAAAGGACGCGAGATTTTTATCCACTTTGGGGGTGTTAAATCTGCTTTTTACATTTGGATTAATGGGGAAAAAGTAGGTTACAGTCAGGGAAGTATGACTCCCGCAGAGTTTAATATTACGAAGTATTTAAAAAATGATAATAATATTCTTGCTGTTGAAGTCTATCGATGGTCAGACGGCTCTTATTTAGAAGATCAAGATATGTGGAGATTTAGTGGTATATTTAGAGATGTATATTTATACTCAACTCCAAAAGTCCATATTCGAGATTTTTATGTACGATGCGTGCTGGATGAAAATTACGAAAATTCAAAGCTTAAAGTTAGCGTAAAAGTCATTCATTATGGAAAAGATGAGGTTGATCAACATAACATAGAAATATCTTTAGTAGATATTGAACAACGATATGTTAATTCCGAAATCCTTATGAATGAAGCTTTATCCATCAAAACGGGTACTGAACAAGTATTAGAATTAGAAGCAAATATTAAAAATCCTAAGAAGTGGACGGCAGAAACACCTAATTTATACGATTTATTTTTAATACTAAAAAATTCAGAAGGTCAAATAACTGAAGTAGAAAATTGTAAATTTGGATTTAGGAAGATCGAGCTTAGTGATCAAGGCAGTTTTCTTGTAAATGGAGAATCCATTATTTTCAAGGGAGTTAATAGACATGAACACGATCCAGACAATGGTAGAGCTATATCATATGACCGGATGGTTGAGGATATCATAATTATGAAACAAAATAATATTAACGCTATTCGTACAAGTCATTATCCTAACCATACAAAATGGTACGATTTATGTGATGAATTTGGGATTTATGTGTTAGATGAATGTAATTTGGAATCTCATGGTCTTCGTGACATAATACCCGGGAGCGATCCAAACTGGACAGATGCATGCGTGGACCGGATGATAAGCATGGTCGAACGCGATAAGAATCATCCTAGTATTGTAATGTGGTCTTTAGGAAACGAAGCTGGAATGGGTGAAAATTTTAAAATCATGAAAAAAGAAACCCTTAAATTAGATTCAACTAGACCAATCCATTATGAAGGGGATTATAAACAAGAAATTTCGGATGTTATTAGTAGTATGTATTTTTCGCCAAAACAACTTGAAAGAAATTTGAAGCGAAACACGGCTGGAACTCCGGGAAGAATGGTTAAACTAAGTAGTCCAAGACCCTATATTTTATGTGAATATGCCCATGCAATGGGTAACAGTTTAGGCAATTTTCAAGAATTTATGGATGTGTTTGAAAAATACCCGAATGCCATAGGAGGATTTATTTGGGATTTTATAGATCAGGGATTAAGGAAAGTTTCAGATAAAGGAGAAGAGTTCTGGGCGTATGGAGGGGATTACGGAGATGAACCAAATGATAAAAATTTTTGCATCAATGGTATAGTGTTGCCAGATCGCAAACCCAATCCCTCATTATTCGAGGTTAAAAAAGTTTATCAAAACATTAAATTTTACCCTGTAAGCTTAGTGGAAGGAAAACTAGTAATCCATAATAAATTCAATTTTATCTCCTTAGATGACTTCATAACTAAATGGGAATTAACTGCAAATGGTAAGGTCATACAACAGGGACTTATTGATAGTCTGAATATTGGCCCTAGTGAGAAAAAGGAACTTATGGTACCTTTTCGTGAGCCTAACCTCGAACCTAATACTGAATATCACCTCAAAATGATCATGTCTTTAGGTAAGAATAAGCTATGGGCCGAAAAAGGTCATGCAATAGCATGGGATCAATTCAAAATACCATACAATACATTAAAAGAAAGCTCTAGTCTACAAGAATTACCAGAGATAGCATTAGATAATTTAAAAGAGTCTTATGTAATTAAAGGAGATGATTTTAAAATAAGAATTGGTAAAGAAACTGGTGTTTTAGAAACTTACATATATAGGAACATAGAGCTATTAAATACGCCATTAATCCCTAATTTTTGGAGAGCTCCTACAGATAACGATCTAGGATTGATAGATTTTTCTGAACAGTCATTTCCTAGTTTTGATTTTAGTTGGAAAGACACAAGTAAAAAAAGAACTGTAAAAGATATTACTTTTGAGAAGGTTAATCCTAACATCATCAGAGTTTTTGTGCTTTTTGCTATTGATAATTCAAAAGAAGATATGGCACTTACATATACAATATATGGTGACGGAAATATAGTTATCAAGAATTCTATTAAACCTTCGATAAATATGGCGCGATTGGGTATGCAATTGACAATTCAGAATGAATTTAATCAATTAACATGGTTTGGGAGAGGTCCTCATGAAACTATGCTGGACCGCAAGACAGGCGGGGCTATAGGGATATATTCAGGAAAGGTTGATGAATTGGTTCATAATTATATAAGACCACAGGAAAATGGTAATAGAACGGACATAAGGTGGGCTGCATTAACAAACAAAGAAAGTGTAGGGCTATTCGTTTCTGATATAGGGGGAACATATCTGAGTATAAGTGCGTGGCCATATTCTTTAGAAGATTTAGAACTCGCGAAGCATACGTACGATTTACCTAAACGCGAGTTTATCACTTTTAATATTGATTACAAGCAACAAGGAGTGGGGGGAGATATGCCAGCATTGGCTTCGCTTCATAAAAAATATATATTAAAGAGTAATGAGGAATATTCTTATACTTTCAGAATCAGAGGTTATTCAAAAGATAAAGGAGATTTTAATTCTCTTTTTAAAAGAATTCCTCCTTTAGAGTAGAGCGTATTTCTTCAATTTGTAAATTTTTTTATTTCTTTTGGTTTTCCTCCATCGTGTGCAGATTGAGAGGCTTGAATCCCAGACAAGCAGAAGTTAGCCGCTATTCTAGCGTGTATTGATGCATTTTTTCCTTGTTTTATTGCTTGTAACCAGTCTTCTAGAATACGGGCATTAGCACCATAATATAATCCTTCTACTTGGGGAACTACGCTAGATAAAGACTCCTGATCAATTTTTCTAGTTTCTCCTTTCCTACGTTGAGCCTTATTAATTTTGTGCCCATCAGTTATAAATAACCGCCCGGGTTTACCAATTTGATAACATTCATAGGTACCAGTACGACCCACTACTTGAATTGAAATTCTGGAAGGTTCTCGAGCAAAAACATAAGCGTTAGCGCATTTAGCGATAGCACTAGTTTCAGTTCGAAATAGCGCAACTTGGAAAGCTTTTGCAGGTTTGCATATCGGATCTCCTTGATACCCTCCAATATCATTAGCGAAGCTCGTGACTTCAATAAAAGGCATTGGATTCTTAAGTCCTCCCAGTGCAACCTGAGCGGGACCAATCGAGTGGGCATACATCATTGGATCAAATAATTGATACCAAGAGTCAACACGAGGAGTATCGACATCTCCAAAACCCCGGTCTCTCCATCGATAGGTAACATCATGAAGATATTCTGATTCTGCATAAACGGGTTCACCAATTTTACCAGTCGATACGAGGTGAGCTGCATATATTACTTCAGGAAAGAAGCAATAATTCTCTCCAAGTTGATATACTTTACCTGAAGTGTCCTCAGCGTCAATAATCTTATTAATATCATCCTTGCGAATAGCCATTGGTATCTCAGAAAAAACATGCAGATCAGATTCTAATGCAGTAACAGCCTGTTCCGCATGATACTGAGGCGGACTAGATATAATAATTGCGTCAAGTTCTTTAGTATCTAATAGGTCCTCAAAAGTTTCTGCCGTTTTAAATCCCTCAATTTTTTTTAACATTTCAATAGCTTTTGGATCTGGATCAAAACCGGCAACCAATTTTGTTCGCCCCTTTAGTAATGGGTGATTGTCTATTTCTGCTAGAAGGCCAATTGAGTGAAGACCAAAACCTACCATCCCAAGATTTAATAGCTTTCCCATAATTTTAGATAATTCACAAAATTATTAATAGTTAAGTGTAATTGACAAATTTGTAGATTATAATTTCAGTGGGTTTAATTTTTGCGAGAGATTTCATAATTTATGGATAAAAAAATCGTATTAATTGGTGCTGGTAGTGCCGCCTTTGGACCGCCAACATTTGTTGATTTGAACTTAAGCAAAGTGTTAGCGGGTTCTACAATTACGCTTGTCGACATAGATACAGAAAAATTGCATATGGTATATGAGGTATTATCCGAAGATAATAAAAAAATGGGTAATAAATTCAATATTGAATGTACATCAAATAGAGAAAAAGCTCTAAAAGGGGCAGATTTTGTTATTAATTCTACTGAAAATGGAGATCGATTTGAGTTACGTTGGCAAGATAACACAATCCCTAGAAGACATGGGTCAACAGAAAGAATGGGCGAAAATGGTGGTCCTGGAGGTTTTTTCCATAGCGCTCGCCAAATTCCTGCGATAATTAAGATTGCCAAGGATGTTGCGAGAATAAGTCCTGACGCATTTTTTATTAATTATAGTAATCCTATTTCGCGTATATGCTTAGCTTTAAAAAGAGTACTACCTAATCTTAAAATGTTTGGACTCTGTCATCAAATTGGTCTTCTTACACCTCCTCATTTATCAAAGATACTAAATAAAGAAAGAAGTGATTTTCAGGTAATTACTGGAGGTCTTAACCATTTTGCGTTTTTGATGGGGTTAAAAGATGTAAACACTCGAGATGATTTACTGCCTGTTTTTAATGCAAACTGTCAAAATTATTTTCAAGACAAGTGGGATCGATTCCACTATGCAGGTTTAACCTTCGAGGTCTACAAAAGATTTGGTTGGTTTCCGTATGTAGGTGATAACCATATATGCGAGTATTTACAATTTGGTTCCCATTATACAACAGCACAAGATTTAACAGATTGGATTACTAGAATGGAACTGGGGAAGAAAGCTATAAATTTTCAACTAAAGTGGTATTATAAGAGATTAAAGAGGGGTAAGTATCCTGAAAAGAGTATGCTTATTAGAGACCCTTCTGGTGAAAGAGCAATTCCCATTATCGAAGCAATTATAGAAGATAGTAATTCGTACGAAATAGCAGTAAACATTCCTAATGATGGGATTATTGAAAATCTCCCTCAAGATTTAGTGATTGAATGTTCCGGAACAGTAAATAAAGATGGCATTCAAGGAGTTAAATTAGGGAACATTCCTAAGAATATTGCAGCTATCTTACGTATAGAAGCTTCTATCCAAGATTTATGTGTTGAAGCTATATTAAAAGAATCTAAAAGTCTTGCAATCGATTGCCTTGCTATGGATGTTAATTGTGGGAGTTTTTGTATGGCTGAAGCAATATTTGATGAGATGATGGAAGTACAAAAAAAATATTTACCTAATTTTAAATAATTTTTATATTAAGCCATCTTTAAAGTTATTCAAGGTGGAACACATTTTGAAGCGACTTTTAGGGTTTGATATTGGAGCCAGTTCAGGAAGAGCTATTGTAGGGACACTAAATGATAACAAACTTGCTTTAGATGAAATTTATCGGTTTCCTAATAGCGGGATTAGAAAAGGTGACTCCTTTCTTTGGGACATTTTCGGTATCTATACTGAAATATCAAATGGGCTCAAAAAGTATGTATCCAAATATGGAAACCACGTCGATGGTATAGGCATAGATACATGGGGTGTAGATTTTATCTTGTTGGATAAATACAACGAACCTGTTGGTCCAAGCCATCATTATAGAGATTCGAGAACTAAAGGAATGCTTAAATTTATGTTTGAGAAGGTGTCTAAAGAGGAGATATTTAATGAGACAGGTATACAATTTATGGAGCTCAATAGTTCTACACAGTTATATTCTCTTATCCATAACAATTCTTCACAATTAACCATATCTGAAACATTTCTAATGATACCCGATTATTTAAATTATTTATTATGCGGCAAAAAGTGTTCAGAGTACTCAATTGCTACAACAACTCAATTATTCAATCCAAAGACTTTAGATTGGTCTCAAAAGTTAATTGAAAAGTTAGGATTAGAACTTAAATTATTTCAAAAGATTATCCCCTCCGGAACAGTATTAGGAAAACTAAAAGAGGATATTGCCCAAGAAGTCGGGTTAAAAAAAGATACAAACATTATCGCTCCTGCTTGTCATGACACAGGTTCTGCAATAACAGCAGTCCCTGTTGATATGAGAAAGTATAGGAGAGGAGAATGGGCATATCTTAGTTCTGGGACATGGAGCCTTATAGGGATAGAATTAAATAAACCCATAATAAACGCTAAATCACTTGAGTTTAACTTTACGAACGAGGGTGGAGTTGAAAATACTATTAGATTTTTAAAAAATGTAACTGGATTGTGGATTATTCAAGAATGTAAAAAAGAATGGGAGAACCAAGGTTTATATCATAATTGGGAGCATATTATATCTAGTGCTGAGGGAGCTAAACCGTTTCAATGTTTCATAAATCCTGACGATGCTCTCTTCCATAATCCTCCAGACATGATCAAAGCGATACATGATTATTGTGAAAAGAGTAATCAAATTCCACCAAATACAATAGGTGATATTTCAAGGGTAATTTTCGAAGGTCTTGCATTTAGATATAAACAAGTAATTGAATTAATGGAAAAAATTACAGATAAAAAAGTTGAAATTTTATTTATAATTGGTGGAGGATCTACTAACCATCTACTGAATCAATTTACAGCTAATTCTCTAAATATTCCTATTAAAGCAGGACCAGTCGAGGCCACCGCTATTGGTAATATTTTGATGCAAGCAAAGGCAGTAGGACTAATAAACCGTCTTGATGAACTAAGAAATATTGTGATACAATCGTTTACAATTATAGATTATTATCCTGAAGATGTAGAGAGTTGGATGAATGGATATGAAGAATTTTTAAAATTTACAAGGTGAGTTTAATCGAATAAGCTTAAATTTAATTCTAAGTATAAAAAAAAAGATATTTGTTAATTTATTCAAGTCTTTCTCGTTTTTCCGTATGGAGGCTTTGGAGTTTTTCTCTCAATTGGTCTAACTTCTCTCCATGTATCGGATAGAAGAACATAAAAATTAGACCAATGGCACTTACTATTGCGGGAACCAAAAACATTAGTATTTTAATACCAAGCAATGCAGAATCTGTTTGTAGATCAGAATTTTGTATGTATCCAAAAATACCAAGGATAAACGTTGCGACGATTGGACCAATACTTTGAGAAGGTTTATGGATTAAAGCATCCATACCTATGAACATGCCCTCTCTTCTTGATCCATTTCTCAACTCATCCTCATCTATAGATAGGTATAATATTGGTGTATTAAATACAGTATACCCTCCCAGAAATGTTCGTATTGCTAGGCCAAACACCACTATTATAGGAGCGTCTGTAAAGACTACGAGTGCAAATAAGATGAAAGTAAATATGACTTTCAAGACTCCAAACCTTAGTAATATCTTACGCATCCCCCACTTTGGTCTTAATTTCATGCAAAGAATGTTAGAACCGTATCCAATAAAGAAAAAAATCGCAAAATAGTATAATAGCCCACCTTCACCTAAAACCAATAAATAAACAAAAAGATAACTTAAACCAATCGAACCGAGAAATGCATCGCAGAAGATATAACCCATATAAGTTAAGAATGACTTTAGCCTTAGAGTTTCTTTTACTGCTTTAATTAATGGAAGACCCTCATCTTTTTGAAATTCGGGTTTTTCTTGGCATAGAGAAGCAGTGATGATCAATAAGATTGTAGATACAATAGCAACAATAAGCATTAAGAATATAAATTCCGATGAAGTTGGATCCATAACTCCTACAATTATGAACATTGGAATTACAAAGACAGCACCAACTATAGTGGCAAGTAAATTTGCTTTATTCCTTTCGTCCAAATCAGATGTCATTTCGGGCATTAATGCCATCCATACTAGAACAACCAATGTAAAAAAAGTATCAAATAAACAAACGCTTATAATAAAGTGAATAAATATTATTATTTGATTGTCGAAACTCCAAGGAAACCAGACGATCATAAATGTTAACGCCCAAATGGGAGCACCATATTTGATGTAAATAGTCCTTCTACTCCCCCATTTTTTAGGATTTGTTCGATCTGACATCTGACCGAGTAAAGGGTCATTCAAAGCATTTACTACTAAATATATTACTTGTCCGATAACAAAAAGAGTTGGGTTTAATTGTAGTTTGTCGAAAAAGAGCTCAATATATTTTAATCCAAATATAAATACTAGTAGTCCATTAGGAATGGCTCCTAAAGCATAGCCCCATAAATTTCTTGAACTAAGTTGTTTTTTATTTTGACTTTCCATAAAATTCCATCCTTTTTTCTAAATTTTAATGTGAATAAAGATAGATTAGTTGAAATATATAAAGTTAATTCATCAGCTTTAAAAATTTCCAAAATTGATTAATACTATCGTTAATTTTTGCTAAGAAATGGTTAAAATAGGGACTATTAAAGCTAAAGCTAAATCCAAGTAACATTGCTTGTAAAGAATAGAACAAAATAATATGAAGAAAAAAGCTTACTCTATTTCAAAGGTATAAAAACCAGAACCAAGGGTAAAAACTAAGCAATTTTCATTTTGATTCGATAGTATAATGTCTTCACTCAATACTTTACCTTCCTTCCAAATAATTTTAGCATTTTCTTTGACTTGTTTGCTTGAATTATTAATTGGTATCCAAGATTCAGCTCTCATCCCTACTGGAATGGTTAAAGATACTTTTAAAGAATTACTTAACTTTTCCCAGGAACAAGAAAGAATACCCCTACAAGTTTTTATTGTTGATCGTGCATAATACATATCATCAGGGATAAAAGGCTTAATTTTTATTGATCCCCAACCTGGAGATTCACATCTAATTCCAGTTAGAGTTTTATAAAACCAAGTATCGACTGAACCGAGCATAATATGATTATGTGAATTCATTCCGCCTCCTTCTAGTTTTTCCCAGCGTTCCCATAATGTGGTAGCTCCCTCTTTAATCATATATCCATAACTTGGAAAACTTTCTTGAGTTATCATCTTGTATGCTACTTCTGGATAATCATTATCAGATAAAACATCAAATAGATACCTCGTTCCTACGATTCCAGTATCTAGATGGTAATCGTGATCTTCTATAATGGCGTTAATTAAAGTCGATATTACTTTCTTTTTCTTTTTATCAGGAACCATGTTTAAAAAGAGAGGTAAAACATTCGATGTTTGGCTCACTGATCGATCTACTGGAGAGAGTTTTGTTGTTTCATAATAAACCTTGAGAAATTTTTTATTGAAGGCGGTTTTAATCTCCTCAGATTTATTTTTAAAAAATACTTTTTCTTCGTTTTTTCCAAGTATTTCTGCAATTTTTGAGAAGTAAAAAACATCATGATAAAAATACCAAGAAGAAGTGAATTCTAATGGCGTTTTTCTTGATACTATAGAACATGGTGGACACCAATCACCAAATTTTCCCATTAGAAACAGGTTATCTTCAGATTTTGAGACAAGAAATTCGATATAATTCTTCATTCCTTCATAATTTTCTTCAAGAACACGAAAATCGTTATAATACCAATATAAGTACCATGCAATTGTTATGTAAGCGCTCCCCCATGCAGGATCTGCAGGGTATAATTTCCAGTAAGGCGGAACAACATCGGAAATACTTCCGTCTTCCTTTTGACATTCTCTAATATCTCTTAAATATTTAGTGAAAAATCGAGCCATATCAAAGTTTAAAATTGCTTCTTCTGTAGCGAGTTGAGCATCCCCCATCCATCCCTGGCGCTCATCCCTTTGAGGACAATCAGTAGGAATACTCATTAAGTTACTTAATTGACCCCATATAATATTTGAATGTATTTGATTAATAAGGGTGTTAGAACAGTAAAAATCCCCCACTTTTGGAACATTCGAATGAAAGAATAATCCCTCGAAATTATTCAAAGATGGAACTCCCGGAAAACCCGTGATCTCGACATATCGAAACCCATGATATGTAAAATGTGGTATATAACATTCCTCTCCCTCTCCTTTTAAGATATATACATCAGTTACTGGTGCATTTCCATTTGTAGCAGTATTGAGAGTACCATCTTTAAACAATATTTCAGAAAATCTTAATTTTACTTCTGAACCGCGAGGACCACTAGTTTTCAATTTCACAAAACCAGTAAAGTTCTGTTTAAAGTCAATGATATACATACCCGGTTTAGGACTATAAATCTCTCGAGGTTCTATACTCTTAGTAATTTGGATAGGTTGCATCATCTGTGAAGATAAATTATGTCCATCTACCATAGCTGCATTTTTCCATTCCTTATCATCAAATTTAGATTTATTCCATCCTGGCATCTCAAGTCTGGCATCATAAATTTCACCAAAATAAATTCCATTCTCTTTAATAGGTCCAATAGATATTTTCCATGAATCATCTGTACTAATGATTTCCTTATTACCATCAGTGTAATGAATGTTTACTTGCAGTATTAATTTGGGAAAATCATAACCAAATAGTTCAACACACCGACCATTTCCTAAAATAACACCTATAGCGTTCTCTTCTTGTAAAAGTTCTGATACATCATAAGTTGAATACAAAGCTAATTTATTATAATCAGTTTGTGCCGGTTCAAGAATTCGATCTCCAATTTTTTTTCCATTTATGTGTAATTCATAATAACCTAAACCACAAATGTATACTTTCGCAGATTTAATTTGTTTTAAAGTAGAAAATTCCTTTCTTAAATAAAGTGCATGTACTTCTTTAATTCGTCCTGCTAAATTCCTTCCCCCGGATTTATATTGCCATTTCTTTCGATTCGATTTATTGATGAATTCTTCTCTACTAATCCATTGGCCTTTCCAATCAGATTCTTCAAACAAGGCAGTTTCAAATTGTTGAATATCACAATATTCGCTCTCTTTATCATTGTTATCCCACCATTTTACTCGCCAATAATATCTTTTATCGCTTTCTAAAGGCACCCCATTATAAGATACATTTACATTTGAATCCGTTTCCACTTTTCCACTGTCCCAAATATCTCCTTTTTTTTCTTCAGAGAAAAAACTATTAGAGGAGACAATTATTTGGTAAGCCGACTGATTTTGGTTTCTTTGTTCATGGGCTAATTTCCAAGAAAATCGTGGTTTTCGTACATCAATACAAATGGGACTAACGAGATATTCGCATTTTAAATCAAATGGAGGTTTTATCATACTATTATTTCAATTTAGGATTGTTAGTAGTAAATATAAATCATTATAACCGTTTATAAATTATAAATTTTTATTAGCAGGTAAAATTTTAATAATTAGAGTGTGGTTTTTTTGCTTCAAGATTTAAAAAATCTCTATGGAGTTGCAAAAGATAAGTATAAAGAATTTGGAGTTAATACTGATTTAGCTTTAAATGAGCTAAAACAAATATCCTTATCAATCCATTGTTGGCAAGGGGATGATGTAGGCGGTTTTGAGCGTCCTGAATCCGTAATTACCGGAGGGGGAATTTTATCAACGGGAAATTATCCTGGTAAAGCAAGAACCATTAAAGAGCTTCAAATGGATCTGACTAAAGCGCTATCATTAATCCCTGGCAATCAAAGAGTTAATTTACACGCTTCTTATGGAGATTTTAAACGTAAATTTATAGACAGGAACGCAATTAAACCTGAACATTTTCAAAATTGGATAGATTGGGCAAAGGAAAAGAAATTAGGATTGGATTTTAATTCTACACTTTTTTCACACCCTAAAGCTGATTCAGGTTATACCTTGAGCAGCAAATCTTCAGAAATTAGAAATTTCTGGATCGAACATGTTCAAAAGTGTCGAGAAATAAGTGCTGAGATTGGAAGGCAGTTAAATAATCCTGTAATTCACAATTTATGGATTCCTGATGGTTCTAAAGATATTCCCGTGGATAGAGCAGGGCATAGAGATTTATTGAAGAATTCATTAGATCACATTTTTAATCAGAAGTATAATCCAGAATATATGAAAGATTCTCTTGAGGGAAAATTATTTGGAATAGAGAGCGAAGCATTTGTTGTTGGGAGTCATGATTTTTATTTAAGTTACGCTGTGAAGAATAATCTCATGCTCACACTAGATACGGGTCATTTTCATCCTACTGAATCCGTTGCAGATAAAATTACGGCAATCTTACCATTCCTTGATGGAATAATGCTTCATATTAGTCGAGGTGTGAGGTGGGACAGCGATCATGTTGTCATTTTAAACGATGATTTGATGCACCTTTCTGAGGAAATAATCAGATGCAAAAACCGTGAAAAAATTTGCCTTGGATTAGATTTTTTTGATGCCTCTATAAATCGTCTCGGTGCATGGATTATAGGGGCTAGAGCAACTTTGAAAAGCCTATTAAATGCTTTATTACAACCTTTGGAGCTATTAAAGGAATATGAAGAGAATAACCAATTATTTCAAAGATTAGCATATCTCGAAGAAATTAAATCTCTTCCGTTTGGAGCTGTATGGGATTATTACTGTTACAAGTGTAACGTACCAGTTGGAAAAGATTGGATTAAAAGTGTGGAAGTATATGAACGCGAAACCTTAGTGAACAGGATATAATAATGAAAGGATTAAATAACAAAATTCTTGAAGTAGATTTAAATCACGATAAGTTTAATGAAGTACCTGTTCCTGAAGAAATTTTATTAGATTATATAGGAGGAAGAGGTTTAGGAGTAAAATTATTATCAGATAAGCTTCCAGTAAATCTTAATCCTCTAGATCCAAAAAATTTACTAATTTTTGCGACAGGTCCTTTTGGCGGAACAATAGTGCCTACTAATGGCCGTTTTTCATTAGTAACAAAATCACCTTTAACAAATGGAATATTCTATTCTAATTCAGGTGGTTCCTTCAGTGTCGTTATGAAAAGATGTGGGTATGATGGTATTTTAATTCAAGGAGCATTAAAAGAACCCGGATATCTATTAATCGAGGGTGGAAAAGAAATTGTTATTAAAGAAGCTTCAAGATTATGGGGGTGTGACACTGAAAAGACTTTTGAAGAATTAAAAAAGCTCGAAGGTAATAGAATTAATTCATTGATGATTGGACCTGCAGGTGAGAACTTAATAAAAATTGCTGCAATAATGAACGATGCGGCGAGAGCATTTGGTAGAGGTGGTGTTGGAGCTGTTATGGGTTCTAAAAACCTTAAGGCAATTGTAGTGAAAGGTGGGGATACCAAAATTGATATTGATAATCTAGATTTATTGAAGAAATATGTGAAAGTCGCCCAAGATAAGATAAAAGTTGTTCCTATTACCCGTTCTTCTTTACCTCTGTTTGGAACTTCAGCTTTGGTTAATGTGATTAATATACTAGGTATGTTTCCAATAAATAATTTTCAAAAGGGTTTTGATGAGAGAGCTACTCAAGTTAGCGGTGAGGAAATAAATAAAAAATTAACCCAAGAACACGAGGGTTGTTATGCCTGTCCTATAAGATGTGGCAGATTAACAAGAGCAGGTGATATGAAAGGTAAAGGTCCTGAATATGAATCTGTTTGGGCTCTTGGACCTAATCTTGGTATATACGATTTAATCACGGTTACTCAAGCAAACTATTTATGCAATAAGTATGGAATTGATACAATATCTTGTGGTGGAAGTATTGCTTGTGCCATGGAGTTGCAGGAAATGGGGCTCCTAAAAGATTCTTCTCTTCAATTTGGAAATAGTAATATCCTAAAAGAATTAGTGAAAAAAATTGCTTTAAAAGAGGATATTGGAGCTCAAATTAGTGAGGGCTCAAGATTACTTTCTAAAAGCTACAACTCTGAAGAAGTTGCTATGCAGGTAAAAGGATTAGAACTGCCTGCATATGATCCAAGGGGGGCTATTGGACATGCGCTGGGTTACGCTACATCAAATAGAGGAGGATGTCACCTAACTGGATACATGGCTTCTTTAGAAATTTTTGCAGCACCAAAAAAAATTGATAGATTTACGATGGCAGGAAAACCTGATTTACTGGTTTTAAAACAGAATCAAAAAGCCATAGAAGACAGTCTAGTAATATGTGCTTTTGCGGGTTGGGCTCTAGGACTTGATTATTATGCTCGGTTTATGAAAGCTATTACAGGAATTGATTATGATGTGGTAAAACTTCTTGAAATAGGGGAAAGAATATATAATTTAGAAAGGATTTTTAATATTAAAGAAGGATTAAGTAAAAAAGACGATATTTTACCACCAAGATTTATAAGTGAACCCCTTAAGGAAGGAGTTTCCAAAGGACATGTTGTACCATTAGAAAAAATGTTAGAACAGTACTATTATGTACGAGGGTGGGATATTAACGGATTTCCAGAACCAGAATTATTAAAAAAACTTGGTATTAAACATATTTAATTAAAAAAATGTTGAAATTTATGATTGTTGAAGAATCAATATATAATATTTTCAAAAAAGTTGGGAAGCATTTAGTTAGGCATGGCTATAATACATCTCATTCAGGGAATATCTCCATTCGAAGTGGAGGTAAGATAATTATTAAAAGAAGGGCTGCTATGTTAGGGGATTTACAACTTGAAGATTTAGTAGTGAGTAATTTAAAAGAGGAAGACTCAAGTTCACTCATCGCTAGTACAGAACTTGGAGTTCACCGAGCGATCTATTTAGAAACTGATGCAATGGCAGTCATACATGCTCATAATCCATATTGTGTCGCATTATCTTTAATTGAGGATGAAATAACATGTATAGATGCCGAAGGTTTTGCCTTGTATAAAAAAATCCCAATTATTGATGTTGAAATACCTGCTGGGGCATATTATACATCAATAGAAGTACCAAAAATGCTTAAAAATTACCCATTTGTTGTAGTAAGAGGTCATGGATTATTTGCTAAAGGAATGACATTAGAAGACGCATTACAGTATGTTACTGGAGCAGAACAATCAGCATATATAAGATATCTTACTTTAATGACTGGAAAACCTTTAAAAAGGGATTTTTCAAAAGAAAAAGATTTCTCAATTTGGTAATTATAATAACACTTGTTATATTGTTTTAGTAAAGACCCATAAAAAAATTCAATTTAAGACGGGAAAATAAAAATGAAAAAACTAAGCCTAATTGAGCAACTAGGTTTTGAAACCACTGATAAAGTGGTTATTTTTCACATTGACGATGTAGGGTTTTCTCACTCTTCAAATCTAGCTACTTTTGAATGTTTGGATTTCGGTGTCGCTAGTTGCGGATCAGTAATAGTCCCTGCACCTTGGTTTTTAGAAACCGCATCAATATGTAAAAAGAAACCTTCTTATGATATGGGTGTGCATTTAACTCTCACATGTGAATATGATCTTTATAGATGGCGGGCATTGAGTAGTGTAGATCCTAAAACAGGGTTACTTGACTCAGAACGATCCTTGTGGCGCACTGCTGAGGAGGCTATTGCTAATATAAATCCTCAAGCAGCAGAAATAGAAATGCGTACTCAAGTTCAAACAGCGCTTGATAGTGGTATTGATGTCACACATATAGACACTCATATGGGAACTGTCATGGATCCTAAATTTCTTCCTTCCTATTTGAAGATAGCTCGAGAATTTAAAGTTGCTGCTTTTTTACCTCGAGTCTCTAGGGAAGAGCTTGAAGCCGCAGGTTTTGGAAATGTAATTGATGTTTACTTAAAAATGTTTGAGAAATTAGAAGAAAGTGGTACTCCTATTCTCGATTACATGATTATCGATACGATGGGAGATAGTCCAAATAAAACAGATTACTATTGTAAAAGATTTAGCGAGATTAAACCAGGCATCACACATTTTTTGTTTCACGCTGCGAAAATGAGCACAGAATTAAACGCAATAGTCCCTGAAACTGCAAAATGGCGAGATCTCGATTATCAGGCATTTATAAATCCAAAAATTAAAGAATGTGTTGAAAAGTATAACTTAAAGATAATCGGGTATAGAAAAATCCGCGACATTGTTAGAAAAAAATCATAAAAAGTAAAGATACAATTCTAAAAATTATTTCTATGCTTTTTTTTTAATTATAATTTACCCAAATAGGAGAAGTCCAACCTCTTTCCCCATCGAATTGGGTTGCTCGAATGTAATAATATGCATTATCACCCTTCTTCAGAATAGTATCTTCGTATCCAAACTTGATACGATCGTTTGTAGGGACTCTAATTGCAACAACCTCGCCATTTTTTATGAGTTCTACGCTTTCCAGCTTACCTGTTCCACACACAGTCGCAATTATTAATGGACACTTAGAAACATCTATTTTTTGCCCCATTAAGGCAGAATCTATCTTAATTTTCATCCATATTCTTTCTCCAGTTGTAGCGTAACACTTTTTATGGTTAATACTCCGAATTATTTCTTTAGAAGTTAGCTTGTCCGAAAATACAGCTGCAATTCCAGGTCGATACCTTAATATTGGAACTAAATTTTTCATCTTATATTGTCTAATTGGGCATCCAGGATGAGAATAATGGTCATCACCACCGCCAATAAACCCGAGTTTAAAACCATTATTTAACGCCCAATTCACGCTACCCTTGTTTTTGTTGTTAACTAAGGGTCTATAATTCCCATTCATTAATTCGCTTGAACCGTGTGAGGAATAAATCTCTACTACTTTTTCTATATTATCATTTACTTCTGTCCATGACGTACCCATTACAAAACTTATTGGAGTATGGGAAATAATGGCACATTCTACGTCTTTTAGTGCTCCATATAACTGATGTTGAAAACAACCATTTTCTGTAGTATAGTCAATTAAGGGCGCTTCCTCGGCGTGTTCAATAGGAAATAATATTACCTTGTCTGAGATTGATTCGTAAGGACTCTGTGTTTTTGTAGCAATGGTAACATAATAATTCCGTCCCGACCATTCATATCCGGGGATAGCTGTAAATTCATTGTCGCTCCAGTCTTTACATAATCTAATTAAAGAAGCCCAAACCGTTTCATCGTATGGATAAAAAATATTTGTTCGACCCTCCATAAACTCATTATTTCTTTGGTTTAGGTGGTCCCCTAAAGCAGCAAAATCATGAAGGACAACATTCTTTGCATAATGGAAAGCATCTCTTCCCGTTCCAATGCCATCTGAGAACTCTCGAGTATGGATATGAGTATCACCCCAAAAAAGTTGACAATCATAATCATCGTCCCAAACTATTGGATTCGAAATGCCATTAATTTCTCCATAATTAACGAGCAATTTTCCGATGTCTGACTTCAATTCAGGAAACACAGGATATTGTGTATAGCCTGTATTGTATTGTAATAATGTAGAGGTTTTTGTTTTTTCATTTCTACTTTCCTTAAATGCTAATGATTGAGTGAGTTTAACGTAACCATTTTTTAATTTAGCATATTTAGGAAATTCTAAACATTGATCACCTGAAATCCTGACTTCCTCGTTAAAGCTATTGTTTTTATTTCCGAATTTATCTAAAGCTACAATTTCGATATCAACTGGTTTTTGATGGTAAATTGTAGGAATTTTTACTAAGAAAAAACTGATTTTATCTGAAATCATAGAGATATACTTAATCCCTACGCGGGTATAGAATTTCTCTTTAGGGAGTTTTATATCTATAGCTGAATAAACTTTATCCAGATAAGCCATTTCACCAGCAGTATTAACCAAGTTTGATACATTATATTTAAATTCAATAATTTCACCAGGTTTCATTTCATCTTGTAAGACATAAGCTAACATTAAGCTAGAATTTGTTTTTTTTATTTTACCCATTACAGAAGAAGAAATTGAGCAGAAATCATTTTTAATATTGATAGGCTCCCAACCATAAGGTATTACGAATCTAAATTGGGTACGACGGGGATATTCTATCTTAGAAATAAATGTGATTTTTATTGAAGCTTTACTGTTAACGATAATTTCGTTATTGATATCAAATTTAATATCATTTACATCATTTAATCTTTCCCTATAATCAAAATAACCTCTACCGTTATCGTTTGAATCCATATTCATATCACTTATTTAAAATTTCTTTTTTAGGATAAAGAACTCCTTTTTGGTTCTTTAAATATTGTAAAAAATCCAATTAATCTTTTAAAAAAATTAGGTTGATATTCCTGCTTCTGTGCATGATAAACTCCAAGCAAATCTAATCGTGTATGAAGGTATTCAAGGCGAGTTTGAAACGACTTAAAGCTTCTTTGTTCTTTAGGAATCCAACCAGTCTCCGCAAACGCAATTAGTCGTGGAAAAGTTTGCCAATCCAATTCACGAATATTCCTAACCCATTCTGTCCACATGGTTGCCTCGATTCCTAAAACATTATTGTGGTATTCCTTTTGCAACTTCTTAGGGACTGGTTCGTATTGATAGGCTTTGCCCAGAGAAGTGAATTTATATGAATAATCAAGATATGCAGAACCAAATTTAGAGAAAACAACATTTCCTCCTTTTCTTAAATGGTTATTAATAATCTTCTTACCAAAAATCCAATAATGTCCAATAATATCATTAGTTGACTTATTATCTAGTATTTGATTCCATCCCATAAGCCTACGGTTATGAGCGGAGAGAAATTTCTTTATTCGTTTCGTAAAATACTTTTGGAGTTCTTTTTCGGTTTCTAAATGTTCTAATTTCATTCTATCTTGGCATTCCTGACATTTTTCCCATCTTTTTTTAGGAACTTCGTCCCCACCTATATGAATAATATCAGAAGGAAACAGCTGTACGATCTCATCCAAAATATTTTGTAGGAATTCAAAAGTTTCTTCTTTACCAACGCAATATACATCTTTCTTTATACCAAAGGTAGTAGATACTTCAAATGGACCTCCTGTACAGCTAAATTCGGGGTAAGCTGCTAATGCTGCTTTTGAATGACCAGGCATATCAATTTCTGGAATAATTTTAATAAAGAGTTTATCAGCATAAGAAATTATTTCTTGTATTTCTTCCTGAGTATAATAACCTTCATGAGGGGTGGCATCCATTTTTTTACTAAGAAAACCACCAATTTGCGTTTTTTTTCTCCTTGATCCAACTTCGGTAAGACGCGGATATTTCTTTATTTCAATTCTCCACCCTTGATCCTCTGTCAAATGCCAATGAAATACATTCATCTTGAAAAGTGCCATTAAATCGAGTATATGTTTTACAGCTTCTTTTCCCAGAAAATGTCTACCTTCATCAAGCATGTACCCTCTCCAAGAAAAACGGGGATTATCTTTAATATCAACAGAAGGAATAATCCATTCGATACCGGACTTTTCACTTTTGTTTTCTATCTCTATCGGAAGTAATTGACGAATAGTTTGAATTCCATAGAAAATCCCAACGGGTTTAGGCGCTGATAATACGATTCTCTCTTGATTTATCTTAAGAGAATATCCTTCTTCAGCTAAATCACTTAATTTTTCGTTAAGTATTAAGTAGAGAGTATTAGATTTGGTTAAATCCGATTTAAGTTCAGCTATTTCCAAGTTAAAACCTGTTGCAGGTAATAATAAATCGGTAAAATACTTGACAACTTCAGTTAATTTCGGATCTGCCTGAACTACAGTTTGCTCGTTAATATTGAAATTTCCCTCTCCTAAAATCATATTGACTGGGTTAGGAATGATAATAATTTTATCTTCTAACATCATCAGTGTATTATTAATTCATTTTAAATATAACTAATTGATTAGGATGCTTGTTTTAAGAGAGCAGAAATGTAATCCCATTTCCGGTTTATCTTTTCGGCAGTTCGCAACCGGTTAAATATCTTATATTCAAAAGCACCAATTAGATTATATAAACCTTTTACTTCCTTATAGACTGCGTAATTTTCGAAGAGAGTGGTATAGTCTTCAATTTTTTCAGAGCTCCACACATTTTCCCCTTCTTTCATTTTCTTTGCTATATTTTTAACCCAGAATTGTGCCATTTCCATGGAATAATATAGTCCTGACGAACCAAAAGGATTAACGAACCCTGCGCTATCTCCAATAAGAACTACACCAGGATATGGAACAAAATTTTTTACCATTCGAGCGTTTGGTAGGTATGTTACTTCTTCGTAATCAATTCTAGCTCCTTTAAAGAACTCATTAAATCCCGGATAACTTTTTTTTAAATTGCCCCAAACCATCAAAATTTCCTCGTTAGTAGGTATTTTAACGGTTTTCATTTGGGGAACTTGTGCCATTCTTAGCATTAAACCCACTTCTACTCTTTTATCTTCTAGCGGAAATATATATGCAACACACGGAGGAAAATCAGGAGAGTAGTCTAAATCACCATTTCCAATAAAAAAGAAATTCAAATCGGGAGTTTCCTTAATATCTATATTTGCTTCGCTAATTAAGCATTTAACTATAGGGCAGTTGATTTCTTCGTCATAAGGCACTCCATAATGTCTACCGATTACACCTGAATATCCACTGCAATCAATAATTGCCTTTCCATAAACTTCGTTAATATTAATGGATTTATCCTGATATTTAACGCCAGCACAAAACCCATTTTTTTCTATGGGTTCTATAACTTCACATTCTAATAAAATCTCGACTCCGACCTCGTTTGCTCTTTCTACGAATCTATCGATAAATGTTCGCCATTCGAAAAAATAGTGAGGATACTCACGGAAAGTAGTTGTTATTTGTTGATTTCCAGGAGAATGCCAAACTCTCCCTCCCTTGGATTTAATTCCTATCGAAGGTAAATAATCTTTTCCTAGGATATCATCGACAATATCATAATGTCCCATACCTTCGCCACGAGGTTTTGGTCCAGCTTGTCCTCCTTTTTCTAAGATTATTACTTTAAATCCCTGTCTAGCAGCCACAATACCTGCAGTTAAGCCAGCTGGTCCAGCTCCAACAATTACAAAATCAAAATTCCTTGAATTATTTGATGCCATAGATTGAATTAAGAATGAGGAAAATTAATTATTTTTGGTGTTAACCCATTAATTGCGATAGTGTTCGATATAACTAATAAGCCCATAGGAAATCATTTTTAATGTTTTAGCCATTAAGAATTATAATTAATCTAAAAAAACTTAATAATTCCTATGTTTGATGTCGTAATATCTGGAGCAGGCCCCGCAGGTTCGAGATGCGCTCAAATTCTTGCTGAAAAGGGATTTGAAGTCGCTTTACTTGAAAAGGATGTTAACTGGAGAAAACCGTGTGGAGGTGCTGTAAGCTCGAGAATCTTCAATTATTACCCCCAATTGCGAAAATTAAATTATGCTCCAATCACGGGAATAACCATGTATTCTGGTGATTACCATGAATTATCTTATTCTTGGAAAAATATTAGAGATTATTCGATAAATGTCGATCGCTTGGAATTTGATAACTTTATAAGAGCAATTGCTGTAGACGCAGGAGCTCATCTATTTGATAAAAACCTTTCTGTTGACTTTTTTACAAAAAATAATCGTAGGATTGGAATTAAAACAAAAATTCCCTCGGGAACAAAAGAATATTCGGGGAAAATTTTAATTGTCGCAGACGGTATGAGTTCAAAATTAGCCCTTAAATCTGGTTTGAAAGGAAAATGGAAAATTGATGAGATAGGATTATGTAAATGTGCTATCATGGAAGGAGAAAATTCTTTAGATAAGCAATCCATATCTCTGTTTTTTCGCGCTTATAAGGGATATGGCTGGATATTTCCTATTGATAATAAGCGTTTTAACATAGGGTGTGGCACTTGGCTAGACGAAAATTTAAACACAAACTTAAATCGAGCGTTTAAAGAGTTTTTGAATGATCCCCATATAAAGAGGTTCTTTCCTAAATCAGAATATAAAAAAATTTGGAGCGCAGCATATCCAATACCAGCTTTAGGAGTGAATGAAAAAAGCTTGTATGGAGAAAATATCATGATCATAGGCGATGCTGCTGGATTCGTTTCACCAATTAGTGGGGAAGGAATACATCCTAGCATAGTATCTGGGCAAGCAGCTGCAGAAGTTGCTATTGACGCTTTGGAAAATGATGAAATATCCACGGAGAGCTTAAAAAAGTATAAACAATATCCAAATATAAAAAAAATTATCAGAAATTTTAAGATGAAAGTTTCTATGGTTGAATTCTTATTTGAAAAAAAAGGTCAAAATCTTTCAAAAATGTTTGAATTAGCTGATAAAAATGAAAAGATTCGAGAAGAAGTCATAAATATGTTTCTATTTAATGTTCCACCATCAAAGGAATTGCTTCTAAGAATACAAAGTTGAATTTATACTTTCTTGTAAATGATTTTGTTCAGACTGTAAAATAATGTTTAAAGGATTTATTAAATTCATAAAAATAGAGCAAAATGAAAGAACTAAGGACTTTAATCCTAGATATTTATCAAATGATCCCTGCTCCATATTATGGATTGTTATCAGCAATAACAGGTTTAGGAGGAGATATTATAGCTATAGCCCTTTTTCCCGCCTATAATTTTAACCACATGATAAGTGCTTTAGGAGCAGGTCCTGGTGCGATATATTTTAATATTGGAACAATTCTATCTGGTATATTCGCCTTATTATTCTATTTATATATGATAAAAGTTATTGGAAAAGAAACCAATCATCCAAAATTACAAAAAGTTGGTCGTTTTTTCGCAATTAATTCTTGTATCTTTTTTTCATTAGTTGGTGTTTTTCCTACTTCAACAAATATGATAATTTTCGTTCTTCATGGAACTTTTGCTTTAATTAGTTGGTTGAGTGCTATTATATATTTAAGTATTTTTAGTTATTTGATATTTAAAAACAAAATTATTCCCCAATTTTTCGGATACTTAGCACTACTAACCGCGAGCATAATAATTGTGTTCTTATTAACATGGATACCTATAATAGAATGGATTATGGCATTAGGAATCACGGTTTGGATAACTCTACCCTCGGTATACATGCTCTACCGTAAGATTTAGGACCTCTTTCTATCCATCTCATTATAAATTGAGTGTATAAGAGAGTTTTAATGCGATATTTAATAAGATTAAGATAATGTCAGAATTAATTGGATACATCTTAACTCTTGATGCTCTTTTTTCTTGGGGTATTGCTTCATTAGTTTACAAATTCAGTTTGGGAAAAGTTGAATCAAAACCAAGTCTTCTTTTTAGGTTAATGTTTGTGTCGTGCTCCACTTTTGTTCTTGCTCTTTTTTTCGGTACTTTCTCGTTCATTCCCTTATTGAGTTCGAAAAACTTAATAAGCTATATAATCGCGTGTTTAATTTCAGGATTATCTGTCACAATAGGAGATTTGCTTTATTTCGCTTCCTTAGAAAAAATTGATGTCTCTCGAGCATTTCCCCTAACTCAATTAAGTTTAATCTTTGTATATCCTTTTGCGTTTATTCTTTTTGGTGAAGAATTGAAATTTTCTATATTACTCGGCGGTTCAATAATCCTTCTAAGTGCTTTTGTATTAAGTACTAAAGATAAAGAAAATGTAAATGAAAATGGTTCAGAAAAGAAAAGCCGATCTTCAGAGACAATGGTTATTGGAGTTCTACTAGCCATTGGTTCGGCATTTCTCTGGGGTCTTTCTATCGTTGCATTCAATCAAGCAAGAATTATTTCCAATGATGTATTCACCACGAATTTTGTTAGGGTTTTTTTTGGAGCAATCTTATTCGTAATTATAGGAATTTTTCAGAAAGACTTTTACTCTAGTTTCACTAAAGCTAATAGAAAGAATATTAAATATTTTATATTTATAGGAATTGCAGGAGCTTTATCCTTAGGATTAGCAGATACTTTATTTTATAAAGCAGCGGAAATAAACGGCTTAGTATTGACATCAACATTTACAGCTAATACGCCAATGATTCAACAAATTCTATCAATATTGATTTTAAAAGAGAAGTTCCGTAAGAGATTTATATTTGCTGTCGGATTAATAATTATTGGCAATTACATTATTTTATTTTTGTAATCTTAATTAATCTAAGTGAGAATTATTATGATTAGAGTTGAAATAGAATTATTAACGAATAATATCGTTTTACCTTTTCAAACTTTACGAGAAAATTACTTTTTAAATTTTCTCGAATTAAATAAATTATTTGCGTCAAAATCACTAGCTGAACATGGTTTAGGCTTTTTAATTAATGTTTATGATGTCGTAGATTTAGATGATCCTAATAATTACAAATTAATTAAAAAAATTGTGTTTGATACTGGAGGTACAAATCTTACATATTTACATAACATAGATGTTCGAGGATACCCATTATACGATGTAGATTGCATTGTATTGTCACATTGGCATTATGATCATTCTGGGGGATTATTCAAAATATTAGAACGAATAGATAAGAAAGTTCCAATTATCAGTCATGAGAGTGCTAAATTCGAGAGATTTTT
>Ga0315553_10000642_pt1 | contig 30347 bp, 29 predicted proteins | sample SalMarSW160140MG_FD_203099 | JGI IMG/M metagenome (GOLD analysis project Ga0315553, IMG submission 203099) | Salt marsh sediment microbial communities from the Plum Island Ecosystem LTER, Massachusetts, United States - Salt Marsh Sediment SW1601-40 ... | reverse complement strand
TTCCTTCCAACATGGAAAAACTCGACTTTATCGTATTTCTCGCTTAGCCTGTAGACTTCGCTGCAGAGTTTCGACAAATCTAATTCGAATTTTTTTTTCTTCTATTATTTTTATCTTAACAATTTGAAATAGAAAAAATGTAATTAAAATTGCTTTTTGTTAAAAACTAGGATTGTGAGTAACAGAGCTAGGATGCTTGTTACAGTACCGACGATTACAGTTAAGATAAATGGATCAAAAGGAAGCGAAACTCCAGATCGTAATTCTATTACTTCGGAAATTAATGGAATTACTAAAGTAAAGATACTGCTTGCTGCATTTCCCACGTAGATCGACAGTAAGGCGGAACCTGCTACTGATTTCATCAGAACTCCGAATAATGCTCCGAAGGAGCACGTGATCGCCAACGCAAAGAAAACGGTGCGAATTGAATTTTCAAGTTCGTTGGCGAAGAATTCTGGTGTTGTGACCTCCCTGATCGCGTCAATGATCATTCCTGTGAGGATTGATAACCACACAGCAGCGATCGTGCATATGTAGACCGCAACAAACTTCGCAATAATTATGTTGCGGCGCTTAACAGGTCGGATTAGGAAGAGATCGTACACATTTTTATTCATTTCGCTCGTGATACTTGTAGAAAGCATTATTGAACCAAGCGCTCCTGCAAGGCTCGTAGCTAGAACGGTTGTAAGATACGTTGCGGGAAAATCTTCCAATTGACCTGTAATAATAGCCATTACTACAGCTAACACTGGCAACACAATGAAGAGGATGATTGTTATTTTTGATTTCACGTATCCCCTAAGTTCATCAATGAGAAGAATTGCTAGGCTAATCTGTGTTCACCTCCGATTAATTGGACATATACATCATCAAGGCTTGGTGTTACTAAGTTGAAATTATGTATTTTACATCCTTGCTCTACCAGAATGGAAAGCATTCGCGAGATTTTCTCGTCCAAATCTCCCCCTGATTTGAAATAAATTAATTGCCGTTTGTCTTCCGTAACTTCTACCTTTTCTACAATTTCTAGATTTTCGATGTCCTTCACCATCGGAGCGTCTTTAGAATAGTTAACCTCAACAACATCACCCATTGCAAGCCTGGATTCTTCCCTTAAATCTTTTGGGTTGCTAATCTTCGTAATTTCTCCGTGATTCAAAACCCCTAAAGTGTTGCAGATACCTTCGACATCGCTTAGGACATGGCTTGAAAAGAACAATGTTTTTCCTCCATTCTTGGATATCTTTTGAAATACTTTTTTCAATTGGAATCTTGAGAGAGGATCTAATCCTGTCATTGGTTCGTCAAGAACGAGAATTTCCGGATCGTGAAGCATGGCTTGAGCGAGCAATAGTTTTTGTTTCATACCTCCTGAAAGCTTACTGATTTTCTTCTTTCGAACATCCTCTAAGGTGACAAGTTCTAATACATTAGGAATTTTTTCCTTAATCGATTTTGAATCCATTCCGGATAACCTACCAAATGTATGTAGTGCGTGTTCCACTGACCTCCATTCTTGAAAGCCTACATCTTGGGGAAGGTAACCAAGTATGCGGTGGAATCCGTGTTCCCCATAATCAATTGGTTTGCCATCTATGAAAATTGAGCCACTGTATTTACGAATTAAACCGACTAATATTTTTATAGTAGTCGTCTTCCCAGCTCCGTTTGGTCCAACATAACCAAATATTTCGCCTTTTCGGATACTAAATGAAATACCTTTTAGAGCCTGTACATCCTTATATGACTTTTCTATGTTTTTAAATTCAATAAAGGACTCAGTCAATTTTATTACCATAAATTTGATATGTAAATTGGGTAACTGAAAAAATGCCGTTAATTTAAAGTCTATGTTTTAAAAAAGTTAATTTTTAAATCCTTCCGCATCCAATCGTTCATTACACATTTTATCGCATTTTTGGATGTAGGGATTATTCCTTCCGACGTGGAAAAACTCCACCTTTTCGTATTTCTCGCGCAGCTTATAGACTTCGCTGCACATTTTCGACAAGTGCGGATAGTTGATTTTCCACCTTTTATTTATTTGTTGTATTGCTAAGTTGCTATCAGAATACACTTGAATGTGCCCTCGTGAGAATTTTTCAGCGACTTTTAATGCGTTGATTATAGCTTGATACTCGGCAGTGTTGTTTGTCGCAGTTCCGATAATAACACATTCATCGTGGACAACATTATCATTATGAACGAATAAAAATGCGCTAGCAGCGAGCCCGGGATTGCCGCGTGAGGCACCATCCACATAAATTTTAAGTTTGTCTCCTTTTTTGACTGGACTTCCATCCATATTTTATAAGAGTGTCTTTTTTAATATAAATTTATAGCGCCCTTCTTCGTTTCGAAGATATCGGTCTTGATAAAAAGGTTAAGATTTAAAAGCTCAATATACCAAACAATGCTTATACTTTAAAAAATAGAGAGTTGGTGAAATTATGGAACAAAATATTAATGCTAAATTTGACGAGAAGATTAAGGAATTGGAAGAGAAATTGCCTAAAATGACCGTTGGCGTGAATTGTGCTGAATTGACATTGACAAATATTTTAGATGTGCTAGGAATCAAGGATGGAATTATTAATAATCTTATGATTCCATTAGCTGGCGGATTTGGAGGATATAAATCTGAGAAAGGATGGCAAGGTGCCTGTGGGGCTGTGTGTGGAGGTGTTGCTGCGTCAGGGGTAATTTTAGGAGGAAAAGAAAGGATGCCGAACGAGTCAATTCCAGTTGCGTATTTGAAAGGGGCGAAATTTGCGACAGATTTCGAAAAAGAGTTTGGCACAGTTGTATGTTCAGAGTTATGTGGCTATGATTTTAGTGATCCTAATGCTTTTATGGAATATGAGAAGAATAAAACTTGGGAAAAAACCTGCACTAAGTATGTTATATGGGCAGTTGATAACATAAGAAAATTAATGCGCCAAGATTTAAGAAAAAAATGGTAATCTTAAATTAGGTTTCTATTGCTAACTTGCTAACTTTATTTTTTCTTTAGTAGTAATATCAAAAGTAGGGCAATTCCAACCAAGAGGATAATAAGAGAGATTGGAATTATTTCAGATAATCCTTCCAATATTCCAATTTGAATGACTCCAAGAGTTCCAAGCGCGAAAAACAAGAAGCCGAAGAGCAAGATTATTTGTCCATTCGAGATTTTCCATTTGTTTTCTATATTTTTTCACCTTTTCAATAATTTCTTACATTTCATAAATTAATCTTTTTAAAGATAGCAGGCCAAATTACAATTCCTATGACGAGTGTGATGATATAATGAAGGGCGTTCATCCAGTAAATGTCAGTATCAATTATCAAATAAATCACTAAGTAAACTATAGCGATTAATAATATACCGATAAGAATACGCAATATTACCTTCCACTTTTTATCAATGTTGTTATTGGCATCGAAATTTACGAATTTCTCTTCAAGGGCGAATCCTATACCAAGGCCAATCATTTGCCCACCGGGGGATCCAAAATTATATTCAATTTGAAGAAATATTTCGGTAAATAGCATTACAACCAATCCTAGTATTGCTAAGCCCAAATAGATAAGGATAATATTATGTCTGCTTGCAAAATTCTTGATTGGTGTCTCTAAAATCAAGACTACATCTAAAAGTATAATTCCAAACAGCCATCCAGTGAGTATATCACCAAACCAGTGAACTCCGAGATATAATCGTGATAATCCAACCAAAATAATAATAACTATGGATATTATCCACATGATAGCCCTTCTGCTCTTAAGTGCTATATATCCCCAGAAAGTACTCGAACTCTGAGCATGACCGCTCGGGGTACTTAAATGTGAAGCATCAATAAGGAGCCAATTTGATTCAGGAGGTCTTTCTCGTCCAATAATGCTTTTTGCGTAGAAATTGACACAATTTGATGCGACATATACTATAAATAGATTCCTGGCTAAATTCTTGTTTACTCCCCAAAATAGTATAAAGAAGATAGCTAAATAAATCAGAGTTCCACCAAATTCAGTAATAAATCGGAAAAAATAATCAGTGTTGACAAGAGTATCCCTGAGCATTTGATTCCAATAAAATTCAAAAAAAGCTGGTACCACTAGTATTATACCGATTGAAATTATACAAAGGATTCCGATAAGAAGCAGGATATATTTATACTGTTTATTTTTCTCCATTCTACATCGCTAATTTGATTTATGATATTCAATAAGAAGATATTCAATATATAGTCTAATCTTTAGGTCCTAGAATACTTTAAGGTTTTTAGTTAATTAATTCTTCTTTACTATATTTAGTGTCTTTCATAATGATGATGAATAATGACTGAAAAAGTATTATATATTGAGTTAAATCCTCAAGAATTTAGGGAAAGAATCTCGAAGGCTCCTATTGCTTATTTACCATTGGGAACTCTTGAATGGCATGGAAGACATATGCCTTTAGGAGCTGATGGTTTAATATCTTTAGGATTTTTTATTGAGCTGGCAAGAAAAGTTGGAGGGATTGTTCTTCCAATGCTCTTCCTCGGACCGGACGATGTTGAACAACAAGGGGGAAGAGAGTACTATGGTATGGATATTCTGAGTTATCGAAAAAATCACCCCCAGCAATTGGAAGGAAGTGCCTATTGGGTGACAGAAGATTTTTTCAAACGAATTTTAGACGCTATTCTGACACAACTAAAAAGAGCAGGATTTAAAATAGTTGTTGCCCATGGTCACGAGCCCTCTACGGTCTTATTTGCTAAAAATATTAAAAAGTGGAAAGAAGAACTAGGACTTATTTGTTTTACTTGTTGGAAACATGGTGAGCCACCCAACATAGGATTGCAAACAGATCATGCTGCCGCAAACGAAACTGCTCTCATGATGGCGCTAAGACCTGAACTCGTAAATATAAAAAACCTTCCTAACGACTTAAGTGAAAAGCCTCTTGGACTACTTGGTGAAGATCCACGCACACATGCTAGTTTTGAAGGGGGTAGAAGTATAATTGAGTTACAATTAAAAAATATGGAGAAATTACTAAAGAAAAGTTTAGAGAATCTCCAAATTTAGAATAAATTTAATTTTATACTTCTATGATTTCCTACATTCATAGGAAATTTTTTCCGTCCTTTTATTCCTCTTATGTTTAATTAAAATAATTAATGAGCATAACGGAGGAGATACCACTGTTTAACATCAGTCTCGGGTATAATATCTTCTCTCATCACCTCAAATCCAAACCGTTTATAGAAGTTCACATTTAATTCAGTAGAAGTCTCAAGAAATACGGGTAAAGGATTAGTATTATCAATTTTTTCAAGCATATATTCCATCAACAGACTTCCATATCCCTTCCCTTGATGAACGGGTTCTACACCAAGCGTTTGCAGATACCAGTGATCAGCAGGAGCAAACTCTCGATGCATCTTAGAATTATATTCTTCTATTGGTTTAATTCGCTTAGAAGCTTGAATACCCATTTTATAGACTTTTGCTTTAAGCATACATCCTATGCTCATTTTTAGCTTATAATCTTTATTAATAAATGGTAACCATACTGCTATGCCTTCCAAATTGGGAGAAGTCGCATGTGTCTCGCCGAATTTAACGCCCAAGCAACTTGTCATCTGAAAAACATATTTCATCACAGCATGCCTTTTTTCTGTGTTAGGTATATCATAAACTGAAATGGGATCATCCTTTAAAGCGCGACCCAAAACTTCACCAGCAGCTTTAATTTGAGTTTTATCTAACTTTATAATATCTTCTTTTGATATCATATGATTGAATTAGATTATTTCAATAAAAAGATATTTTAGACCAATATTAAATCATGTTTTTGATTTGATCCCACTAGTCTTTAAACTATAATCAAAATGCTTAATTTTAGAAAAATTCTTCTTTTTATGTAAAATGGAGTATAAGAGGATTTTCTGAAATAGAACTTGAGAAAATTAAGCAAATAAAGGTTGGAAAGTGGGTAATGTGAGGAATTGAATTAAAAAAGATTGGAATATAATGGTTAATAAGGCACTCTGACGGTTTCTTACTTTTTCTGAATATAATTCAGAGTGTTATAAATTATTTAAAAAAGATTTTTATTCTGTAAAAAAAAAATAAAACTAATAAAATCTACAAAAATGTGAAATATTTGAACGAAAAAAAAGAATCTAAAATAACTTTCTCTTATTTAAGACGATTCAACTTGATTATGGGCTTTTTACATTTAATCCAAGCCAGCATAATGATAATAATGTCTTATACAATACCTCAAATAAGGGATTTTGAGTTACCTATTACAACCTCTTACTTGTATTACAACGATCTCTTAATACCTCCAAGGTTGGTGCCTAACTACATTCAATTAACGACTGTTCCAATTGGACCATTAGTGGCTATGTTTTTACTTCTCTCAGCGATCGCTCATTTATTAATCGTATTACCCAAAGTCAATAACTTCTATAACAGAAAATTGGGAGAGGGGATTAACTACTTTAGATGGTTTGAATACGCCTTAAGTTCCTCCTTGATGATAGTTTTAATTGCGTGGTTTTTCGGAGTTTACGATCTTTCCTCTTTAATTTTAATTTTTTGTATCAACGCTACAATGAATCTTTTAGGTTTGATGATGGAACTTCATAATCAAACAACACAGAAAACGAATTGGACATCGTTTTACATAGGAACATTTGCAGGTCTTATTCCATGGGTAATAATTCTTCTTTATCTATTTGGCAACGGGAATATTACCGAGATTCCATGGTTTGTTTGGGCGATTTTTGGATCTTACATATTATTCTTCAATACTTTCCCGATTAATATGATCCTTCAATATAAAAAAATAGGGAAATGGAAGGATTATTTGCATGGAGAAAGAGGATATATTCTACTCAGTTTGTGGTCTAAAACTCTTCTAGCATGGTTGGTCTTTGCAGGAGTATTACAACCAGCATAATTTAAACTCTTTTTTTTTTATTTGTTTTATGTAAAAACTTGTATTTTTATAGTATAATTTAATATTTCATAAGAAAATGGTTTTAACTTCTTGTTATAATATTAAATATGTAATAATGACATATTTAAATCCTGATAAATTACAAGTTGTCTATAAAGACTCGGTTGATGAAGTCACCCTTAAATTACCTCGCAAATACACATTGACTCATTCTGATTCAACAGGAGATCTTTTTCTTACAATAGGATCCGAATATGATTTTGAACAGATTTCAAGCCTCTATACTCGCTTTATGAGGGATGAAGTTTTAGCTGAATGGCAAATGAATAATGATCTTTACGAATTACATCTATATATGCATGTCAGCGGAGGTTTTTGCTTTGGTTGGGCAAGTTTACGAAACAGAATCTTTTGCTATCATTTACCACTCGTCCTTGAAGCATTTATATATGCAGACAAGAAACTTATTGAGAAAATGCCAGAACTCGAAAACTCTCAGATTATCGTACATTTTCAATCTAAGAATAAGAAATACGACAGAATCGAGAATCATGGAAAAATTAAAGAGTTTTCTTGTTAAGAATTATAAATTCTTTACCCTTTAGGATTAACTTTTATAATTATCAAGTTTTGAAAAAAAAATTTTTTACTTAATTTGAATCGTGATTAATTGGATTAAGAAAGAAATATAAATCAATTATAAGGATAAAAGTTAAAAAATACTGTACTTAATTCACTTAGTAATTAATGCAAAAAGGAATTCGTTATGAATTTAGAGAATTTATTTAAGCCAAAATCAATGGCAGTAGTAGGAATTAGCAAAAAAAATCCATTGAGTCCAGGGAGAATAATTTTTGTAAAGAATGTTTTTGAAATGGACGTAAAAGTTTATGGAATCCATCCAGAGGGAGGAGAGGTTGATGGGATAAGCTTATATACTCGATTGGATGAGCTGCCTGAAATACCTAATCTTTTAGTAATTGCCATCTCGGCAGAAGATACTTTAGGTTATGTGCAAGCTTGCGCAGACTTACATATCCCTGCGTGCATTATTATTGGGGGAGGATTTGCTGAGATAGGATCGGAAGGAGTTAAACGGCAAGAAAAGTTAGTACAAATTGCAAATGATAATGCAATCGCAGTATTAGGGCCAAATTGTATAGGAGTATATTCCCCACCTTTACTGGATACAATCTTTATGCCAACGGAGCGGATTACACGCCCTCCTAAAGGGACAGTTGCGCTAATCAGTCAATCTGGAGGTGTTTTAGTAGATCAATTCTTTCATAAATTCAATGAAATTAACATAGGGGTTTCAACTGCTGTTTCTATAGGTAATCGTGCGGTGGTCGATGAAACTATGTTATTAGAATACTTTAGTAAATATGATAAAGAAACATCTAATATTGCGTTTTATTTGGAGGGTTTTAAGTCGAGCAGAAAGTTTTTAGAGTTGGCGAGAGAATCAAACGACACAGTTATAACCTATTTTGGAGGGTTATCCGAGCAAGGTAAGAGAGCTACTATGTCCCATACTGCGAGTTTATCAGGAAACGATAAAGTCCTCTCTGCTGCATTAAAGCAAAATTTAATAATTCAACCAAGAACAGAACTTGAGATGCTTACATATTTAAAGTTATTTGATGTCCTGTCTCATAAAAAAAAACCTTTTGATTATAATAAAATTGTACATGGAAATGTCGCTATTTTATCAATTTCAGGAGGACATGGAGTCATATGTACCGATCTGCTCAAGGTATATCATCTATCTAGTGTGGAATATACAGAAGAAGAAAAACAAGATATGCAACAATTAGTAAATCCCGTTGCGCGTAATATAGCCTCATTTAATAACCCTATAGACCTTACTGGCTCTGCTAAGGACGAAGATATTGAAAATATTATTCAGTATTTATCAAAAATTGAACGCATTGAATGTATAATTCTTCTTATCTTACCCTATACTCCTTCAATCTCGTTTCAGATTGGGAGAAAGATAGCGAATAGAGTAACAACTGATAAAAAGCCATTAGTGTGTTTTATACCTTACATTCAAAAATATGGACTGATAATAGAATCTTTAGAGCTTTCAAATGTTCCTGTTTTTCACAGTATCGAAGAAGCTGTTCAAGCGGTCTCAGCTCTTAAAATGTTGACACGAATTTATAATATTAAACAAAAAAAGTAAAAAATTTTGGGATTAAATTCAGAATATAAAATTGTTCGTTTATTTCTCATAATCTGTGAATTGAGGGATATATCCCTTTTCCATTAGCAATTTAAATTGACCCTGAGAATTGTCTATAATATTCTTAGATTTTGAGAGTAGTTCCTCTTCAGAGAGATTAATTTTAGCAACGCCTTGCTCAATTGCTTTCAATCCTACAGCAGTAGCTTGTCTAATAAACGCATTTTCATATTGCATAGTAGGGAGAATACAATTATCCACAAGGCAACCTTCAATCTCATCTACTAAATTTGCGAGAGTATGTGATGCTGCAATACACATTTCATCAGTTATAGTAGTAGCACGTACATCTAAAGTTCCTCTAAATACTCCTGGAAAACAGAGTGAATTATTTACCTGATTAAGAAAATCAGAGCGACCGGTTGCAACGATTCTAGCTCCAGCTTCTTTGGCGTCCCATGGAAAAATCTCCGGAATTGGATTAGCTAAAGCGAAAACTATTGCGTCATCTGTCATTTTTGAAATCCATTCTTTTTTGATAACATTTGGTCCCGGAACGCTTGATGAGATGAGGATATCTGCTCCTTCTAAAGCCTTACCACAATCTCCTCTAATTTGTTCTTGATTACTTATTTTAGCGACTTCACATTTATAATCTTGTGGACATTGTAAATCAGTTCGCTCTTTGAACAAGATTCCTTTACTATCGACGAAAATTGAGTTAGTTATATTAAATCCGTCAGCTTTTAGTAACCGATAAATCCCAAAATTAGCAGCGCCTATTCCGTTGAACACTATTTTAACTTGTGCTTTTTTCTTTCCAACAATTCGTAGAGAATTCATTAATCCTGCTAGAGTCACACAGGCAGTTCCCTGTTGATCGTCATGCCAAACAGGAATATTTATGTCTGGATCACTGCGTAATTTATCCAAAACCGTAAAGCATTTTGGGTTGCTAATATCTTCTAAATTTATACCACCAAATGTAGGCTGAACCATTTTTACAAATTCTATAATATCTTCGGCGTCACAACATTCTTTTTGACCAATACATAGTGGAAACGCATCAACTCCACCTAAATATTTAAAAAGAAGAGCTTTACCTTCCATTACTGGCAATGCTGCTTCAGGACCAATATTACCAAGTCCTAAAACTCTACTTCCGTCACTGACGACAGCAACATAATTCCACTTACTTGTATAATCATATACCTTTTCTTTATCCTGAAAGATTTCAGAGGAAGGTGCGGCTACTCCTGGCGAATACCAAATTCCAAAATCATCATAATTCCGAACTTGACAACGTGGAATAACTTGAATCTTTCCTCTGTAGAATTTATGCATTCTAATCGCATTTATTCCAGGAATTTTTGTTTTTTTTAGGAGTTGTTCTTTAGTTTTTTTTTCCATGATAGATATTAAGCTAAATGATATTAAAATTAAATTGATATTGGAATATAACATAAAGAAAGATTTAATTAATGCGCTACTTCTTGACGAAGATATCTTTAAAATCTTTTAGTCAATAATTAGCTATTTTTAGATCAGTGAAGTATCAAGTCGCTCATTGCATAAAGTATTGTATTTTTGGATATAGTGATTATTCCTTCCAAATAAGAAAACTCCACCCTTTCATTGGGCTCACAGGATTGATAGAGTTACTATTTAAATATTATCAAGGGATTTCTTTTGATAATAAATCATCTATTTTATGTAATAAATCAGTTAAATCTTATTCGATTATAGCCCAAATTATTTCATAATTCACTCCAAAATATTGATGGATAAGTCTATCTCGAATACTAGCAATTTTATTCCAAGGGATTGACTTAGATTTATTTTTTAAATTATCCGGTAAAAGTTTAACAGCCTCACCAATTATCTCAAAATTCCGTACAACAGCATCTTGAGTTTTTATGTCTTTTAAAAATTGGTCAAAATTTATATTTATAACATATTTTTTAATTCTTGATATTGCTTCTTTTATGTCGCTCAGAATTTCTACAGCTCTTCTTTTAGACATATATCACACTCATACTGATTTCTTGGGCAATTTTTTCTACTCTTATACTTCTAATTCCTTCGGGAGTTAAAATATCCACTTTCTTATTGAACAAATTTTCTAAATAATCAGCCAAATCCATAAAAGCTAATCCAATTGATTTTTCAAATTCTACAATTATGTCAAGATCACTTTCTTCTTTTGGCTTCCCTTTAGCAAAAGATCCAAAGAGCCCAATTTTTTTAATTTTAAATTCTTTTTTAAGAAAAGACAGTTCTTCTCTTAATTTATTAATAACTTCTTCACTCGTCAACATTTTTTTTCATATTAAATGTAATTTAGGAAATTAGGAATATTCTAATTGTTTTAAAGTCAGTATTATCAATAAATAAGATGTTTTTCTTGATATAAATTCTTTATATTCCTATTCTTAAAAAAAAGAGATGATTATTAATTTTTAAATAATTTCATGAAGAATAGGTTTGTACAAATAAAAAACTTTCAAAAACGCCGTTTATATTGTAGGTTGATGTTGTCATTATGAACAAATAGAAAAGCACTAGCGGCGAGACGGGGATTACCGCGTGTAAGGCACCATTCACATAAAATTTAAGTTTGTCTCCTTTTTTAACGGTATTTCTGCTCATAATAAATAGGAGTGAATTTTTAACTTTAAATTTATAACAACCTTCTTTATTCTATTCTTTCTTGACTTGAAATTCTTTGACGAATTTCCTAATGATACGTAATATTTTTTTATAAAACCCCACAGAAATATAGATTAAATATTTACTAATGTAGAAAAGCTTTAATATCAGAGTTCATTTACTAGAAACTTAATAACACTTAATTTAATAAAAGGGTTACATTAATTATGAAAATTTCCTTAAAATTAGATTTGTTTTTTTAAACTTAATTTCTTAATTTTATAGATGAGGAAATTAACACCATCAAAATTAATTAAATATGAGGTAATTAGAATGATCGAAGATTTACATGTGGATAAGAATTATATCTCAGCAGACTCTTTGAATAAACAGGAGGAACTTGTTAACTTAAAAATTGATATATTGGAGGATGGACTCCATCTTCCCAGTAAGAGCAAATATTTTGACACAATTACGGAACATCAACACAATTTTTACAATTTAGCAAAATATTACGATTTAGCGTTCATGAGGGATACAAAGGGAGACATAGATTTTTTCATTAGATGTTTTCAGAGATATAGTGATATTGAAGTAACGCATGTTTTAGAAGCAGCTTGTGGTCCAGGGTTATTTTTAGAAATGATGGCCGTAGGTGGATATAATGTGTTCGGGTTTGATTTAAATCCTGCAATGGTTGAATATTCGAAAAATAGGTTAAGGAAACAAGGAATTTCAATAATTAATGCTGATGCAGTAATCGCTAATATGAAAAATTTTGAATTTGCAGAGAAATTTGATGCGGCGTTTGTTTGTATAAATAGCTTAGGATATTTAAAAACTGATCAAGAAATCATTTCACATTTCAAATCGATGAACAAAGCTTTAAATAAAGGGGCTATCTACATTGTCGAAATTAGTTGTAAATGCGATGATATAAAAGCCGAAAAAAAAGTTGATGAAACTTGGCATGTAAAAGAGGAACATGTCGAAATTGATTTGAAATGGGTAATTAAAAGTTATGATATGAATAAACGATTAAGGAATATTGATTTCAAAATGGTCGTTAATGATAATGGAAGTCAAATCGTTGTTGAGGAGGAGCATGAACTCAGATTATGGATATTTGAAGAGTTTAAGGAATTCGCTCGGTCAGGCGGATTTGAAATTGTTGGGATATTTAACCAAAATTATGAATTAGTTTCTGAGCAAGAAAAAATTACTGGAGAATTGGGAGTCTTATATTTTGTATTAAAAAAAGTATAGTACCACTATTAGTTTATGCTGAAATTCTTATGTGAAATCAGATTTTTAGTTTAACTCTTTCATTTTAAATTTCATTCGGTAATTTTTCTTCTTTTTTATTCTTTTTCCGATTTTTTGGATGATTTCTAAGAGTTAAATCATAGAGCCACCGATAGATTGCCATATTTTTCAAATTAGATATTGGTTTGGTAGTTACTCTTACTTCTTTGATCTTAGGTAACAAAATAATTACTACAATAAATCGAACGATTCCAGATATTAAAAATAAGAAATGAAAAGAGTTCATAAAAGTAATGGGAAGAAAAGTGATAAGTAGACTGCCTATTACTCCACCTGTTAAGATTGAGATTCCTAATAAAGAATTATAAAAAGCAATATACATTCCAATTTTTTTAGTAGGGATATTATCGTAAATAAAATTCGAGCACGCTAAATTGAAGGCTGTCCATCCGATACCGTTTAATAATTGTGGAACGAAGAGAATTCCAGTTGGAGTGTTAACAAATATCCATAAAATTGGTAATAAAGGGATGATAATACTTCCAAGTTGAAGCATTCTTACATTCCCAAATTTATCGCAAAGTTTTCCCAATAAGGGAAAGAAAAATAATGATATCACAGAGGGGAAAATATTAATGAGAATATAAAGGGAATAATTAAATTGCAGATCTGTTAACAAATAAATGGCATAGAATGGACCAGCTATCCATTGTCCAAGCATTATTAAGGAAACAAATAAGGTAAATTTCCCAAAATTGGTTTTTGGGATTTCTTTAATAATTTGAACAAACTTAACATGCTCTGAAGCTTCAATATGAAAAGGAGGAAAATGATGTTTAGTAAAAAAGATAACTGACATCATACGAGTAATAAATCCTATGGAAAAAACAAGAATAAATCCTAAAAAAATCACTCCTTGGACTTCAAACCAATCTAAAGAAAATGATAAGATCAATATTCCAGTTAAAGCAATCGTATTTGTTATGAGATTACGTTTTGCAAAATATCTGCCTCTAAAATTTTCGGGCACGATATCGCCCATTACAGAAAACCAAGCAGGATTCAATATCCCTGCGAAAAACATGTAAATTAAAAACAAACCGAGGAGGAGCCAAGGAAGCAGTTGATTTATCATTCCAAATTGAAAGATAAGAGCCAAAACAATGTAAAGTGGCCAAATCGCTGCCATACCAATGACTCCACTTAGAGTAACTGATTTTCTTGAATTTTTTTCGGTTCTGTACGATCCAATAATTTGGCCTATAGGAGATACCAAATTTCCTAATGATGATAAAATACCAATCTGGAGGGGGGTTGAATTAAGGTTAAGTGCAAAGGGTACGATATAATTATCAGATAACATGCTACTAAGAGCTCCAAAAGAACCCTCTGCAATTGAGATTTTCATTGTTTTATTTTTAAGAACATCATCCGAGAGCTTCATGATATTTCAGTTGTCTAATGAGATATTAAGTGTTTATATGAATGACTTTTGCAGGGGGAAATCCATTAAAATGAGTAGCGGAAGCATTAGTATAAGCTCCAACATTTTCAGAATAGAGTAAATCTTCAAGATTTAATTCAGGTAATTGTTCATGGAGAGAAATTTTGTCTAAAGCATCGCACGTTGGTCCTACGACTGCAGATTCTTTTAGCAAACCTTCCTTGAAAGCTTTAAAATGATATTGGATATGGTCGAAAATAACGCCTGAAAAGGTATTATATACTCCATCATTAACATAATAATATATTTTATCGTTTCTCATCGCTTTACCGTTAATTTCGACTATAACAACCGCTGTAGTTGCAACAAAAAAGCGTCCCGGTTCTGCTATTATTTTTATTTCAAGATTATCAAAGTATTCAGAGATATTACTGTTAATAACTTCAGCTAAGGTTTCAAAAGAAGGGGTATATTCTTCATAGGGAACGGGAAAACCACCACCTATATCTAAGAATGTTAATTCTTCTCCAATCTCTTTAGCTTGTTCAAAAAGTTCACGAGTAATTTGAAATGCGTGGGTATAGTTTTCGAAATTACTACATTGACTACCAACATGAAAACTCAATCCCTCCACTTTAAGTCCTAACTTTTTCGCATGTTTAATTAAGTCCAGACAAATGTTAGGATTCGCTCCAAATTTTGTAGAGAGCTCCACAACTGAGCCAGTGTTAGGAACATCCACCCGTAAAATTAAACGGCTATTTTTGCAGTATTGAGCAATCTTATCAACTTCTATATAATTATCAAAAGTCATTCGGATAGAAAATTCATTGAGTTTTTTTAATGAATCGATTCTTTTTACAGGATTAGCATAAATTACTTTCTCATTCATAAATGCTTTTTTATCCTCTTGATTTCCCTCAATCACATCATAAACAATCATGAATTCTTCCCACGAAGCAACATCAAACCCACAACCTTCATTGTATAAAGTTTCTACTATTTTTGGTTCGGGATTAGCTTTTATAGCATAAAAAGGTTGTACATCAGGGAGATACTTGCAGAAATTAAAATAGTTCGCTTTAATTAAGTCATGATCAATAACAATCAAGGGAGTACCATTTGCATTCGCAAGGTTTAATAGAGTTGATTTCTCAATCATTTTCATATCCCTTAATTTTTAATGAATTTAATGACGCATGGTTAAAAACTTTTTTTTAACGAGTTTGCGGGAAAATGTGTGGATTAAAACATATTTTTCAAAAAACGAATTTTTGCTAAAAATTCTTTATTTAATGTGGCAAAAGACAAATCTTTAAAAAGGAAAACAACAAAACTTTATTTATATTAATTTGATTCTAAAATTTTAAATGATTAAGGAGAGGTATTATCTAATGGCAAAAAAGAAAGCTCCTGTAAAAAAAAAACCTGCACCAAAAACGCCCGTTAAGAAAAAAGCTCCCGTTAAGAAAAAAGCTCCACCTAAAAAATAATTTACTAAAAAAGGAAAGGAATAACACTTCCGTTTTTTTTTATTTTTGATTTTATTATGTTTTATCTACATCTTTAACATGATAGGGAATATACTTATTTTAATGACTTTTTAACAAAATTCAAATCTGGAGAAAAACATATAGCAGAATTAAGAGTAAATCTTTAATAAGGTTTAGAAGTGATAAGATATTTTTTTAAGTGGGGGGATAACTGTTAAATTCTTTTAAGCTATCTAATTCTCGGTCAGCAGCATAACCTAAAAATCCATTAGTAACGCAATTACTATAGAAATTAAATTTTAATGATAATGATTATCCTGCTTTCCAGTAGTGGTTCAGTCCTAGCACATGGCATTCATATGTTAATAACGGATGGCATTGATCTGGGTCTCGTTATGATGTAGGAGACTGTTGCTATACAATTTGGTTTAGAATTGACTCGGTTTATTAAATCAGATAAAAATAAAGGATTTTGCTTAATTAAAATTTAGATCAACGATTTTAGGAGAATTATGGCTCATTTAAGGAATTATAAGGAATTAAATAGCTAAAAACTTACTGAAATTTGGTGATTTAATGTCTCTTTTTTTTCCTTGAATAATTAATTCTCATATGAATGATTTAACCTCGCGATTAAATAATCACACGCAATGTTAATTTGATTGTAAAGAAATTTGATTAAAATAAATCTAACATCTATAAAATAATCATTGAGCTTCTTTTAATAGTAGTACAAAATTGCTTCCCTTTGTATAATCTCCTTCAATCCTATTCTCGATAAAAATTTTTCCTCCAAACGTATCCACGATTTTTTTAACGAGGGATAAACCCATTCCCATCCCCATTCTTTTATGGGTTTTATCTCGATTGTAAGTCTTTTCAAATAAAGTTTTCTTCTTTTCATCTTCGACACCCTCTCCGTAATCTTTAAACTCAATTTTGATAAACTTCGTACCATTATCTTGAACTTTAGAAATGTTGATATCAATTTTAACCTCCGTTTCGTTATTGTTAAACTTCACTGCGTTATTTAGAATATTATCAAAAATTTCAGCTAAAAGTTCATTTCCGATTACTTTTATATCGTTTGAAAATTCATTAAAATCAATTTTTATATTCCTTTTTTTAAACGAGGTTTTTATATTTTCAACAGCAGTAATTAATTGTCCGGAAATTTCTATAGGACTTAATTCTCTCTCTTCTTCGTTTATGTCTGAGAGTTTTTTAATATTTCCAATTAAAGTTGAACCTCTATTTAAGTGGTATTTCAGTATTTCAGAGATATCTCCTAGTTCTTTCAATTGTTCAGGATCATCTCGAAATTTAGAATAGTACTCTACTGCTAAAACCATACTTTGAAGGATATTTCTCATGTCGTGAGCAAAGAGATCCTTGTAAAAATTGGCTAGATTGTAAGCTTCTTGAATTTTTTCTTTGGATTCTACTATTATTTGATTGGTTCTTGTTCGCTCGGTTATATCTATTTCTTGGATAACAGCATTTGTTATCTTACCATAAATATCCAAAATAGGAAAAATAGAAATATCTACAATAACTTTAGGATACTTCTCTATGGAAATATTTTCAAGATTAGAGCGATCATAAACCATCGTGAATCTAGCAGCTTTACCTTCATTATAAACAGAATTGACTAAATGCATATGACCTTGTTCTTCTATAAGGTTGTCTTTGAAGATATTATAGATACCTACTATTTCCTCTTCGTTTAAATTCAATAAGTTTAAACACGCTTGATTTATCCTTATTAAAGTTCCATGTTCATCAGATATCCACGTAGCATATGGGCTTTGGTCAATAACACTATTTAGAAACGATTCAGAAATGAGTAGATCTCTTTCTATTTCCTTACGTTTGGTGATGTCAAAAAAAGTAATAACTACACCATTAATGATATTATCTATAGTTCTATAAGGAGTTATTTTCATTGTATACCAATTGTTATTATTATCTTGAACATCTTGTTCTTTTGGAATTAAGGATTTTAGGACTTCTTCAATATCAATTAGTAAGTTATTATATTTTAGATTTGAAGAGATATGTTGGATTGGCCGCCCGATGTCAGAATCAATTAAATTGAGGATTCTGGTAGCAGAAGGAGTAAAAAGATTTGTGTTAAAATCAAGATCTAAAAAAATCGTACTAATTTCCGTACTTTCCATTAAATTTGCCAAATCATTATTGGCTATTGATAAATCCATGATTCTTGCTTCTAATTCCGCATTTACCGTCATTAATTCTTCGTTAACAGATTGTAATTCCTCTTTTGATGTTTGTAATTCCTCGTTAGTACTTTGCAATTCTTCAATTGATGATTGTAACTCCTCGTTTGTAGATTTGAGTTCCTCATTTGAAGTTTCAAGCTCCTCTATCGTTGTTTGAAGAGACTGTTTGGTTGAATTTAATTCATCTTCTAATTGTTTAATCCTCTGTTTTGTTAAATCGTCTATAGATTCGAGTTTTATTTCTATGGATTCCTCTTTTGGTTTTGATAAAATTTTTTCAAAGAGAACCATGAACAATCCTTCCATCATTGGAGCTTCAAATATAGGTTTTACGATCAAATTTAATGAGACAGAAGTTCCGTTAGTTTTCACTTTTAGATTTTTATATATTACATCTTTTTTCGTTGAATTCGCTTTTCTAAGTGCTGTTGTTAATTCTAATCGAAAACCTTCTCTAGCCATATCAAGAATATTTAAACGAGCATCCCCTGTAGAAGGTTCAAGAAATTCCCCTGTACGACCGTGAAAATATAGAATCTTATATTCTTTATTAATAATTACAGCGGGAGGAGCGTATTCATTAAGAAGAAATTCTTCAATTATTTCATTATAAGAAATTTTTTCCTGCAAACCAGAATCAAGTGGATAATCAGCTTTATAATTATAATCAATTAATGGAGGAAAAAATCTTTCTCTTTCGCCTATGGGGAGTAATGGTTCTTTACGTTGAAAAATTTTCCACTTTTTTTCTATTACTCTATAATAAGACGAAACCTTAGTGATAGATTCTGAACTTCCTAGAAATAGAAAACCATTGTCATTTAGAGCATAGTGAAATAGAAGTAACATTTTGTTCTGAATATCAGATAGTAAATAAATTAATAAATTACGACATGAGATTAAATCCATTTTTGAAAAGGGGGGATCAGTAATAACATTTTGAGTTGCAAACACAATATCATTCCTTATGCTCTTCTTAATCTGGAGCATATTATCATGTAAGTTAAAGTATTTCTTAATATATTCTGTTGGGATATCCACAGCAACACCATCGGGATATATTCCTTGGCGAGCCTTTTCAATTGCGACATCATCTATATCTGTGCCAAAAATTTGTACCTTAATATCCTTTTTTATTCTTTCTTTGTATTCGTTTATCAGTATTGCGATCGAATATGCCTCCTCACCAGTAGAACACGCTGGAATCCATATTCGTATTATTTTAGCATTTATTTTATTTTTAAAGAGCTCTGGAATTACTTTTTCTTGAAGATGTTTAAAAGCTTCTTTATCACGGAAGAAATTCGTAACTCCTATAAGAATTTCTCGAAAAAGGAATTCTAATTCTTTTGGGTTGGTTTCAAGATAAATAACATATTTTTCTATAGTGCTTGTTTTAGTTATGGTTATTCGTCGATCAATTCTACGAAGAAGTGTATTATCTTTATAAGCAGAGAATTCGTGTCCTGCGTGAGAACGCAATAAATAGAATATTTTCTCGAGATAGTCTTTGGTTTGAAGATTAGGTTTAATAACTTTGCTCTCAATAGAAGAGAATGTCTTTTCTACGAATGCAATTAATTGTTCTGGAAGCTCTTCAACGGGAAGAATATAATCTACGATAGCGCTATTAATTGCACTTCTGGGCATTCCGTCATACTTTGCAGATGCAGGGTCTTGCACCATTACCATTCCTTCTCTTCCCTTAATTTCTCTTAAGCCAAGAGTTCCATCCGTCCCAGTACCTGAAAGCACGATGCATATAGCTTTTTCTTTTTGATCTTCTGCGAGAGTACGGAAGAAAAAATCGATCGGTAATCGTAAACCTCGAGGGGCAGATGGTTTTAAAATATAAAGTTTTTTTCTCTCTATTTTCAAATCATAATTAGGAGGAATGATATAAGCATGGTTTGGTTTGACATCCATACCATCTTCTATCTCGACAACATTCATTTTTGTGTATTTTCTGATTAACTCGGTTAAAATACTTTTATGCGTAGGATCGAGATGAGGGACTAATATAAACGCCATCCCACTATCAGAAGGCATGTTGGAGAAAAATTTTTCAAAAGCTTCTAAACCCCCTGCTGAAGCTCCTATTCCAACAATTGGAAAGTTAGTTGAATTTTTCTCTTTTTTACCTATTATCTTTTTTTGTGTGTCACTCTTCATTAGTATCCACATAATGAATATAAGTTAGTCTTTTTAAATCCATTTAGTGTCAGAAAACTTTTGCATTCAACGCTTCTTTAACTTTTATTATCAACTTATGATCTTATCGATCACCTTTTGTTCATTAATCTTCGTGTCACATATATCTAAGCTTCATCATCAAATGGCATTTTCAGTATAGCAAGTATATTTCAATCGTTATCAACTAAAAACATAGCCCTTATAAAAAATAAGCTTGAGGGAAGGGAATCATGATGTTATAATGCTAATAGTAGTATTTGGTATTTGTGTTATAAATTTTAGAATTATAAGTTTAAATTAATATTAGAAATTTTAAATAATCATAAATAATGAAAGAGGAGTGAAGACAAAGTCATAAAATATTTATGTTAAATACAATATTAGTTACTTAACTAATGAAGACAAAAACGGAAAAAAACGACCAAGAGTCGTGCCAATCCACTATAAATCCCAGCGAGTGGAAGGGAAGAACAATAGAAATTGACGATGCTGGGACGGGTGATCTCGTTGGGAATGCATTTATTGGATTTCATGATACGAGCACGGGAAGAATTATATTTCAAACGGTTCCAGTTGACCTCTATAAAGAAGATGAGGATAAGAAGAACCATATTCTAAAACCGAAGGAACAGATTCTTAAAGTTGTTATAAAAGCTCTTAGAATTCTTAATCACAACAAGGGTGATAGAATACTTCTATGTCGGGGTAATTGTTTTGATCTTGTTAGAGAATATTTTGACGAGAACAAGATATATTACGAGCCGGCAATTGTCGAAGGAGAGCTCCAGGACGCTGTGGAGGGCAGATTTCTTCAACACCTCAGAAATTTAGGAGTACGCTCGAAAAATCTTACGATGGACTCAGGGATCAAGAGATATTTTATCTTGTTTAACTGGGTATGTAGGGACTTCCCAAATCGGGAGCGTTACGTTAAGACGGGCTTCCCAGCGTGGAAAAGGAAATGGCGTAAGATTGCTTTGGAGAGATACCAAACAAAAATACCTAATTCTCGGAGAAGGGAATTAATTGAGCAAAGAGCTAATGAAATCTATAAAGTTATGCTTGAGAAATCTATTTCTGTAAGAGAGACAGTCTCTCAGAGAAGATAAGATTCCAAGTATTTATAGAATAAATCTTTATTTTTGTTTGAAAAACAATTCCTTAAACTTATTTTATTTAAATTTGGATAATTCTTTTTTATTACTATTATTAAAAAAATATATATTTATGTTCCTCTTTGAACCAGCTGTAACTCTTACTATATGAGTATACTATCTGGTCCCGTAAAATACACTATTAAAAGGAAACTACTACGACAGAGACAAAAAGCAGAGGGATTAAATAACTAATAAAAAATAGAACATTATAATTCTAAAGGTGAATAAAGTATAAATAAAAGCGATTTAGAGAAATTTTTTATCAGATTGGAGGAATTATTAGAAACTAATGGGTGTAATGCGCGCGATTTAACCAATGCAGAAATTATATTGAAAGAAATGAATATACCTAAAGACGAGCAGGAAGAATTTTTAGAGGATTGTAGATATTCTGGCGGATTTTGCGATTGTGAAATTTTTTTAAACTCCGAAGATTATTTGAGGGAGAAATACGATAAATAATAATTGTTTTCTAGATGGAAAACAATTGCTTTATTTGAGTGATTATAGTTGTATCGCATTAATTTTTCTTTAAAACCAAAGTGGACCAATAAAGTATATTAATCCCGGAGTAGAAATACTTATAACATTAATTAGTATATAGGTTTAAAAAAAGTGAATCCAAATAGGAAAAAATGAGTTGAGGAATGATGGGAGAAAGAAAAGTTTCAGTTTTTAGCGTTTTAGTACTTATTGTAGGACTTTCAGGCTTAGGAGTTGGAGCGTATTCGCTGTATAATTACCAGCAACTTATTAGTCAGCTGGAACCTCAGGTGGAACCCCCTAAGCCGTTAGCAAGAGCTTTTCTAAGTTCAAATTACGCAATCTCGAACAGTAGCTGGAAGGTCGTTAATTTTACTGTCTTAGATTATGACACGACAGGTGACTTTAACATTACATCAGACAGGTTTATATGTCCGACTTCGGGGTATTACCTCATTTCGGCAATGCTTATGTTTAGCACTATGTACGATACGGAGATAATATTTTTGGCAGCGGCTAGAGGAGGCGTTGTAGAAGCGGGAAGTTCTGCACAAGCGTCTGAAACAAACAGTTTAGCAACGGGTTTTACAGATATCTTATATTTAAACGTGTCAGATTACGTTGAGCTGTTGGCGTATCATACAGGGAGTGCTCCAAGGACGATTTATGGAGATTCAACAGGCGCTTACACTTACTTTACGATAGCAGCTACAGATATTTTAAATTAATAACATTTTTTTTATTAAAACATTCAGAGGGGGAATTTAATTTCTGAAACTGAGGAATCTAAAAAGCTAGATGGAATTAAAAATTAAAAATCGTAATCAAGAGAAAATGTTCGACCGATCCACTCTTGAAGATTTTCAGTAGGTCCTAGCTTTCCGTCAGAAATGTTAAGGTTTCGATAATCTTTCATTATTTCGGAAAAATCAGTGACTTTAATTAAAGCCCCATCTGAAATCTTTAATTCAATAACAGTTTTAAAAGATAGAGGGCTTTGGAATCCCATGTGAACGTACATGGAGTCTATGAAGTCTTTAGCGATTAAAATTTTACCCGTGAATTGAGTTTTAAACTTTAAACTTTTATAGGTAAGGTGGAGTAATCCTTCCTTTTTAGTCTCTGGATTTACGCCATTGATTAGGGGAGGTTTTTTCTTCAGATTCTTAACAGTCACGTTCATTTCCTGTACGAATAAACAATTCTCGGCGATCATATAAGTCATTATGAAACCCCGCCAATTTGCTGTATGTGGAGAAATTGGTTCTAAACCATAATCGAAGGGTGATGGTAATCCTTCGCCTTTAAGGCCCACTATGGAATACGAGCTTTTGTTATAAATTAAATTATCTGGTACTTGTCCTGTCATTTTTATGATCAGCAAGTAATAATTATATTTTCTTAAATTACTCATATCTTCAAAAATCTTTAAGCTTATTGAAAAGGAAAATGGAAATTAAATTTGAGTTATAATATCTTTTGAAATTACTTAAACTATGGAAAATATAAGAGCTGAGATAAAAAGGACGATGCTAACCATTAAAAATACTCCTCCAAAAGAAAAAGCGATTAAAACATATCCACTTAGGATAGGGCCAATAGTTTGTCCTATGTCCATTATTGTACTCAGAGTTCCAATTGCGGTGCCATAATCTTCTTTTTTAGAATGATCTGATATATAAGCGGCGGTAGAAGATATTACCATGGCCATACCGATTCCAAATCCGCAAAGTATCAAAATTACCCAGAGATAATTGGTCGTAATTGGTATCATCCACGATACACCACCCCCTAGTAGGAGCCCAACGAGAATAATTAAGCGGCGCCCAACCTTGTCTGAAAGATATCCCATTAAGGGTTTGAACCCAACAAGCATCAATGTTAAGAGTGCCGGAATTAGTCCAATCAACCATGCGTCGAAATGAAGCGAGTTGGCATACAATATCACATAAGCTTCAATAATTCCGAAGGCAAAATATTGGCTAGCTTGAACGATGGAGGTTGATAGTATGATCTTATGGGTAAGGGCTTCTTTAATTCCTCTCACGAATTCTTTTATTGTTAGTGAAGACCTTTCCGTTGCTTGTTTGAATTCAGTTTGTGTAATTCGATCTCGATAAAAGAACACTGTAAGCGTTAGTGCAATAGTTCCTGAAATCGCACATCCAATGTAGACGCCATAATAATAATTCGTTGTTATAAAGAGAATTGTTCCTCCAGTTATAGGTGCTAGGAAGCGTCCCACAAGAGTAATTGAAGAAAAAGAGGAGATATACTTTCCTTTGTTATCCGGATACGATTCAGCAATAGCAGCCATGGCTACAGGAGCGAAAATTGCAGTTGAAAAGCCGTGATAGAAACGAATTATCATCAAAATCCATATATTAATCGCAAAAAGATAAAAAAAGGGGGCGCTCGCAAAGATTACGGTCGAAACGAGAATAAGTTTCCTTCGGCCATACATGTCTGATAATCGTCCAGCGATCATGCTAACTAAAATTCCTGGAACGGTAGAAGCCGCAATAACATAGCCAATAAATTGCATCTCGAATTCTGAAGTAATTAACGATTCTGCGAAGAGAGGTAAAATTGGGCTTTTGGACATTGTAGAACTAAACAACGCAAAAAACCCGATAAAGCTGACAATAAAAAAAGAGATTATTTTAAGGTTTTTGACACCTTTTTTATCTTCTATTCCGTTGGTCATAGGGACTCATTGAGTTTTTGTTTTATGAATGCATGCCTTTCTGGTCGCGTTTTGATTTTCTCTATTTCATCTTTATATTTTTCACGGATTATTTGTTGTTTAAAGTATGTGTATACGGCGTCGTAAACTGGAAATTCCTTTTCCAATGCTTCGTGATCTGAATCTACTAAAAAGGGAGTTCCAACTGCCACAAGTTCTAAAGCCCACGCCATAGGTTCCTCATTTATACCTCCCGTATCTGCAGCTCTAACAAGGTTTCTAACTTTTTGCAATGCGTCATCGTTTTCGAGCTCATAATTTTCCACGATGGCATCAAACGTGCAATGTTTCTCACCGTTGCATACATGGTGATCAAGTTCTACTCCCGTACCAGCAGTATCAAATGGAATTGCTCCAGTGTTCGCTACGAAATCAGATATTTCATCTCTTGGCAGGAAAACGAATTGAGCGCGTTTATCAACGAATCTTTTGATTAACCAGGGGCTAGCTACCCTATCAATATGTACATAATCTCGAGTTACCCATATCATTTTTTTTTCAGTTTTTATTTAGTTTTACTTCGGTATCTATTAAATTATTAAATTAATTTAAATTTTTTATATACGCAATTTAGTTCCATATTCCTGGCAAAAAGCGTTAGTTTGGTTATTATTTTCTCCGCAACTTGGGTATAACAAAATTGGACAGTTAAGATGAGTTAATCGGGATTTTATCGCTTTGAAAAAGAGATAAAACTATTGGACTATAAATAAGTTAAATAGATCATTTTCATAATCAAATATAGAATGTAAAATCTTTAATAATACAACATTTATGATGAAAAATGGATACTTTAGTAGTGTATTATTCGATCTTTGGGAATAATGAGGGTATCGCCACTAACATCGCGCAAGTTTATAATTACGATATTATGGAGTTCAATCCAGGTACCTTCTTTCGTGTTTTTCAATTCTTCATGAGGAAGAAACGCTTAGCCAAAAAAGCGAAACAGATTGATATCAAAAAATGTACTAATTTAATTATCTGTGGACCTATTTGGGCTGGTAAGCCAGCACCAGCGATAATAAAACTCTTGGAGAATATTGGAATAAAAAATAAAAACATTAGCTGTAACTTTACCTATACTCAAGATTATGGTGAGACAGAAACCCAGATTAAGGATTTAATCACCACAAATGGTGGAAATCCTCAAGAGATTATTTTTTGGAATATTGCCAATAAAAAGGATGCTTAAATAGTAATAAATATATCAAATGATTTAAATCGAGGTTTTTCTTAAGAAAATGAATCGAGAGCTTTTTAAGATTTGGGCCATCAATAGTTTTTTATTAATGGTGCTACTCAGTGTTACCATTTTCTTTTGGGATTTTTATTCTGGCGCCGATACGCAAGGATTTGGCGTAATTGAACCTTATTATGGAATGGGAATGTTCTATGTTTACATGATTTCCTTTTTTAGCAGTTTAATCGTAATATATGCGATTATTAAGAGTAAAGTCTTTGGTATGGGGTTTTATTTGTGGCTTCCTTACGCAGTTATCGGTTTTTTTGTAGAAGCGTATTTCGAATTAAATGTGCTAATTAGTATTTGGGCAGTAATAGGGTATAGCGCTTTTGGTTTAATTACGGGATTTTCGGCAGATCTTTGTTTTAAATTGCTAAACGATAATACTAAAATAAACCAGAGCGTAATTGCGGGTATTTCAGGATTATTTATGAGTCTTGTCTATTTCATTTTGACAGTAATAGCATTGGGTTTCTTTTATAAGGTAGGATGGGGAGCGGGTTCATTTACTGAACCGGGGTCTTTTTTAGGAGTGGCTTACTTCTGTTTCCCATGGATGCTAATTAATGCCTTTTTCGGAGGATTTACAGCTTTTTGTATTCATATGTTTAAACATTATCGTAACGCTTCGTTTCTGGTATCTCCAGGATAAAATTTAACCACTAAAAGAAATGTTTTAAAAAAATAGAAATTTTCACAGAAATTTGTCCATGAGGTATCTCTTTGCCTTTATATTAGTTATGCTAAAATCTAAAGTATCAATGATATGTTGAGCTTGGTCATTAGCGATGATTCTTGCTTCCTTTTCATCTTTAGCGCTTATTTTGAATTTTCTATATGGAAAAATGTGGAATTTTACCGTAACATCATATTCTGGCAACTTAATTCCCTCTAATTATTTTAATATTATTGTAAAGGTTTTACTATACTTTAAGAAATCTTATGTTATAAAGCTAAATTATCTCTCAGACAATTCTTCAAATTTATGAGTTAAAAGAAAAACAATAAAAAATAAAATATATTAGATTTCTCTAGGAGGTATAGGTAAAAGTGAATAGAAATCAACAGTATTTAGAAGATATGATTCAAGGAAAAGTTCCCCCTCCCCCCATTGCCCAATTATTAGGATTTAAAATTACTAATTATTGTGAGGGGTGTACGACTATTGAGATGGAAGCGACCGAGAAGTATTGGAATCCGATGAAAACCCTGCATGGAGGTATCTATTGCGATTTAGCGGATGCTGCTATGGGATTTTCCTTCTTTACTACCTTAAAAGACGACGAGATGTTTACCACGGTAGATTTAAGAATAAATTATCTTAAACCGGTAACAACTGGGAAGCTCATTGCCTCAAGTAATATAATTAAAAGAGGGAAAAGATTAGGTTATATGGAATGTGAAATAGTTAATGAACAAGGAAAGTTAGTTGCTAAAGCAAGTAGTACTTGTATAGTTCAAAAAAAAGGATTATAATTAAACGGAGCAAGAATGATGAATGATAATATTAAAGTTAGACTTAAAAAGTTGGAGCCTATGCGGGCAGCGTTTTTTTCTTCCCTCTCAAATACACCGGAAGAAGATGCTTGGAATAGAGCAGAATCTTGGGCCAAAGAGAAAGGATTATTGCATGTTGATTCAAGCATTCGAATTTTTGGTAGGAATATTTATCCAACGGAAAATCCTGAACCACATGGGTATGGAATTTATATAACAATTCCACCTAATATTAAGATAGAAAGTGAAGTACCAGTCCTATCAATACCGGGAGGGCTTTATGCAGTGGTTAAATGCGAAGGAATAAAGGAAATGAGTATTAAATGGCCAGAATTATGGAAATGGGTCGAAAATAGCGAATATCAATATATAGGTGAAACGAAAGGAGAGTACGGATTTGAATTAGGGTTTGAAGAATATTTAAATTGGTATTCTACGATAGTTGACAAAAGCGAAAGCAGGATGTTATTCGATCTTATGCTTCACTTAAAAGAAAAATAGTTCCTTCTTCCAAATAAAATCAATTTATGAATGAATATTTTAATTATGTAAATTAAAAAAAAAAGATGAAAATAATTTAACTTTTTACCCCTAAGTAGAATAGTAAAGCGCTTATAATCATTGCAGCTCTTATAAATATTAAACTAATACCAGGATCAAATAAACCGTCTAAAATTCCCCCTGCTATATATAAAAAAGCTCCTAGGGACAAATAATAAAATCTTCTTCTGATTGTACCAGTTGCCTGTATACCTTTTCTTAAGAAGCCAAATCCGTCAAGAATAAGGATGGATATTAGAAAGATTAAAGCTAGGATCGAAACGACTGATTCAAGGATAAGACTGTCGTTAATGAGATCGCTACCTAAAGGGTCAGGAGTAGTGTAGGTTAAAGCACTAGAGGGGTCTAAGAATAATAGGACATCGAAAATAATGCCTAAGATTAAATAAATTCCAAAAATTAACCACTTTTTTTTGGGAATAATCAATTCGGCTCCAAAAAACATGCCAAATATAGCAACCCCAGGAAACCACATCCAATTAATTAGACCAATAAATCCTGAAGAATTATCAATATTTGTTTGAGTTATGAGGACTGTTACGAAGTCTAAGAAATCTCCTGTAAAAATAAGACCAGCGAAAAAGTAAGTTAAACCGAGATATAATAGAGGATTTGATTGTGTTTTTCTTGCTTTATAAATCGCAAATAATCCGAAAAGAAGAGAGAAGAGAAAAACACCAGAGGCCGTAAGCCCATTTAACCAACCTATAGGAGTGAGTGTTATAAGAATTCACATTTTAACATATTTTATTTTTAAATAACTAACACAAAAATAATATTGTATTATAATTCCAATAAATGTCAATATAAACTTTTCTCAATCAAATGATATTTGAATTTTTCAATTTAAATTCTGGGGGGTTTGAATAAAAAATAAAAGAAGTGTTAATAAAAAGAGGAGTTTTAAATTATTTTATTTTATATTGACTTTTTAAGAAATTGATAATGTAGTCTTTGACTTTTTGACGGTCTGGTAAACTTGCTACCATACCATATATAGCAGCGTCCCCGTCTGAAGATGCTTCAGGATGCTCTTTAATTTCTTTAACAGCTTCCTTGAGATCCTTCAAGAAAGTATCTACAACACTAGCATGATGAGGATTTACCATCATATGTAAAGCGTTTGGAAATTGAATTCTGTCTAAATGCCACCCTTTCTTATCCATATTATCTCCTAGATTATAGATATCTACAGAGTCGGATGTAAAGGAGAAAACGCTCATCACAGGGTCTCCAATAATATAGAGTTCAGGGATTTGATTTATTCCATCAATTAATTCTTTCGTAGCCTGCATGACGATTTTAGCCAAGTGTAAATAACCATCGTTTCCTAAAGCTTTCATTGAAGCCCACGCAGCAGCAATTGGCCCACCAGGTCGAGTACCTCTCATAGAGGGGGATATATAAATACCACCTGACCAATCTGTATAAACTGAAAATTGATGTTTCCAAACTCTTTCTTTGCGATACAATATTGTAGAAGCACCTTTTGCTCCATACCCATATTTGTGAATATCTGCCGAAAGAGAGGTTACCCCCGGTACTGAGAAATCAAAATCAGGAACATTATTTCCAAGCTTCTTCACAAAGGGAAGCATAAACCCCCCAAGACAGGCATCAACATGCATTCCAATACCTTGTTCGTGAGCAATAGATGCGAGCTCTGAGATGGGATCTACTACGCCTCTTGGAAAATCACACGCAGAACCGACCATTAAAATGGTGTTCTTGGTCAGTGCGTTTTCCATAGCTTTTATATCTGCCCGATGGGTTTCTTTATCCACAGGTACTTTAACAATTTTTACTCCAAAATAATCTGCTGCTTTGTCAAAGGATGGATGTGCTGAACTGGGTACCACCATCTCAGGTTCTTTAATATGGGGGAATTTTTCCCGTGCCCAATCTCTATACGTTTTTACTGCCATTAAAAGACTTTCTGTTCCACCCGATGTCATACTCCCACAACACCTGTTATCTCCTCCAAACAAGTCAATTGCCATGGAAATCACTTCCGTTTCAAACTTCTTTAAACTGGGAAAAGCTATAGGACTGAGGGCGTTCTTAGAAAAAAACATAGAAGAAGCTTTTTTAAGCATTTCTGTGTGCTTTTCTGAAGCGTGATATACAAGGCTCCAAACCTTTCCATCCTTCCAATTTATGTCGTCTTCCCGTATTTCTTCCATTTTTTTGAGAAGTTTGTCTTCGGGGATTCCATTTTCTGGTAATACTACT